>Ga0155265_1032_pt2 | contig 13240 bp, 11 predicted proteins | sample RifCSPhighO2_02_FD_106233 | JGI IMG/M metagenome (GOLD analysis project Ga0155265, IMG submission 106233) | Omnitrophica WOR_2 bacterium RIFCSPHIGHO2_02_FULL_52_10 | reverse complement strand
AAGCGCTCCGGTATGCCGGCAAGCAGCTCCAGCCGGTGCGGGAAATCCAAATCGAATTTGGCAAGCGGGCCGCGCAGAAAAAGACCGCCGTCGAGTTGTTCAACCCTCATCCGCAGTTAAAGAGCAAGATTACCGAACTGGTCGGCAAGCGGCTGACGAGTATTTATAAGATCGGGGAGAAGGAACAGCGGGAAGAAGCCCTCAACGCACTTCTGGATGAGATTTTAAGTGATATGTCCGTGTTTGAAGATTTTAAAGGAGAGGACGGGGAGATCCCGCTCGGGCATATCAAGACGTTATTCGATCAAATTGAATACGAGGAAGTGCGCCGCCTGATCTTTGAAGAAAAAAAGCGCGCCGATGGCCGGGGTTTAAAGGATATCCGCGATGTCTGCTCTGAAATCGACGTGCTGCCCAGGACCCACGGTTCCAGTTTATTTACGCGCGGGCAAACGCAGAGCCTGGCCGTCGTGACGCTGGGCACCCGGCGCGATGAGCAGATGGTCGAGGCGCTGGACGGCCTGTCGTATAACAATTTCATGCTGCATTATAACTTTCCTTCCTTCAGCGTCGGGGAAACAAAACCGATGCGCGGTCCGGGACGGCGCGAGATCGGCCACGGCGCTTTGGCCGCCAAGGCCTTGAAAGCGGTCATGCCGAGCAAGGAAGAGTTTCCTTACACGGTCCGCATCGTCTCGGAGATTTTGGAGTCGAACGGCTCATCGAGCATGGCCAGCGTCTGCGCGGGCTGCTTGAGTTTGATGGCGGCCGGCGTGCCCATCAAGGAAATCGTGGCCGGGATATCCATCGGGCTGGTCACCAAAGACAGCCAATACAGGTTATTGACGGACATCATGGGCCTTGAAGATCATTTCGGCGACATGGATTTCAAGATCGCCGGGACGAAAAACGGCATCACCGCCATTCAGTTGGATCTCAAAATCCCGGGGGTGGCGATCGATGTCCTGGCTCAAGGCATTGAGCAGGCAGAAGAAGCCAGGGCCATAATTCTGGAAAACATGAGAAACGTCATCGCCAAGCCGAAACCGGAAATTTCCAGCTTTGCGCCGCGCATCATGAGCACGCAGGTACCCGTTGACAAGATCGGGGAAGTCATCGGCCCCGGCGGCAAAATGATCAAAAAAATCATTGAGCAAACGGGCTGCGACTCCATCGATATCGATGATGAGGGGACGGTTTTGATCGCCGCGGTTAACCGTGATTCCGCTCAAAAAGCGCTTGACTATATCAATGGCTTGGTCGAGGAGCCCGAAATAGGCGGGATCTATGATGCCGTCGTCGCTAAAGTCGCGAATTTCGGCGCCTTTTGCGAATTCATGCCCGGCAAGCAGGGTCTGGTGCATGTTTCCGAATTTTCTGATGAGTATGTCAAGGATATGAGCGCGGTGTGCAAGGTTGGGGACCGTTTCAAAGTAAAGCTCATCGAAATCGATAAAATGAAACGGATTAACCTCAGCCGCAAACAAGCCGAAGCGACTTCAAGAAAATAGCAGGGTTCATAGGCCTTCAAGGCACTTTCATGACCAAAGAGCACATCGATGAAATTAAGGCCATAATCATCTTTGCATTCGGTATCATTATCTTTACCAGCCTGGTTTCATTTATCCCGGACGACCTGTCCTGGTTCACTTCCAATCCGAATGTTCCTGCCAAGAACCTCATCCGCATAACTGGCGCTTATATTGCCGGTTCCCTCTTGTTTTTATTCGGTTACAGCGCTTATGCGCTGGTCATGTTTCTATTCTTTTGGAGCTGGAACAAGTTTGCGTCCAGGGAACTGCAATTCACGGCAGCTAAGTTCTTAAGTTTTATCATCCTGTTCTGTGTCCTGAGCTCGTTGCTCAGCATGACGGGCGCGCAGGAGTCCGTCCTACGATTTCAGCGGGCCGGGGTCGCGGGGGTGCTGATCGCCGATTCTCTTGTCCGCGGCATCGGAGTGATTGGGGCCTACACGATTTTGTTGATGTTGGGCACCGGGGCCCTGATCATAGCTGGGGAATTTCTGGTTTCTTCCTTGTTTGTGGGGATTGCGGAGCGCTTGCATATCACAACGGCGTCGCTCTATGACAAGTTCCAGGCGCGCCGGGAAATGGATTATGCGGTAAAAGACAAACCGACAATTCCTCAGGCCGTAGGGGAGCCAAGCTTGAGAGAAAAATTGAAAGCCAAGGTCAAAGAAGAGCAACAGGATGGGGTGGCGCGGGAGGATTATGAGGATGAAAGAAAATCGCAGGTGGATGTACCCATAACGGAGACTCCAAAGCCGGCAAAGCCAAGGATTCACCTGGCACCCCAGGACGAAAAAGCCGTTGATGCCCATGAAGGCGTGGAATCTAAGCTGGTTGGGGAATACCATTTACCGTCCATCGATTTGCTGCAGGATCCCCCCAAAATTCCGACCCATAAGATTCAAGACAGCCTGATCAACGGCGCTCAGTTGCTCGAAGAAACGCTCCGGGAGTTCGGCGTCAGTGTCCGGGTGGCGGATATAGAGCGCGGTCCGGCCATCACGCGCTATGAATTGGAGCCCGCGCCGGGAGTGAAGGTGCAAAAGATCACGAACCTGGCCGATAATATCGCTCTAACGATGCGGGCCGTGGCCGTGAGGATCGTGGCCCCCATCCCCGGAAAGAACAGGGTGGGGATCGAGGTGCCCAACACGGATATGTCGACGGTTTATCTCAAGGATGTCCTTTCAACGAGCCAGTTTCATTCCTCCCCGTCCAAATTGACTTTATCTTTGGGCAAGGACATCGCGGGCAAACCGATGATTGCCGATTTGGCGGAAATGCCGCACTTGATGATTGCCGGGACAACCGGATCGGGAAAGACGGTTTGCGTCAACGGGATCATCATGTCCATGCTGCTTAACGCATCTCCGGACGAAGTGAAATTTGTCATGGTCGACCCCAAGATGGTCGAATTGGCCCAATTCAACGACATCCCCCATTTGCTCTGTCCGGTGGTCACGGACACGAGAAAGGCGTCCGGAGTTTTAAACTGGGTCGTCGCGGAAATGGAATCCCGCTACCGGAAGCTGTCCAAAGAAGGCGTGCGAAATATCAAGGCCTATAATGCCCGCGGTCAGTATATGCCCTACATCGTGGTCATTATCGATGAGTTGGCGGATCTGATGCAGGTCTCGGCCAAGACGGTGGAAAGCGCGATCACGCGCATTGCGCAGTTATCCCGCGCCGTCGGGATCCACATGATTCTGGCCACACAGCGGCCCTCGGTGGATGTCATAACCGGCGTGATCAAGGCCAACTTCCCGGCGCGCATATCGTTCAAGGTCGCTTCGAAGGTTGATTCCCGCACCGTCTTGGACATGAACGGCGCGGAAACATTATTGGGCAAAGGGGACATGCTGTTCATCCGGCCGGGGGATGCCAAGCCGACGCGGGGGCAGTGCAGTTTCGTCAGGGACGAGGAAATCGCCAAGGTCATCCAGTTCATTAAGGATCAGCAGGCCCCGATGTATAATGAAAGCATCACGGCCCAGCAAACCAGCGCGGGCACCGGAGACGCGGACCAATACGACGAATACTATGATGAAGCCGTGCGCCTGGTGATTGAAACCAACCAGGCGTCGGTGTCCATTTTACAGAGAAGAATGCGTTTGGGCTATACGCGCGCGGCGCGGTTAATCGACATGATGGAGCAGGCCGGGATTGTCGGGCCGTACTGCGGCAGTAAGCCGAGGGAAATCCTTGTTGACCGGGAGCAATGGCTGCTGGATCATACGCGGGGGAAGGACAATGAATAGACGTATCGGAAAATTTGACGAAGAAGAGATATCGCGGGACGATGATCTGGGAGCTTTCGCGGCATCGGATGCCCAGGGCGCGCCGGGAAAAGGCGAATCCCCCAAGGACGAGAGCATAAGAAGCGTGGGGGCGATCTTAAAGAAGGCGCGCGAGTCGCAGGGGCTGTCGCTGGAAATCGTGCACGAGGCGACAAAAATCCCCTTGGATGCGTTACGGGCCATCGAAGAGGGTTACCAGGTTCGCATGCTCTCGCCGTTCTATTACAAAGGCTTCGTGAAGATGTACGCGAATTACCTGAATATCGACCTCGCGCAAATAACGATCGATTTTAAGCCTGAGACTCTCCCCAAGCATGTCGCGCCGGTTGCGGACGAATTTGAGTTACCCCGCTGGGTCGGCCAGGTCTTCACGCGGCGGCGCAAGCAGCAATTGGTTATTATTGCGGGGTTCCTGCTGGTAGTGATCGTTTTGATCAAGTTTGCCGCTTTGGTTAAGTCTTGGGAGCCGGTTGTTTCTAAGCCGAAGGAGTCCGAGGCCCCGGCGGCAGTTGCTCCGGTCAAAAAGGAAGTTAAGAAGGTCGCGGAAATGAAACGAACAGAGGTGGTCACGGAAACTCCGAAGCTCGTGGCTCCGAAAATCACCCCCGGCAAGACACCCGTGGCCGAGCCGAAAGCCCAGGCCGTTCCCGCTTCGCCCCTGCCAAAACCCGTCAAGCCTGAAGTTGTCGCGCCTCCCGTTACCGTGCAGAAGAATGTCATTTTAACCGTGCGTGCCAACCAAAACAGCTGGTTGCGCGTGAAAACGGACGGAAGGATCATATTTCAATCGACCCTGCGCACTGGCGCGGTCGAAACCTGGGCCGCTGACGAAGAGATCGAGATTTCCGGCCGGAACATCAACCAGCTGGAATTCGAACTGAACGGCAAAATGATCGGCACGCTCGGCCGAAAGGAACGCAACGTGTCGAGAGTCGTGATCACGGCAAGCGGCCTGGCTGTCAAGCAGTAAAGCGCTCCCCGCGCGTTCTCGGTTAACCATTGTTTTAAATTAATCCCCCAAAAGCATCCATGAAAACCATTAAAGATTTTTATAGTGAGCGTCATGCGCAAGGCAGGAATGTCGGCGTCATCAACCTCGGCTGCGCGCGCAACCTTGTCGATGCCCAGGTGATCCTCGGGCATTTAAAGCGCACCGGCCATCATATCGTGGATGTGGCCGACGCGGACATTGCCATCGTGAACACGTGCGGCTTTATCGAGGCGGCAAAGAAAGAGTCCATTGATACGATCATCGAATTGTTGGAGTTGAAAAAGCAGGGGAAACTGAAGAAAGTCATCGTCGCCGGCTGCCTGGCCCAGCGTTACAGCGATGAGCTGATCAGGGAGCTTGACGGGATCGATGCGATTGTCGGAGCGCAGCAGCTGGACCGGGAGGCGCTTCCCGAGCAGGTTTTATTGACGCCCGGACATTTTGCCTACGTGAAAATCTGCGAGAGTTGCTATAACCAGTGCAGTTTCTGCATCATCCCCAAGATCAAAGGCAAATTCACTTCCCGGACGATGGAATCGGTGTTCCGGGAGGTCAAGCAATTGGATGAGCGCGGGGTTAAGGAGGTCCTTATGATTGGTCAGGACATCACGGCTTACGGCATGGATATTTACCGGGAGATGAGTCTGGCCAAGCTTCTGAAGGAAATCACCGCCGCCATGGAGAACATCCAATGGATACGGCTTTTATACACGTTTCCGGCACATGTGACCGATGAGTTGATCGACGTCATCGCCGGCGAAGAGAAGATTTGCAAATATATCGACATGCCGATTCAGCACATCAGCGACAACTTGCTGAAGTCCATGAATCGGGGCATTACGACCCGGGAAATACGGGAATTGATCGGCAAGATCAGGGTCAAGATCCCCGGCGCCAGCATCCGCACCACCTTCATCGTCGGTTTGCCCGGAGAAACATCCGGGAATTACAAGGAGCTTTTGGATTTTGTCCAGGAAACCCGGTTTGACAAAATGGGCGTTTTTGTGTATTCTCGGGAGGAGGGCACGCCGGCCTACGCCATGCCCGGCCAGGTCCCCGAAACCGTCAAGAAAGAACGCATGAACAGGCTCATGCAACTTCAACGCGATATTTCCATGACCGCTCAGCAGAAAATGGTCGGCAGAAGTATGAAAGTTTTGGTCGATGAGGAGCAGAAAGAGGCAAAAGGTGTCTATTTGGGGCGCAGCGAGTATGATGCCCCCGAGGTGGACGGTAGCGTGTACGTGCACAGCGCCAGGAAATTAAAGCCGGGTGATTTTGTCACGGTTAAGATCACGGATGCTTTAGAGTATGACCTGGTGGGGGAGGCCGCGTGAATCTACCCAACGCCCTAACGGTTCTGAGAGTGATTCTTGCCGGCATGTTCATCTATTTTTTTCTGCAGGATGGGCCGGGGCCGATGCTGATCGCCCTGATTTTGTTTACGGCCGCTTCGCTCACGGATTATCTGGACGGGTATATCGCGCGCAAGCATAACCTGATTACGAATTTCGGGAAAATCATGGACCCGATTGCCGATAAATTCCTGGTGCTGTCGGCCTTTTTTATGTTCGTGAGCAAGTCTTTGATCGACGGATGGATGTTTTATCTGATTTGCGCGCGTGAAGTCATTGTCACGGTCTTACGGTTGAATGCCGTGTGCAAGGGCGCGGCCTTGGCGGCCGAAGGCGCCGGAAAAGTAAAAACGGTATTGCAAATCGTGGCGGTCTATTTAATAATAATATTCAACATCGCCGGCCAGTTTTTGAACCAAAGCCAGTTCAAGGCCGCATCTTCGGTGGTGTACGTGCTCATGCTGGCCGTCGTGGGTTTGACTTTGTGGTCCGGGGCTTCGTTTATTTTGAATAACCGCAGAGAGCTGTTCCGTGTCTGATAAAGCCGTAAAATTGCTGTCCACGTGGTTTCATGTTGGGGATCTCCCGGGGGCCCCGGGCACCGCGGCCAGCGCCATTGGGCTATTGATGGTTCTGGTCCTACAGTCGAACATCTTTTTATATGCGCTCGCGCTTGCCGCTGTGATCATTGTGGGGTTACGGGTCAGCGGCAGGATGGAAAAAATCTTGGGCCGCAAAGACCCGCCATGCGTCGTTATTGACGAGGTGGCGGGGGTGATGCTCGCTTTCTTTTTATTGCCGCTCACACCGGCAGTCATCGTGACGGCGTTTTTCCTGTTCAGGGCCTTTGACATGTTCAAAATCGTCCCGGTCAACCTTTTCGAGAAGCTTGAAGGCTCGAAAGGGATCATGTCCGATGATTTGATCGCCGGGGCTTACACTAATATCGTGATGCAGATCGCCGTCCGGTGGACGGGAATTGTTTAACAAAGACACAAGGGGCAAGATCCAAGACATAGGCAATCTTATGTGTCTTGATGACATGAGCCCTGTGTCAAATTTTACAGGAGGGTAAGACTATGATGAGAACGGCTAATCCGGCATTAAATGCCCAGGTGTTCCAACAAGCCCGCGGACTGGGCGCGGGTGAAACTATGACCTTGCAGGGGACCGTCAATAAATCGTTTATTTTACTCGCCCTGCTGGTTATTTCCGCTTCCTGGGTGTGGGGCAAGATCGCCCAGCCGGTGGCTGTGTATGAGGGGATGGAGGGGGTCGGGCAGACCGCCGCTTCATCTGCCGGGCCGCTTATGATGCTGGGGATCTTCGGCGGGATGATCGCCGGTTTTATAACGATTTTCAAGAAAGATTGGTCCCCCGTGACAGCGCCGGTCTATGCGGTCCTGGAAGGGTTGTTTCTTGGGGGATTGTCCGCCCTTTTGGAGCTTCAGTATCCTGGCATAGTGGTCCAGGCGGTGGCATTGACCTTCGGCGCCCTGTTTTGCCTGCTGACGGCCTATAAATCAGGCCTGGTCAAGCCGACCGAGAATTTTAAGTTAGGCATTGTCGCGGCCACGGGCGCGATCTGCCTGATTTATTTTGTCAGTTTCATCATGAGCTTTTTCGGGGCCTCGATTCCGCTGCTCAACAGCAGCGGACCCTTCGGCATCGCGTTCAGTTTGTTCGTCGTCACCTTGGCCGCGTTAAACCTGGTCCTGGATTTTGATTTCATCGAGCAAGGCTCGGCCATGGGTGTCCCGAGGTATATGGAATGGTATGCGGCCTTCGGGCTGATCGTGACGCTGGTCTGGCTTTATGTCGAGATCCTGCGTTTGCTGTCAAAATTACGCGAGCGCCGCTAAATAAAGACCGCTTATGTCCTTCACCATGACCAAAGAATCCGTTGAGGAGCACTTTGACGGAATAGCCCCGAACTACGACTACTGGAAGAAAAAGAACGCCTACTATTACAGCACCATCAAGACATTCATTGCGCGGATTATCCCTCCGGGAGGCAGTGTCCTTGAAGTAGGCTGCGGTACCGGCGAAATCCTGGCCGCCATGCGTCCCCGGCGGGGGGTCGGCATTGATATCAGCAAAAACATGGTCGAGCTGGCCGGCAAGAAATTCCCCCAGTATACGTTTATCCACTCCCCCGTTGAATCCCTTCCGATCGATGAAAAATTTGACTACGTCATTATGGTCGATGTCGTGGACCATGTCCGGGATGTCATGGACGTTTTTCAGAATTTATACCGCTTCTGCCATGCGGAAACACAGGTTATTCTAACGACCATCAATCCCTGGTGGGATCCGATTTTGGCCGTCATGGAGAGGTTCGGCGCCAAGATGCCCGAGGGGCCCCATAATTTCATTGAAAAGCGCAACCTGACCAAGATGCTGGAATTGATGGATTTTGCTGTCAGCTACAGCGGGTATCTGCTGTTATTCCCGAAAAGAATCCCGGTGCTCTCCTTTTTGGCCAATGCGCTCGGCACAAGGATGTGGGGGATTCAGAAATTATCGGCTGTTCAATACATGCTTATTCACCCCACCGTCAAAAATAATATTGACCTTGGGTTAGGCTGCTCGGTAATCATTCCCTGCTACAATGAGGAGGATAACATTGAAGAGGCCGTGAGGCGCGTTCCCAAAATGGGGAAGGCAACGGAAATCATTGTCGTCAATGACTGCAGCACGGATAACACCGCCCAAAAGGTCAAAGACATGCAAAAGGATTATCCCAACCTTAAGCTGATTGATTACAGCCCTAACCGCGGCCAGGGGTATGCCGTCCGGCGGGGGTTTGAGGCGGCGACCCAGGAAGTCCTGATGATTTTGGACGCGGATATTTCCACCTTCCCCGAAGAGCTGCCCCGGTTTTTCGACCCTCTGAATAAAGGCCTTTGCCAGTTTGTGAACGGGACGCGGATGGTTTATCCCATGGAAAATCAGGCCATGCGGACGTTGAACCTCCTGGGGAACAAGATATTCGGGCTGACGATGTCTTTCATCACCCAGCAGAATTTGACCGACACGTTATGCGGGACAAAGGCTTTTTACAAGAAGGACCTCGGGCGCATCCGGTGGGGCTTGGATAAATGGGGGGACTTTGATCTGCTGTTCGGCGCGGCCAGGACAGGAAAAAAAATCATGGAGGTGCCCGTGCATTACATGTCGCGCAAATCCGGGGAATCCAAGATGAAGGCCTTTCGCCACGGATTGCATTTGTTGCGGGCGTGCTATTTGGGTTTTAAGGAGCTCGTGTTTTTCCCCCCGTCCGACCAAAACGAATAGTTTAAGAGCACGACCAGCAGCACGGCTAAGGGGTAAAAATGCAGTAGAAGCCTGGACAAGGTCGTCGCCTCACTCTCACCCGCAATCCAAACGTAGTTGGTGGTCATCAGCGCGATACCGAAATAAAGCCCGAAAAACATAAACAGACTCAAAAGAATTAATGTGCATTCCTCCGTCCGCCGCCTTTCCCGCATTCCTATCAGGCTGAGAGCCAGGATAATCCAGACAATGCTCCAGTTTCCCGACATCAGCAAATTATTGGCAAACTTATAAAGGATGTGGGGGATAAGGGTTATTTTAGCCAGGGACAAATCGAAGTCTGTTTTATCCATGGTGCCGCTGCCTTCCTTGAGGACGTTGTTCATCCATTTATAGAGATAGAACGCCGCCGCGATCCCGAAACTCAGGACAAAGAATTTTATGCCGTTGATCAGTTTCTCTTTTAAGCTGAACACTGTTGAGGACAGGTTGATCAATAAAAACAGCACCGCATAAATCAACAGGAAGGCCGTGCCTTCCAATTTAACGAATGTCGCCAGCCCGGCGAAAAGGGAGGCGGTCAACAGCAGGCCGCCGGTTTTATTTTGATGCCAGAGGACCAGCAGCATAACGGCGGCGCAGTTAAAGTACATTAAGAAGAAATCGCTGTAAGATATGGTGGCATGGTAGATGAACAGGTTAGAGGACAGAAGAATCGCGCAGCCCATGAGCGCCCAGAGCCGGCGCGTCAATACTTTCAGGAAATTATAAAAAATCACGGTGAAGGACAACAGGGCGAGGGGAAAGATGACCTTGATGAGGATGTCATCCCAATGCCCTAGATTGAAGCTGATCCAGCTTTCGGTAAAAGGAACAAACAGCGGGTAAGTCCTATGAGGGAGCAGCCCCAGGGGCGGGGGAAGCGGCTCATAATAGAATACTTTAGCCTTGAAGGCTACCGTCGCAATCGCGTCAAATGATAATAAGGGGACGTTCAGTGAACGCCAAAAAACGAAATACATGTTTTGAGCGATATAACAAAGCAGAACCCCCGCGAAAAGGGCATAGACGACCATAGGCGTCCGGAAGTCCGATTTTGCAAGAAAAAACTTTCTTGGCGTTCTTGGAAATGAAGGAGGGGCGGATTTCACCCGTTTCAGAAGCGGTAGCACGCCTATGAGCACATAAACCAACAAGGGCATTCTTATTGCATTGAGATGAAATGGCTGACGGAGCGTATAAAGCACAAACATCCAGAAGGCGACCAGGCCCAATCCGACGCCGTAAGAAAGCGCCAGCCGCAAAGAGAGCGGGAGTCGGCTTTCGCGGCACATGTGCTCAACCGATACGTATCCTGCCGAAAATGGAATCAGGATGCCGAGCAGGAGATGAATATAGGTCGAAAACATTTAAGGCCGCTCCTTGACTGCCAAAATAAAACTGTCATCATCGCTCTTCAGGAGAATTTTGTGGTTTTCAGGCAAATGATCAAGCGGATTCGCCTTATGGTAGAGAAATAAGACGTCCTTGGGCGTTTGGTTATCAAAGCGCAAAGAGAGATACGGGTAAAAGAAGTACGAGAGAACTCGGTGGTGGAACATGTAAGGGCTTTGGGAAAGATCAAAGTCCGTGATCATGTCGCCTTGATGGCGCCCGGCAAGGAGGTCTTGGGATGCTTGGGGAAACGTGTAAAGCCCGCCGAACACCGCCGCATATTTATCCATGGGGCTTTTTTTCTTGAAGGATGCCTGCTCATACCTGAGATAATCCATCCGGTGAATTTGTTGAATCCCCGAGTAGAGCAACAGGCAAGTCAGGCCTGCAGCGGAAAGGACTTGCTGTAAAGAGGCCTTTGGCGTTTTGCGGGGGTCGTAGACAAAGAGCACGAAATATCCGCTCATCATCATCAGAACGAAAACCAGAAAGTAATAAAACAATTTCAAGACATTATGGCCCTGGATCTCTCCAACGATGCAAAGGTTCATGTTGGGATAAAAAAGCATGTTCTTGAATTCCCGGGTGAGTTCCGGCAGGGACGAGTCAAGCATTTGGGCGGTCATGGCCCAGAAAAACAGGGAGGAAATCCCAAAAACGATCAAAAAAGAGACGAGGTATTTTGCGCGGGCGTCCGGTGGATCAGGTTCGGAAATTTGGCTGGCCATGATTGAGGTTAAACTTTTATCAAACGGTTAGAAGTATTATACTGGTGTTGTGAAGGCGTGACGACAGGAAACTTGAATTTTTGTAGAATAAAGACGGTTATTCTTGAAGGTTAACTGTGTGCAGGGGCGCGTAGATCGGGCCGGCGGGAGTCAGGGTGCTTTTGAACAAAACAATGCGGTCCAGCGCTTCCCCGTGATCTTTGCTGAGCGCATAGCCGTGCATGGTCCGTGCGAGCGCGCCGGCGTTTTTGGGCGAGCGTACCCGCCCTAGAGTGATATGCGGCTTAAAGGGTTTAGGATTTTTCTGGTAACCAATTTTGCCAAGACCGTTGTTTAACATCGCGGCTAATCCCGCGATTTGGCCCTGCCTGTCTTCCAGGCTTATCCAAATGACGCGGGGGCGGCGGCTGTCGGGGAAGGCCCCCACGGAATGAACGCGCGTCTTTATGGTCTTGACGTCTTTGTAGAGCTCGTTCAGAACCGTTTTCAACGCGGCAATTTTTCCCGGATTTACGTCCCCGAGGAATTGAAGGGTTAAATGGATGTTTTCCGGCTCGACCCATTTAACATCCATGTCCAATTTTTTCAGTTCCGCTTGAACCTTGACGATAACCTGCCGCAGGGTCGGGCTGAAGGGAACGGCAATAAACGTGCGGATGGCGTCGCTCATGTTGGGCGGATCAAATTAAGAACTCCTCAAGGGTCCGTAAAGCCTGATGAACGGCCTGAGCTTTGATAAAGGATCGGGTTCCTTTAAATCGGCACTCTAGGCATAATGTATCGAAGGGAGTTGATACGGCAATATAGGTTAAGCCGACCGGTTTTAAGCGGCTGCCACCGCTTGGCCCGGCAATGCCCGTAATGCCAATGCCGAAATCAGTTTTCAGGATTTTTCTCACATTTTTGGCCAAGGCAACAGCGACCTGGTTGCTGACGGCCCCGTTTTGGCGGATGAGCCTTTTGGGGACCTTAAGCAGTTTTATTTTTGCGGCGTTGCTGTAGGCCACGATGGACAATTTCAGGAATTGGGAAGAGCCCGGAACATTGGTCAAACGGTTGGACAGCAAACCTCCGGTACACGATTCGGCTATGGCTAGGGTTTTTCCGGACCGAATGAGTTTTTGGCCGATTTTTCTCTCTAAATCCATACGGCTAGTATAGGAGAATATAAAAATCTTGACAAGTATTAATATTTAGAATATAGTACACCCTTCAGAGGGGGCGACAATTTAATTTTTTATAACCTAATTTACTGCAATGGTTTTCGGACTTCTCTCTATCCAAATTCTATTTTCCTTCAATGAAAATCTCCTGTGTGCGCAAGGACATGCACGTATAAACCAAATACCAAACGTACCCGCCAGGAAAATATTATGTTTAATACCATCGCTGAAGTTTTAGAGGATTTACGCCAGGGGAAAATGGTTGTCGTCATGGACGATGAAGGGCGTGAGAATGAGGGCGACCTCTTATGTGCGGCGCAGTTTATAACTCCCGAAAAGGTCAATTTTTTGGCAAAATACGCGCGCGGATTAATCTGTGTCCCCATGGAGGAGGAAAGGCTGGGCCAGTTGAAACTCCATCCGATGCGCATTGATGTCAATCAGGAGCATCTTAAGGACGACACGGC
>Ga0155265_1098_pt2 | contig 13495 bp, 12 predicted proteins | sample RifCSPhighO2_02_FD_106233 | JGI IMG/M metagenome (GOLD analysis project Ga0155265, IMG submission 106233) | Omnitrophica WOR_2 bacterium RIFCSPHIGHO2_02_FULL_52_10 | reverse complement strand
ACCGGGTCAACCGACTCAAACAAAAGCATGGAGCCGAGGATCATGCAGGCAAGGCCTCCGAGAGTTAACAACCCGAACGCCGGGGTAAACGCCTCCGCTACCAGCAAAACCAGTCCGAGCACCAGCAGGGCCAGGCCGGCATAGTTGGTCGGCAAGGTCTGCATGCTGTAAAACGCAAGGATCAAAAAGATTGTGCCTAAAACCCCCGGCACGCCAACGCCGGGGTGCGTGACCTCGAATAACAGCCCGTAAAAACCAAGAATCATCAGGATGTAGGCGATATTCGGGTTGGCCAGGACATTGAAGAATTTCTGGCGGGAATCCATTTCAATCGTGACAATATCCGCCCCTTTGGTCTGCAGGATAATTTCCCGGCCGTTTAAGTTAACCCGGCGCCCGTCCAATTGCCCGAGCAAATCCTCATCGCTTTCGGCGATGATCTCCACCACTCCCTTTTCGACCGCCTCTTCAGCGGTGATGGAATCGCTCTTGACCACGCTGTCGACCGCCCATTCGGCGTTACGCCCCCGCTCTTTGGCAATGGACTTGATAAAGGCCACCGTGTCGTTCAATATCTTGCTTTCCATCGGATTTTCATCCGGCGTCAGATCCTCAGAAGAACTCTCTTCCGCGGTTTCGTCAGCACCTTTCGCGCTCTCTCCCGGCTTTGCCGCTTCCTGAGTTTCCCTGCCTTCCTTTAATTCCCCAATCAGGCGCCGCAACTCGCTCCATTCATTCGGCTGCTGGGGCGTATGATCCCCCATCTGAACCGGATGGGCGGCGCCGATGTTGGTCGACGGCGCCATGGCGGCGATGTGGCTGGCATAGGTAATGAACACCCCGGCCGACCCCGCCCTGGAACCGCTGGGCGCGATGTAAACGACGATGGGCACCGGGGAAGTTAACATCTTCTTGACAATCAACCGCGTGGAATTCAGCAGCCCGCCGGGAGTGTCCATCTTAATGATAAGGCATTGGGCGCCGTCTTGAACGGCCCGGTCGATCGACTCGATGATATATTCCGCCGTGACGGGATTGATCGTGTCATCATTGAGCTGGATCAAGTGGACTTTGCTTTGCCCGATGGAATGGGAAGACTGAACCTGCCATAAAAGGCACCCGGCGCAGAGAAGGAAAACGTGAATGAGGATTAGGCGTGATTTAACGCGCTGCATGGAAAAGACTTTTAGTTGATGGCCGCTTCTAATGATGCCGCAAATAATGCGTCACAAGCCGGACACCGGCGCCCGTGGCGCCGTGCCCGTAATACCAGCGCTCCGTCCCGTCGTTGAATGCCGTGCCGGCAATATCCAAATGGGCCCACGGCGTCCCCTCCGTGAACTGGTGGAGGAATTCGGCGGCCGTGATGGTCCCGCCCGCCCCTTTTGGAAAACCTACATTCTTAATATCCGCGATCTGCGACTTGACCGCTTCCTTTAATTCCGGATAGATCGGCAGCCGCCAGACGCGGTCGTCGGTCTCGTTGGAAGAGCGGACCAGCTGGCGCGAAAATTGATCATCCGTGGTCATCAGCCCGGTGTAATCGTTCCCCAGGGCCACGACGCACGCGCCCGTCAGTGTCGCGATATCGATGATGCGCGCCGGTTTATAATTTTTCACGACATAAGAAATGGCGTCCGCGAGAACGAGGCGCCCCTCCGCGTCCGTGTTGAGGACCTCGACCGTCTTGCCGCAGTAGCTGCGCAGCACATCCCCGGGTTTATACGCCCCCGGACCGATGGCGTTCTCGGCAATACCGAGCACGAAAAGCACGTTCTTCTTAAGGTGAAGCGCAAGGGCGTTCTTCAGGGTCCCCAGAACCGCCGCCGCTCCGCTCATATCTATGCGCATGGTTTCAACGTGGCCGGTAGGCTTCAGATTGATCCCTCCTGTATCAAAGGTCATCCCTTTGCCAATAAATGCCGTGTAATCTTTTTTTCCCGGAGCCCCTTTGTAATCGACAATGATCAGCTTCGGCTCTTTGTCGCTCCCCTGGTTGACGGCCAGGTGAAGCCCCAGTTTCTTGGCCCTCATGTCCTTGCCGCTGAGAATTTCAACGGCAACATTTGCTTTGCCTTTGATCAGCTCTTTGACCGTTTTCTCAAAATAATCCGATGTCACGGTATCGGCGTTGTCATTGACCAGGTCCCGTGTGAAATTCACGCCCTGGCAAATGGCCACGGCCTCCGCGTAGGCCTTCTTCTTCTCGGCCACCAGGAAGACATGCTTGTCTTTCATGTCGACCGATTTATCCTTGTCGCTGGCCGTACGGTACTTCTTCCAGGCATACGTCCCGATCAATACCGCCTCGATGGCCGCCGTGACGATATTGTCATTTTGTTCATTCACTATGATTTCAATCTCTTTGGCCTTGCCGGCCGTCGCGGACAAAAGCGCCTTGCGCAAGGAGACGCGCAGGGCGGTCAACGACAGCTTCTTGCTTTCGCCGATGCCCACCAGGAGATAGACATTGCTTTCAATCAGGAGGGGATAGAGTTCCCCGTCTTCGGCGGTAAAATGGCCCAGCCGGGAAAGGGTATGGATTTGCTCTTGCAGGACACGCTGTGTGAACGTAAACTTTTTGTTTTTAACCTGCTCCTTGTCCAGCAATAGGACCGTCACCGGTTTATCAAACTTGGCTGCTGGCCTGAACGTAATCACCCGTGCATTCCTTTCTCTTTTATTTTTTTATGCCCGCTTCTTCCCGCTCGTCAATGGGCACAAAATCGTGCTGAGTTTCGCCGGTATAAATCTGCCGGGGGCGCCCTATGCGTGACTCGGCATCTTCCCTCATTTCCTTCCAGTGCGCAATCCAGCCGGGCATCCTGCCGATGGCGAACATCACCGGAAACATAGGCGTCGGAATGCCGATGGCCTTGTAAATTACCCCGCTGTAGAAATCGACATTCGGATAGAGTTTCCTCTCTGCAAAGTAATCGTCTTTCAACACGGCCTCTTCCAGCTTTACCGCGATGTCGAGCAGAGGGTCGACAATGCCCATTTTATCAAAGAGTTCGTGAGCGCGCCGCTTAATAATGGTCGCGCGCGGATCAAAGTTCTTATAAACCCTGTGGCCGAACCCCATGAGCCGGTATTTTTCATCGGGATTCTTGGCCTTCGTGATATATTTCTGGATATTCCCGCCGTCACGATGGATCTCCTCAAGCATTTCGACAACCTTTTGATTGGCCCCGCCGTGCAGCGGCCCCCAAAGCGCGCACACCCCGGCCGAGATGGAGGCAAACATATTCGCCCATGAGCTGCCTACCAAGCGCACCGTGGAAGTGCTGCAATTCTGTTCATGATCGGCATGCAGGATGAGCAGCGTGCGCAGCGCGCTGAGGACCTCCTCTTCAATCTTATATTCCCTGCCTGGCCGTGAAAACATCATGTGGAGAAAATTGGGGATGTAATCGAGATCTTTGCGGGGAGCCGTGAACTTTTGTCCGATGGATTTTTTGTATGTGTACGCCGAGATCGTGTTGACCTTGGCCAGCAGCTGGACGGCAATCTGCTTAATTTCATCGGGCGTCGGCTCGGGCTTCAGGAGCTCCGGATAGTAACCGGAGAGCGAGCAGACCATGGATGACAAGAGCCCCATCGGATGGCCTGCCGGCGGATAACCGGCGAAAAAATTCAGCATGTCCCGGTGCAGGTCATATTGCCGGGAAAAGGATTTGGTGAATTCACCCAGCTGCGACCTGGTTGGAAGACGGCCGAAAATGAGGCAATACGACGTTTCGACAAAGGTGGACTGTTCCGCAAGCTGCTCTATCGGGATCCCGCGGTACCGTAATATCCCTTTTTCCCCGTCCAAAAACGTGATGGCGCTGGTGCAGGCGGCGGTATTGCCAAAGCCGTTATCCAGCGTGACATAGGATGTTTCTTTGCGAAGATTGGTGATATCGATCCCCTTTTCACCTTCCGTGCCGATGACCACAGGCAATTCGTAGGACTTCCCGTCCACGATAATCTTCGCTTTTTCTGTCATCAAAACCTCCGGGAATAAAATAGGCTTAATATTAGTAATTACAGGGTGAAAATTGACTCCATTATATTATGGGTGGAATATTATTACAAGACTAAAGAATACTGTTCGACCCCGGGGAGGAAGGCGGCGCCGATAGGGGCTTTTTATCAAGCATCACCGTATTGGCCGTGAATGCGGCGGATCTGAGGCATGATTTTGAAGAATTCCTCAACTAATTCGGGGTCAAAGTGCCGGCCGGCTTGCGCCTTAATCTCTTTGAGTGCCTCATCGACCGGCCAGGGCTCCTTGTAAGGTCTTTTGCTGGTCAAGGCGTCAAAGACATCGCAGAGACCGCAAATACGGCCCGCCAGGGGAATCTTATCTTTCTTAAGCCCCCGCGGATAACCGCTCCCATCCCATTTCTCGTGATGCGTCAGGGCGATCTCCTGTCCTAACTTAAGGAACTTGGAATTGCTCCCTGCCAGCAATTCACTGCCGATGGTCGTGTGGGTTTTCATGATTTCCCATTCTTCCGGGGTCAATTTCCCGGGCTTTTGGAGGATTCTGTCGGGAATGCCGATCTTGCCCACGTCATGCAAAGCACTTGCCGTCGAAATCAGCTCGCACTCCTCAGGGGTCATCTCCAAGGCCAGCGACATGGAGTAGCAATATTGCGCCATGCGCATCGTGTGCGTCCCGGTCTCCGAATCCCGGTATTCGACCGCCCGGCTTAACCTCTGGATCACGTCGATCTGCGTTTGATAGAGCTCTTCCGTCCTCTCCCGGACTCGCTGCTCGAGCAATTTGTTCTGCTCCCGAATCTGCTTATGGAGCATCCTGACTTCCAGGAAATTGCGGATGCGCAGGAGCACCTCGATGCTGTCATACGGCTTAACGAGAAAGTCCTTGGCCCCCGCCTCGAGGGCGGAAAATTGGATGACCCGGTTACGCTCCTGGGAAATCACCAGGATCGGCAGATAATCGTCCTGCCCGAGGGTCCTGAGCTGGTCCATGATCTTAAACCCTTCCATGTGGGGCATGTGCAGGTCAAGAACAAGCAGGTCGGGCTGGATGGACTGGTAAATGCTCTGGACTTTATCCGGATCACGTACCGTGTAAAGGTTCATGTATCCGGCATCATTTAGAATTTTCTTCAATAAGCGCACGCTGGTCGCTTCGTCATCGACAATCAATATTTTAGCATCCGGATACGGTTCTTTTTTGATCATGGCCGTTTAGATTTCCCAGCGTTGCAGCTGTGGCAGGAAGGCATAGTCTGTTTGGTCGCTCTGGATGGGCGTTACAGTGACATAATTATTGTTCAAGGCGTAGGTGTCAAACCGATTGTCGTTCTTCCTCACCGGCATCTTTCCGGTCATCCAGTGGTATTCCCGGAGATTCGGGTCGATTCTCTTGCGGAACCTCCCGTGAATCGGCATCAACCCCTGGCGCGTGATTTTGACCCCTTTGATTTGCGACGAAGGTTTATTGGGGACGTTCACATTCAAGAAAGTGCCTTTAGGCATCCCTTTTTGCGCAATTTGTCTTGTCAGTTGCGCCCCGCACTTCGCCGCATAAGAAAAATCCGGATTAACGAAGGCCGCCAGGGAAACCGCTAAAGAGGGAATGCCGATCAGAGCCCCCTCCCTGGCCCCGGCCACCGTCCCCGAATAAAAAACGCTACACCCGTCGTTATGCCCCAGATTGATCCCGGAAACCACGACATCCGGTTTGCATTTCAAAAGAACGCCAACGGCGTATTTCACGCAATCGGCCGGGGTCCCGCTGATCCCCGTTCCGAAAAACCTCCCCTTGCGCCTCACCTTCTTCGCCCAAATGGGATGGGCCAGGGTGATCCCATGCCCGACGGAGCTGCGTTCGGTATCCGGGGCGACAACGGTCACTTTGCCTAACTTTTTAAGTTCCGCATAGATCGCATAGATGCCGTCGGCATATATGCCATCGTCGTTGGTCAGTAAAATGTGCATCGCTTTGATTATTATTTTACCTCACGAAAAGAAAATTGTGTCCAATTATTATGTTTTTTTATGCCGTATTGCGCCGCTGGACGTGAACCTAGAGAGGTCATTCCTTCAGCAGCGTAAATTGGACCGGTATGATGATTTTGGAGGAAAACCGCATGGATCCCGAGCGGGCGGGAGAAAACTTCCACTGCCTTACCGCCTGCGCAGCCGAATCATCCAGGGCCGCATGCCCTGAACTGCGCTCTACGCCGACCGCGCTGGGATGCCCGTCCTGCTCCACACGCACTTCCAGGCGCACCGTGCCTTCCCACCCCCGCTCGCGGGCAATTTGGGGATAAACCGGCGCGGGATTGACATGCATCAAAGGTTTGGCGGCGGTCACCGCCCCTTGCGACTTTTGGCTCACAATAACCGGCTTTAAACGCTGGGCAGGCCGGTCCATGACTTGGCGGTCGCGCACCACCAAAGCATCCGGGGTCGCTTCCTGCATTACCGTTTCCGTAATTATTTCCCCTTCAAGGATGGTCACAACCGGGTCTTCAAGGGCGTTTATTTCCGGCACATTTAAGGCTTGCAACACGGTAAATTGCGCTGTCGGGGGCAGCCAAAGTGACGCGCCAATAACAAGGCCGTGAAGCGTGACAGACAAAATAATCGCGGTGAAAAAATATTTCCGGCTGCTATACGGATGGTTGGTCATGGTTAACCATTAGATGGAAAATTCGGGGTCCGGATGGGTCGAGCGGACCAACAGCTCCGTGATCTTATCCACCGCGAAAGCCATACCCTCATCGGCCGGGATCACCAGATCGACCACTCCCTGCGGGAAGGTGTTTTCCCCGACGTTCACAATCACCGCCTTGCTCGGCCTGTTCAGGGATTTCAGGATATTCAGCTCATATGGATCAAGGTTCGAGACGCTGGTAATCAAAATCAGTCCGGCGTCCGTCAGGACATGGGACATTTCCCCTAATTGCTGGATATGGCGCAACCGTTCCAAGACCCTGTCGTTCAATTCCGACCCGGAGGTTAACAATTCATTCGATATCCCGAGAAAATACGCGGATTTTCCCAAATGGAACAGCTTCTCCTCCAGGGCCTTGGCGATCTCGATCTTTCCCATGTCCTGCCCGCCGGCCAAGATCACCAGCGCGGACTTGTGCCCATAGCGCAAGGCGCGCTCTTCCGGGGCGATGTCACTGCGCTCCCACCTGTAATCACGGGACTTGATATGCTTGTTTAAAGCCGTTTCTTCCTCGAACACGGGCGCGAGTATGATACCTCCGCCGACAATCTCGTAATTATCCACAATGACAAACCGGCCCGTCGGCGAAATATTGTTCACCTCGTCAAAGGCCGCCGGTTTGAGCGTCTCCAAGACGCATTCCGCCACATCATGGCGGTCCACCTGCGGCTTATTGCTGATGGACGATAACTCGGAGGCGTCCAGAACATTGATGATGCCGCCCAGAACAATGGGGATTTGCTGGGCCGCCAATTTCAATTTGTACGTCCTGTCCTTCACGAACGGCTGCTTTCCCATCCAGAAGATGTTCGCCTTAAATTTCGTGCCGACGTGCGGCCGCTGTTCATCCAGCCGGCACATCAGTTCCCCCGGGCGGATGTAAATCTGCGTGTCCAGGATGAATCCCACGCTTTGCCCGGCGCTGGCCTCCCCGCGCTTGGGCACATTGAACCCTTCAATCGACACGATACGCGAGGTCTTGTTGGAGGGCAGGAAAATCACGTCATCACCGACGCGCACCGTGCCGGATTCAACACGCCCGGCCACGATCCGCCGGTCATCGCCCCGCGCGGTAAACTTATAAATATCCTGCACGGGAAACCGCAAGGCACGGGATTGATTCGGGACTGCCTTGGCAAATTGATCCAGGGCATCCAGAACAGAGCCTCCCTTGTACCAGGGCATGTTTTTGCTTGGGACCGCGATATTTTCCCCCTCCCGGGCGCTGATCGGAATAAAATTCTCTGTCTTAAGGTTAATCTCTCCGAGGAAGGCCGTGTACTCCGCACGGATTCTGTTAAAGACCTCCTGGCTATACCCGACTAAGTCCATCTTATTGACGCAGATGGTGATATTTCGTATCCCCAGAAAGGACATCATGTAACCGTGGCGTTTGGTATTTTCCTTGACCCCCTCATGCGCGTCAATGACGAGCAGCGCGGCCTCCGCCCGGGCCGCCCCGGTAATCATGTTTTTCAGGAATTCAATATGCCCCGGCGCGTCAATAATGATATAATCCCGCTTTTTAGATTTAAAGAAACTGCGGGCGGTATCGATGGTGATGCCCTGGGACTGCTCGTCCTTCAGGGCATCGAGCAGAAAGGCATACTCGAACGGCTTGGCGTTGCGCCTGCAATTCTCCTTGACCGCCTCCAGTTTGCCCTCGGGAAGGGAGCCGGTATCGGCGAGTAATCTGCCGATGACCGTGCTTTTCCCGTGATCGACATGCCCCACGATCACAACGTTCATCTGTTCTCTGTGTGCTTTGCTCATTGAAATATTCCGATTATTGACGTCCGGATAAGTAATGGAACCTTTGCGGACGTCAATACTGCCACCGCTCCAACCAGTTGCAAGAAAACTCCTCACTGCGTTCGTACTTGCCTTCAAAAGTAATACAGAAAAGGCAAGTACATGTCCTCATTTTCCTTTAAAATATTTAGATGAAATGAGGACGTCGTATCTTCTTTGCTGCATAGGAAAGGAGTTTTCTAGCAGCAACCGCTCTTTTATGTATACTCCTATGCTGTGAAAGATGCATCGGTTCCATTAAAAATGCGGTGGTCTGTAGCTTTCAGTCGTCAGTCTTCAGTCTTCAGTCGTCAGTCTTCAGTCTTCAGTCTTCAGTCTTCAGTCTTCAGTCTTCAATCAACAGCTGAGAGCTGACAGCTGATCACGCCTTTTGCTTTCCCTTGATATATAATTACATATACCCGTCCCGGCGCAATGTTTCCAGCCCACCGCTGTCATCCTTGTCCTGCGCCCGGCCGGAGCGCTCGGCGATGTTCGCAAACTTGCCCGTGCGCAGTTCCTCAACGATGTCATCCACCGTCTTCGCGGTTGACTCCACGGGAAATGTGCACGGATAACAGCCCAGCGAGCGGTAACGTTTGCCGTCACCCTGGTCGAAATACAATTTGGTGATCGGGATCCGCTCTTTCTGGATATATTCCCAGATATTCAGTTCCGTCCAATCCAGCAGGGGATGGATGCGCAAATGCGTCCCTGGGGCAAAATCGGTCTTGAATTGATTCCACAGCTCCGGCGGCTGGTCGCCCACGTCCCAGTCATTGTTGCGGTCGCGCGGGGAAAAATAGCGCTCCTTCGAGCGGCTGCCCTCCTCATCGGCGCGCACGCCGACAATGACGCCGGTATAAGGCTCTTTATTCGCATCCAACGCATATTGACCGGTGCCGTGGTCCAGGCGGTAACGCGGCCAATCCCCCGCCAGCGTGTGCTTGAGCGCCTCGGATTTCAGCAACTTGCAGCATTGCAGGCGGTCGATGGCGCCATCGGGGAACGTCTGTTTGGCGTCCAAAGCGGCCTTGTTCTGGCCGTACACCATGTTCAATTTCCATTCTTTCGCCAAACGATCGCGGTATTCAATCATTTCGGGAATCTTAAAGCTCGTGTCGATATGGACCAGGGGAAAGGGAACGTGCCCGAAGAACGCCTTGCGGGCCAGCCACAGCAGGACCGTGCTATCCTTGCCGATCGACCACAGCATCACCAAGCTTTTGAACTCCCGGTAGGCTTCCCTTAATATATAAACGCTCTGGGATTCTAAATGGTCTAATTTTGTCATTGGTGCGCTCATTTCGCTTTGCTTTGCCTATTGGACTTTTTCGGATTGTTATGCAGCCCGCATTCCTTCTGCTCCGGCTGTTCCCACCACCAACGTCCGGCCCGGATGTCTTCGCCTTTCTTCACCGCCCGCGTGCAACAGGCACAGCCGATGCTGATGAACCCCTGCGCATGCAGTGGGTTCACATCGATGTTATTTTCCTTGATATATTTCCGTACCTGATCGAGGTTCCAGTCGGCGAGGGGGCTGATCTTTATCCTCTCATTGGCTTCGTCCCATTCAAAAACCTCCAAGCCGCTGCGGGCCACGGACTGCCCGCGGCGTAAACCGCATATCCAGGCATCGGCATTGGCCAAGGCCCGCTTCAGCGGCTCAACCTTGCGCACGCCGCAGCATAATTTCCGGTTCGCCACACTCTCGTAGAACAGATTGATGCCGTGATTGCGCACCATATCCTCAACGGCTTCATTGTCGGGATAGTACACCCTGAACGTCATCGGGTATTTCTTCTGGGTCTTGTCCAGCAGATCGTAAGTTTCCTGAAACAACCGGCCGGTGTCCAGGGTAAAGATCTCGATTTCCTGAGAAACATTGGAGATGATATCCGTAATGACCTGGTCCTCTTCGCTCAGGCTGGAGGCAAAGACCAGTCTGCGGCCGAACTCCTTCACGGCCAGCCGGATAATCTGCTCGGCATTCATCGCCTTGGCTTGCTCATTTAACGCGCTAATTTTCTTTGATGGGTCCATGGATTCACCTTGACGTTTAATGGGTTCCTTTACGCCTCAAAATACTGCTCCATCGAAAAATACCGCTCCCCGGTATCGGGCAAAATCACAACGATCCTTTTGCCGGATTCCAAGTTGGCCGCCACCTGAAGCGCCGCCACCGTCGCCGCCCCGCCCGAAATGCCGACACTTAACCCTTCCTCTTGGCCCAAACGCCTGGCCATTTTGAAAGCATCTTTGTCGCCTACGGCAATCACTTGGTCAATAATCCCGCGGTCAAGGATTTTCGGGATAAAACCGGCGCCGATTCCCTGAATATTATGCTGCCCGGACGCCTTGCCGGATAGGACCGCGCTCGCCGATGGTTCGACCGCCACAACCTTAACCGCCGGGATCTTTCTTTTCAGAAACCTTCCCACGCCCGTTATTGTACCACCGGTACCCACCCCGGCGATGAACACATCCAGTTTTCCCTCACAGGCCTCGAAAATTTCGTGCGCAGTAGACTCTTCATGGGCGCGCGCGTTGGTCTCATTTTCAAACTGCCTGGGAATAAAACTGTTGGGTATCTTCTTTTGCAATTCCTCGCTTTTTTTAATCGCGCCCTGGATGCCTTCCCTTCTTGGGGTTAAAACCACTTTTGCCCCATACAGCCTTAACAGATAAATTCGTTCCAGGCTCATCGATTCCGGCATGGTCAAGACGCATGCATATCCTCGGACCGCGCAGATCATGGCCAGCCCTATGCCTGTATTGCCGCTGGTCGGCTCAATCACCGTGAAGCCTTTCTTGAGAATGCCTTTTTTCTCGGCATCCTCAATCATGGCGAGACACGGCCTGTCCTTGACGCTGCCCCCGGGGTTAAAAGACTCGAGTTTGGCCAAAATCTCAATACCGGCCGAAGGCTCTATGACCCTGTTCAGGCGGACCAACGGCGTGTGACCGATGAGTTGCGTGATATCACTGACAATTTTGCATGCTGGCTTCATAATGTCCTCAATTCCTGTAAAGAAACAACATCGACAATCCATAGCTCACCGCAAGGGTGATCATCGGATTAATGCACCAGTTAAAGAATGTTTTTCGGGTGACCGGTTTTTCCATGGTCGTGATAATCCCGTCCTTAATGCTGCCTATGGCAAAAATGGCCACCGTATAGACAATCACCGTGGGCAACGGCACCCCCAATTTTGACGCGATGATGGTGATCGTTCCGCTCACAAAATTAATAATCGTTGCCGTCAGTAATCCCAAAGGAATGATTTTGTCTCCCGAAGTTTTCAGCGGCCCGCTGAACGTAAACGCCCCCAGCCCGAAACACAGGCCCATCACCCAAAGGCCCGGCTGGACATCAAGAATCCCGGCGGCCGCCAACGGCCCCACGGCGTTAGCCACATTGTTCGTGCCCTGGGCGAAGGCCTTGTAACAGCTGGTCAGGATCACAAACGTCTTTAATCGGCCCCGATGATTGACGATGCGCTCATAAACCCAGAAATTTCCTTTGCGCGGTGGATAAAAATACTTGGCTGAGAAATAAATGCACAGAAAGCTCAAAACCGTTGAAACGACCCAGCAGACAGCAAGAAAGGCGATCGTGCCCCAATTGATGTCGCGATGAAATAAACCTACGCCGCAAATGGCCGCGATGGTCGAAAGCGAAGTCGACTGCGGGATATGCATCACATTGGCAACGAACAGGCTCAGGGTGGCCGCTGACAAAATAATCAAGACCGCTTGTGCCGTTAGAAAGTCGACCGGAATAATGCCCCTGCTCAGCGTGTTCGCCACGGCCCTGCCGAAAACCAATCCGCCGGCAAGGCTTAAAATTAGAAAAAGCCCTCCCGCGCGCCACCGGTTTAACGCCCGACTGCCATACGCGGTCGCGAAGGAACCCGCAAAACTGGGCGCCCCCATATTAATGGAGAAGAAGACAGCAATCAGCAGAATGATTAAATCCGATAAGCTCATGGCCTGTCAATCAAATCGCGAACATCGCGACGTTATGAAGAGCGCTTTCTCTCTTGATGATTTCTTCAAAAGTCATCGACTGCATTGCCTTAAATGTTTCCTCTTCAATCTCCTGCCAAATCGATGTGAAGGTATCCGTTTTATTCTTTTGCTTTGTGTCATAATCATTACCCGTGTCGGAAAATGACTGGACGACTTCCCGCAAATTAATATTTCTCGGCGCTCTGACCAACAGATATCCACCGCTTTTGCCCCGCATGCTGCGGACATATCCCAACTGTTTCAAATGGATGAGAATCTGGGTTAAAAATTTGTGCGGGATCTGCCGGTTTTGGGCAATCGTGTTGATCTGCAAAGGCGCATGATTGGGCCAGTGGAGTGAAAGCTCCAATAGGGCCCTGCAGGCATAATCTATTTTGGCTGATATTCTCATTTTAAATCTCTATCAAGTTGATTATATTAGTAAAGATATATCATAAATGAATATTTGTCAAGAATTAAAATATCGGCGAGGTTTCTGTCTGCAGATTTACCAAACGGTCAACAATCTTGGCGCTACCGGAAGGCATCGGGTATCTATGCAACCCTTTTAATGTAACCCATTTACGATTTTTATGGGCGGCGGGATACGTTTTCGGTTCACACAAAGAGACATGGAGGTCCACGCGAAATTGAGTATAATAGTGGCGCACATTCATAATATGCCGGGAGCGCCGCAGCTCAATCCCCAATTCTTCCTTAATTTCACGGCTTAAAGCGAAATCCGGAGATTCGTTCTCCTTTATCTTGCCGCCTGGAAATTCCCAGAGATCGGCCAGCAGGCCGCCTGCGGGCCTTTTTTGGATCAAAAATTTCCCGTCCTTCCTTATTATAGCGATGACGGCGTCGATATCCTTGATGACCCTCTTTTTCGGCACAGGGATGATTTCCTGGATTCCTTTTTGGTACCCCAGACAAAAACGCTTGAGCGGGCAGGAAAGACATAACGGTTGGCGGTTACGGCAGACCAAGGCC
>Ga0155265_1123_pt1 | contig 14015 bp, 14 predicted proteins | sample RifCSPhighO2_02_FD_106233 | JGI IMG/M metagenome (GOLD analysis project Ga0155265, IMG submission 106233) | Omnitrophica WOR_2 bacterium RIFCSPHIGHO2_02_FULL_52_10 | reverse complement strand
TCCCCCGTGTTCTTCCAGGTCATGGTGTAACGCCGGATGACGCGCTTGCCGCCTTCCATATTTCTTTCGATGGTGAAAATGAAATACTGGATGATGGCGATGTCGCCGTGGATGCGGATGTCAATGGGGCGCAATTCGCAGATGACGATCTCGGTGGATTTCGTCCAGAAGCCGACCCATTTGTTCAGCCACGGGCGGTCGATGTTGATCGGGCTTTCGTGGCCGAAACCGAGGAAATCCTCATGGATATATTTCAGAAATTCATCTACGCGTTTGTTAATCAAATGGTCCCAGTGGTCCTCGAGGCATTGCCAGACCGCGAGCTGCTCTTCGGACCAGTGCTTCGGTTTCGACGATGTCAGTGCATACATGTGTTTGTCCTCCGGTATGTTGAGAATGCGCTTGTTCATAGTTATGAATGATACAAGATCGCCCTGGCCTTGTCAACCCTTCGACCCTGAGCGAGGCCAGCTTCGCTGGCCGAGTCGAAGGACTCAGGGTGACTCTGAGCGGCGCTTTTTGTCCCCGCATTGAAAGGCGGGGTTTGGGCGCCGTCGAATGAGTCAAACGGTATCCATCCCATTGGCGGTCATAAGCGCCGGCGGATCTTCTCGGCCATGGCGGCCAGCTCGTCATTGCCTGTCGGCTTGGCCTTGGCGAAATTCAAATCCGCAATGGCGCGAATCGGAATCAGGTGAATGTGGGCGTGCGGCACCTCCAGCCCCGCGACCATCACGCCGATGCGTTTGCACTCAACTTCTTTTTCGATGGCGCGGGCGACCTTTTTGGCAAAGACCATCATCCCGCCGAGGGTGGCATCATCAACATCGAACAAATAATCCACTTCCTTTTTGGGAATGACCAAGGTGTGCCCCGGATGGATGGGCCGGATATCGAGAAACGCGAGGTACTGCGCGTCTTCACAGATCTTGTGGCAGGGGATCTCGCCTTTAACAATTTTCGTGAACAGACTAGCCATCGTTCTTTCCTTTCTTTAAGATCGCCGACGGGTTGGCGCAGGAAGCCACCAGGGCCTCCTTGCCCCGCCTGGGCAGCGCCTTGACCTCGTATTCCCTCACCAGGGCCTGCGCCCTGCCGGCGCAGTGCTCATAATAGATCAGCCGGACCGGACGCCGCGTCTTGGTGTAAAGCGAGGCCTTGCCGGCCCGGTGCATTTTCAGCCTGCGGTCCATGTCCTTCGTGACGCCGGTATAAAACGTGTCGTTGCGGCAGCGGAGGATATAAAGGACCCATTGTCCGTCGCCTTGTGCCCCGGACTCCGTTTCCTTTTCCACCATTTTCTTGATCATCCTTTTGTACTTAGGCTGCACGCGCTCCCTTCCTGCGTCAGACTTCCCTATGACGGAAGCAATCAGCCACATGGTCGTTGACCATGCCCACCGCCTGCATGTGCGCGTAGACAATCGTCGACCCGACAAACTTAAATCCGCGCCGCTTGAGGTCTTTGCTCAACGCGTCGGACAGTTCTGTTCTCGCCGGAAGGTCTTTAACCGAACGGAATTTATTTTTGATGGGTTTATGACCGACAAACCCCCACATGTATTCTGAAAAGGAACCGAATTCCTTTTGCACCTTCAGAAACGCCTGAGCATTGGTAATCGAAGCCGCAACCTTCAGGCGGTTACGGATGATGCCCTCATCGCTTAATAGCACTTTTATTTTCTTCGGCCCGTAATTGGCTATTTTCTGAGGGTCGAACTGATCATACGCCCTGCGGTAATTCTCGCGTTTCCTGAGGACGGTCAGCCAGCTCAATCCGGCTTGCGCCCCTTCCAGGACCAGAAATTCGAAAAGCTTTCTGTCATTGCGGACCTGCACACCCCATTCCTTGTCGTGATAGGTGCGGTAAAGGGCGTCCGTATCCGCCCATGAGCAGCGCGTTTTAAATGTTTTCTTCGCCATTCTCCTCACTGGATTGATCTTTCGCTTCAAAGACGGGGAACCGTCCTTGAAGAGCATCAGCAACTAAAGCCTTGACCTCATCGCTGAATTTCGCCGAGAGAATCCATTCCAGGTAGCCCGGATCCTTCTTGGCAATCTCCTGCAGGCTGTATTGCTTGGCGTATTTCCCGAACATCATATAGGCCTTGCCGTTCCACCACCGGAACTTCCGCTCCCCATCAACAAATTCGGCCGTTTGCTCATACTTAAACCGGCTTAAGGATCCCAGCCGGTCATCGCCTCCTCCGTAGCGGGTGACCTGGGCTTCCAGAACCTTAAAGGCCGCCTCGGTATCAGCCATGGCCGAGTGCGCATTTTGGAGATTTTCATGACAATAAAAATCATAGGCGGCGCTGAGGTCACGCTTCTCATTCAGGTGAAAGACGCTCTGCGCATCATAGACCTTGACCTTATCCCAGTCAAATTTCAAGCCGGCCTCAAGAATTTCGCGACGCAGTAACGGCAAATCAAAACGGGCAAGGTTAAACCCTCCGAGATCGCATCCGCCGATAAAGGCCAGAACATCCTTGGCAATGTCGACAAACTTAGGGGCGTTCTTGACGTCGGCATCCGTAATGCCGATCAGTTCGGTGACCACCGGCGGAATCGGCATCTCGGGGTTGACTTTTTTATCAAATATTTCCCTGTCCCCCTGCGGGCTGATCTTGATCATCGCGATTTCTATGATCTTGTCCTTTTCAACCCAGGTGCCGGTTGTTTCAAGGTCCAAAACCACCAAATGATTGGATAATTTCATAACTTCTTACGGTACTCCTTTGCCTACGAAACCGATGGGCCGCAATGACCAGTATGTTCGAGCGGGAATCTTCCGTTGATTATAGCAAAAATTCCCAAAATAGAACCAAAAATTTCCCCACTTCCTGTCCTTGAAGATGGCCTAAAATCAATATATACTTATATTTAAAGGTTCCGGCCCATCGGCCGGCGATGAAATCCTATGATACGCCTGCGCTTTGGTAAAACCAGACACAACTACACGCATCCCCGTTATCCCAGATACGTGTCCCTTGACTCCTTGTCCCATAAACCTGATTTTCAAGGGACCCTTAAGGTCATTACGTACAATATCCGCCTGGCCAGAGAAACCGAAAAGGCCATCGATTTGCTGACCGGCCATCGCGACCTCAATGACGCGGATATCCTCTGCCTTCAGGAAATGGACCACCGCGGAGTGGACCTGATCGCGCGGTCCCTGAAATATAATTACGTGTACTACCCGGCCATTCATCACCCCCGAAGCACCAAGGATTTCGGTAACGCCATCCTTTCCAAATGGCCGATCCTCAGCGACCGGAAGATCATTCTCCCGAAAGCGGGAGCCGGCAAATTACAACGGATCGCGGTCAACGCCACGATATCCGTGAACGGGGCCAAAATATCCGTATTCAGCATCCACATGAAAATTTATACCCGCCGCCGGCAGAGGCGCGTGCTGATCAATCATATCCTCAGCGCGATTGAGCCCTCCGTGAAAAACTGCGTTGTGGCCGGAGACTTCAACACCTTCAGCAAATCGAGCCGCAGGACTTTTCTGGAGCCGCTCAAAGAGGCCGCTTTTGAAAGCGCGACAGAATCCATCGGATGGACCTATAAATACTGGTACCTGTTGAATAAACGGGCGGCCTTGGACCACATTTTTATCAAGGGAATGAGCGTGATCAATTCGGGCAAGGTGGTTAACCGAAAACCAAGCGATCACATACCGGTTTGGGGCGAGATGCAGCTGGCCGGTTAAAAGACCTGAAAAAACCCTAAAAAAAGCCCGGCAAAAATTGCCGGGCTTTTTGATTTGGTTTAACTGAGCTTTACAACGTTGGTGGCTTGCTCTCCTTTAGGGCCGGTCGTCACTTCGAATTCAACTTCTTGGCCTTCCTCTAAAGTCTTGTAGCCTTCCCCCTGAATCGCGCTGTGATGAACAAACACATCATTGCCGTTTTCAGGCGTGATAAAACCGTAACCTTTTTGGTTACTGAACCACTTAACTTTTCCTTTTGCCATTACTTACCTCCTCCTTTCTTCGAGATTCAGTAAATAACAGCAGAAAGAAAGAACGTGGTGCGTGTGCTGCGATTCTCAACTGATGCATCAAACCTTCTACTCCTTATTTACTTCAAATAAAAGTATGCATAAAATTTTTGTTTTTGTCAACTAAATATTAGCAAACCTCTGTTGACGTCAAGGCCCCGCCTGCCCTGTGGGCACTGAAATTCTACTCGCGGACATCCCGCCAGGTAATACTCTTAAAGTTAATCTTGATAAGCCTGAGGAGTCAATGCTATACTCTTCCCAACAATTAAGGTTGAATGCTGCGGGTCCCCCGCCGCCTAGGAAGGGATTTGATGAAATCACCCAGAAATCATGTGCTGATCTTCGATTTTGACGGCACGATTGCCGATACGTTTCACAAACTTTTGGAAATCGGTAACCGCCTGTCCGTGGAATTCGACTTTAAGAAAATTGAAGATGAGGAAGTGGAGGAACTCAAGCACAAAAGCGCCCGGGAAACCATCGCCCACCTGAATATCCCGCTTTTGAAAATCCCTCAAATCATTGCCAAGGCAAAAAGGGAGCTTAATAAGGAAATCGGCCTCATCAAGCCCATCCATGGTCTAAAAGAGATCCTCATACAACTGAAAAGCCTGGGACTCAGAATGGGCATCCTCACCTCCAATTCGCTGAAAAACGTCCACAACTTTCTGGATAATAACAGCCTCAATTTTTTTGATTTTGTCCAAACCACGCCGAAAATCTGGAGCAAGAACCGCAGCCTGATGACCCTTATTGATAAACAGCATCTGAAAATTGCCGATGTGATCTACATCGGCGACGAAACAAGGGATATCATCGCCGCCCAAAAAGCGGGCATCCGCACGATCGCCGTGACCTGGGGATACAATTCGCGGCGGGCCCTTGAAAACCACCGCCCCGATTTCCTGATTCACAGTCCGCAGGAGCTGTATCAACTGTTCAATGCCGCGCTCTAATTTTTTTATTGATTGGTCATTGCGGTAAGGAAGGATTAACCGCGCAGCAATTCCGTGCGGTCAAAGCCGAGGCTCGCCGTCGCCTCATCCGGATTTTTGCTGTACGCCCGGCAGAAGGTGGAAACCTCCTTCATCGAGCTCATGTCCCGCTTGTCCAGCTGTTCCAGCAGGAAGGCCCTCAACAGATGTTCCTGCATGATCTCCCGCGGCGTGAGACCGGATTGCTTGGCCAGCCGGTCGCGGTAGACGGTGCTGGGGGTCAACTGCTTCATCTGCTGGGTATCGTAATCATATTTATAGACCTGGGACAACAGAATCTTCACCTGCTCCATCCCGCTGGTTTCGCTGATTTCATCCACGACGCGGAACATCCTGTCCTTGACATGATAACGCTTCAGAACGATGAACACATCGATCAGGTTCACCAGCATCTGGGGGATATTCATGGGCTCATTCTGCAGGCGGATGATCGCCTCCCGGGATGTCAGGGCGTGAATTGTCCCGATGCAGTATTTCCCGATATTGCAGGCCGTAATCATGTCGCGCGCCTCAATCCCGCGCACCTCACCGATGATGATCCGCTCCGGGCGCATGCGTAGGCTGTTCTTTACAAGGTCCGCCAGGGTGAGGTCGCTGTCGCTCTCGAGCCGGGAGCAGCTGTCCTCAAGGAAGGTATTCAGCTCCAGCGTGTCTTCAATCACGACAATGCGGTCAGACTCGGGGAGAAAACTAAACAAGGCATTGAGAAGGGTGGTTTTGCCCACGCCGGGCCCGCCGGCAATCATGATGTTAGCCGGCCGGATCGCCATCCCTTCCAGGTACAGCCACAACTGGGCGGCCACTTCATAATTCATGCTGCCGATCCGGATCAGGTCAATGATGCTTAAGGGGGTCACCTTGGCCTTGGCAATGGTGATCTGGGGCCCAAACGGCGAATAGGCGATGTTCACGCGCCCTTCCAGGTTGGGCAGTTCGAGATTTATGATTTTTCCCGATGAGGATTTGCCGGAAAACAAAAGCAGCTTTTGGATGAAGGCAGTGATTTCCCGCTGGTTCGAAAAGCTTTTCTGGGTCGGTATGAACCCTTTTTCGCTGTGATGGATATAGATGGGTTTGAGGTTATTGATAACGATGTCTTCCACGCACCCATCGCATAAGATTTCGGTGATGATCCCGTACGAGAGAAAATTCGTGATGAACTGAACGCGCGCCTCTTCCTGCTCAAGCTCAGCTTTGAGCTTGGGGAATTCCCCGTTGCTTAAAATGCCTTTTAGCGCCTCTTCAACCAGCTCTTCCCTTTCCGACTGGGTATTCAGGAGGTTCATTTTCCCGGCCAAGGCCTGGATCAATCGGGACTCCAAATTATTGCAATCTGCTTGATTCATCTTTTAACGCGGCAATCCTTCGGCGCCCCGCGCGCGGCGGCTTTTATTTCCATGAACATAAACGATTTAATCTATCATTCTTTTCGGTCAAAGTAAACAACGGAAAGTGCGTTTTCCCGGTGCGGCAGCAATCAAGGGACCATGGCCGCCTTTTCTCTCGGCCTGGTCACGACCATGGCGGCCTTCCCCAGGTCAAAATACCGCTTGGCAATGTCGCGGACTTCTTCGCGAGTCACCCGATCGATCTTGGCATCGTACCGGAGATATTTCTCAAACCCAAACCCGTACAGCTCGTCCAAGCCCGCCATGAAGGCCAGCGCGCTGTTGGTTTCCTGTGACGCGCGGAATGCCCCTTTCAAATATGTTTTGATGTCATTAAGCTCCTTTTCGGAAACGAGTTCAGTTTGCATCGACCCGATTTCCTTTTTCAATAACTCGCTTACCTTCCCGATTTCTTCATCGTTGGTCATGACGTAAAAATAGACCAGACCGACATCCAACCCGGGCACATAATTCCCGCCTAGGGTATAGGCGTGCCCCAGTTGTTCCCGGATATTGTTGAACATGCGTCCACTGAACGGAGAACCCAGGATCGCGGTCGCTATTTCCAGGCCATAGGTATCATCTTCTCCCAGGGCCGCGCCGTGAAACCCGAAAAGCACCATCGCCTGCTCTTTATCCATGACCAGCTTTTGCTCGCGGGCCCCATCGAGGGGAACCGCGGCGCGGGATTCCAATGTCACCGGACGCCTCTCCATCCCTCCAAGATTCTTTTTCAGGTCGCTCAAAACGTCGCCGGCATCGATATCGCCGAAAACCGACAGAACCATATTGTCCGGCACGGCAAAGCGCTCATAAAACGTAACCAAATCCTCACGCCGGATCGCCTCCACCGACTCCATGGTCCCTTCTTCTTCCATGCTGTAGGGATGGCCCGGGAATAATTTTTTTTTCAGGGCAAGCGCGGAAAATGCAAAAATGCTGTCCTCTCGCTGGCGGATGGCGGCTTTCATTGCTTCCTTTACCTTCACGATCTCTTCATCAGGAAAAGTCGGATGGACGATCAGCTCTTTTAACAGGTCCAGCGCGGCCGGCCATTGCTCTTTGAGGAATTCCATTTCCAGGCCGAAACTGTTGCGTCCGGAAAAACTCCCCAAGTCCATTCCCAGGCCTTCGGTCAGCTCCGCAATCTGATCGGCGGTATGCGCTTTAGTCCCTTTGATCCACGCCGAGGCCGTCATCTGCGAAAGGCCGTTGAGCTCCACCGTCTCCTGCCTGAGGCCGCCCTGCGCCGACAATTGCAGAGAAATCAGGGGGAACGCATGATCCTCCCGGACCAGAACGGTCAGCCCATTTTCGAACACATGCTTTTCAATAGCGCCGGCGTGCGGTTGCTCCTCCCCGACGGCCGCAACGGGCTTTTCCCTCTTCGGCTTCAAGGCCACGGTCGTGAGCGCGGATTCAACAAGATAGGTGTTGGCCACGCGCTTAATGTCCTCCGGCGTCACCTGGGCAATGGCGTCGACATACTTTTGGGAGAATTGCGGATCTCCGGCATAGGCCTCGTCTATAACCTGGGAAAAATTAACGCCGGCGGCTGTTTGGTGGTTGAGGACATGCTCGCTCTTGACTTGCTGCTTGATCTTCTCCAACTCTTCGCCGCGCACACCCGACTGCTTGATCCGCTCAATCTGCGCCAGGACGGAAGCGACTGTGTCCCCGATCTTTTCTTCCTCCAGCAGGCAATCAATGCTGAAAAGCCCCTGGTCCACGGGCGTGTAATTGTAGGCCGCTATGCTGTGCACCAGCCCTTCCTTTTTATAAACCTGCAAGTATAACCGCGAACTCCTCCCCTGGCCCAGGATGCCGGCGAGGACATCCAGGGCATAGAGATCCGGATGCAAGAGGCTGATCCCCCGAAACGACATCGATAACCGCGCGAGGTCCGTCGGATATTCCTCTTCATAATCCCGGCGGCTGATCTGCGCCGGCTCCTGCGGGAGATTGCGCGCCAGCGAGCGCCCGCGCTTAAAATCCTTGAATGCCTCCCGGACCTTCGCCGTGACTTCCTCCGTATCGATGTTGCCGGTGATCGATACAACTGTATTGTTGGGAACATAAAAACGATGGTAATACGCGAGCAAGTCCTCGCGGGTCAGGCCGGCGAGCGCCGTTTCATAACCGATGATCGGATGGCGGTAGGGATGATTCAGATAAACATTTTTGTAGACGATTTCCTGGAGCTTGCTATCAGGGTCATCATCGTGCATCTTCATTTCGCTGATGATGACATTGCGCTCGCGCTCGACCTCTTCGGGCTCCATGGTCGCGTGCATGAGCATGTCGACCAAAATATCCAGCGCGGTATCAAACTGCTCGAAGGGCACGGTGATGGTGTAAATCGTGTAATCTTTCCCCGTGGCGGCGTTAATTTCCCCGCCGACGGCCTGAATCTTGGCGGCGATCTCACCGACCCCGCGTCCGTGCGTACCCTTAAAAAGCATGTGCTCAAGAAAATGCGATATCCCCGTCCCCAGGTATTCTCCCTCGGTGGCTGAGCCGGTTTTGACGAGGGCGTACACCGAAACAACCGGGCTGGAAGGCATTTCTGTGACCAGGACCGTCAGGCCGTTATCCAGGACAATTTTCGAAGCGGGGCTAATCCCGGCATGGGAGAAGCCGTGGGGAATTAGGATGAGATGAAAGGCCGCCAGGAAAATGATGAATAATCTACGCATGGGTCACGTTTCTTTCCGTTTATGGTACTCGTCCAGCAGCTTGCGAATGTCCTGGTCCGCGTTCCGGATGATCTGGGAGCAAATAAAAATCAGAATGGAAAATTGCCAGCATTCCTCGGGGCCGATCAACAGTCCCGTGCGGACCTCCTCCCGCTGCTGCATGATCTTTTCATAATGTTTGATCGCGGCCGAAAGCTTGCCTTCAAAAACATCAAGGGAGCTTGTCCGGTTGTCATAGCGCAGCGATGGAAAGCTGATCCCCCTGACAATCAGGAAGTTGATCAGGGAATTCTCGTTGAAATCCTCTCCGTTTTCTTCAAACTCAAAGCCCTTGAATTGGGGATTGTTGGGCGGGATGATCAAAGCAGGCTTCTGGACCAGCACTTCCCCCTTGCGCACCACCGTGTCGCCGACATTGATGGAGGATTCGGACAAAAGCACGTAGGGCACCTGCGTGTCCCCGATCTGCGACAGGGCCTGCACCCGCGCGCGGAGGATCTCGGTGTGCCTTAAGGCCTTGGTCCACATGCGTTCAAAATCCAATGATTGACTCGCTTTCAATTGCTTGTAGCATTCTTTCCCGATAATGCGGGAAAGATTCCCCCGCCCATTCATCTAATAATAGGCTTCCGGTTCATAATCCTCAAAAGAACGGAAATTTTCAACAATACCTGTAACTTGATTAACTGTAATTAAGAAAGGGTAACAATACCAAACCTCATCAGGATGCATTGGAAGAGAAATTTTCTCACCTGATTTCGGGTCTTTTAGGTAAGCATCGAGATAACAAAATTTATAGCCAAGAATTTTCTGATCCTTAGTTGGCGATGCATATCCAGGTTGATCAAAATATTGTGCCCAAAGGATAGATGATTTTGGATAAGCATAATTTGAAATATCAACTTCCCATAGGGGTTTTCCAAACCAAACACGAACCTCATTTTCTGTTGTAATTCCATTTTGAATACTTTGAAATAGTTGTAATGCAATCTCATACCGCCCTTTTATCTCTTCCTTTGAGAGGTAGGGCACCTTTCTCGAGCCCATCATGTATTCTTTACTCAACTCTTCTATCTTCTGAGCGTCCACCGTGGTCATATTTTGTGACTGCGTTACAAAACGCACTCCAAAGATAACCAAACCGAGAATGATCATTATGCTAAGAATTTTTCTCATTTGAGAATCCTCCTGTAGAGTCAGACGGACTAAATTCCGTGGGGTCCCTACTCTTTCTATAAAGGCGTGTACACAGCGTCTACCAAATGGCGGCACTTGGCCCTCCCTGAATTAATGTAGGCCAAGTACCGCCAAAGCTCGAGCTCGCCTTATAGGCTCGCTCTCGCATCTTGGCGGGTAGTCGTGAACGAAAAGCGAATCCTGCAACCCATTGAAATACAGCTACTTATAAAAATTCATCGCAAACACAGTATGGGTTGGCTTATCGCCCTAGACGAACCCATTTTCAATAAACCTACAAAATCCAAAGAATCAAAGGATTCAATTCTTTATTACGACTACGTTATTTAACACTGGCAAATATCACTAGCCGAACCCATCAGCGCTGCCCTGCCTAAAGCTTAAGCTTCAAATAACATCCTTGAAATTATTTTCAGTCAAGAATTTCTTTGCCAGCTCATATTGCTTTTCTGGGAGCTGAATATAATACCAAAGGTCGGCACCAGCAAATCCGACATGCGATGATGTGTCAAGATCAAGTGGATCAAACCCCTCGCTTTTGAGCAAAGATATTATCATCCCTGCTTCAGCACTGCTTTTGCATACATATAATCTCTTAATTTCACTCATATCGAACCTCCTGAGTTCGAATCCCCTTTTAGTCAGGCCCAAAGTGGCCATGGCTCTCGTCGGATGGGTTTAGGAATTCATCAAACCAGAAAGCATCTTGCTGATATTCTCTAACGTATTTTTCAATGAATCGCTCTTTGTCTTGTCGATCAATCCCCTTCGACTACATATCTCAAGAATCGGCACGCACTCAAATGCTGAACCACGGGCGATTCAAAAGAAATTTGCCCTATCTGCTTTATGAAATCTACCGTTGCCTTCAGCTATATTTGCTAATATCGATAATGCGGCTCGATTTAGCTGGTCTGCCAGGTAGTAGCTACCTCTAGGAAAATCTTTTGTCAGTTCGTAGATATTGTCCGCGAAATCGACGGCTTTCCGATAAACATCTAGTTTTTCAAATAAGAATGCCATAGTTTTTGAAAATCGATAATCGACAATAGACCGAATCGAAAATCTCCCACAATCAAATCTCTAATCTCGATTTTCGATTCTCTGCCATTTTTGCCTGTGTTTAACTCGGGCAAAATGGCGGAGAGGTAGGGATTCGAACCCTAGATACTTTTCAGTATAACGGTTTTCGAGACCGCCCGATTCAACCACTCTCGCACCTCTCCCAAGCACAGCGCTTTTCGTACTTGCTTTCCTTAAAATGTAGAGATCTTTATCTGGAGGAAGCAAGTACTGTCCCTGTTTCCTCTATGAAAAATTTTTATATCTAAGGAAAACAGGGACGAAAGCGTCCCATTCAACCACTCTGGCACCTCTCCGATTTTTACATACTTAACCAATGCGTGGGGTTCTGCCTACAACATTCATTCAGAGAGGCGGGAGAACCCACCACCATCTTAAAGGACGGCACCCCGCCCTTTCTATATTTGTTGTTGGCGGGGTACCGCCAAAACTCGGGTTCGCCCCATGGACTCGCCTTCGTATCTTAACGGAGAGGTAGGGATTCCCCCGCATTTCTGTCATTTTCATATGGTATGCGGGGTCCCGCTTACAACAAGTTTTATCCAGAAAAGCGGGAGAACCCAACCCCTTCCAAATAACGGAGAGGGAGAGATTCGAACTCTCGAGCAACCGTGAAGTCGCTACACGCCTTCCAAGCGTGCTCTTTCAACCACTCAGACACCTCTCCGAAAGGGATTTCGAAGAAATCCCTTTCGGAGAGGTGTCAGTGCCAACTTTAATAGACATACAGAAAAGTCGGTACAGACACTCTTGTAAGAGATTTCTTCGTTATTAATCCGCTAAAACTGAATCTGCTGTTTCCCCTGCGCAAACGCGGCGTAGCGCATCACCTTCGCGATATCGCTTAATCCCAACAACCTGTGCACGTCCGCGAGGGAAACGCCCCGGCTCAATACCTCGCGCGCAAACGTGCCACGTAAGATTTCAAAATTTACCGGCCCCTCTATCCCCGCTTTAATAGCGGCTTGCCTCAATTCTTCTTTCAGACGCTTTTCCTCGAGCGGCTTACCGTTGTCAGCGACAAACACAAGCCCCGGCCCGGTGGCATTCTTCATCCGAAAACGCTCAAGGACCGCCTCGATATCCCGGCCGATGGGAAGAGTCCTCTCCTTTACGGCCTCTCCCCCGCAACGGTAAATGACCTCTATTTTAATGGTTTTATGCTTAAAATCAATCTTTGTCCATACCAGGCGGATCAGCTCGCTGACACGCATTCCGGTCCCCAGGACCACGGTCACGATATCGATCAGGTCGTCCCCGCAATGGGCCGACAGTTTTTCGATCTCGCTGCCTGTAAGCGTGCGGGGCGTCTTTGGGTTTTTGACCTCCACCCAGCGCGTGTGCAGCAAAGGATTATCATTAAGATACCCCAGTTTGATGGCGTGATCAAAAATTATCTTCAGCAGGAATAAGGTCAGGTTGACGACCTTCGGTTTTACGGGCGGTGAACCCGCGGCGCTGATACGGATGAGGAACACGCGGTAGTGTTCGATGACGCCCGGGGTCACGGCGGATAATTTCGTGAGCTTGGGCTGACTGTTCGCGCAGTACTCCTGAAAATGGGCGGCGGCGGAAGCAAAGCGCCGGTACGTCCTCGGGCCGGCGTCTTTGCGGCAATGCTCAAGAAAGGTCTTTAAAAAAATGTCAATATCCGCGTCGCGCACGAGGATGCCCATCTCCCCGTTTTGGATCTTCCCTTCAACATCTTTGAGCATGCGCTCGGCGGCATCCCGGTCCCGGCCGGCCTTCTGCTGATACAGCAGGCCGCGCGCGTAGAACTCAATGTAGTATTCCTCACCGATCTTGCGCACCACTCCCATGGGATGTATGTCTTCGTTCAGGATTAAAATAATTTCTCAGGCGGGGTTATTGGTCATTCAGCGTTTCTATAAGAACATCAACAACATCCATATCGATTTTGTCCTTCATGCCGCGCATGACCTCATAGGCCTGTTCCCTGGGCAAACGCTTGCGGTTGGGGTAGTCTGTGGTCAGGGCGTCATAAATATTTGCCACCGTCAAGATGCGTACCAACGGTGAAATTTCGTCACCTTTCAGACCGTCGGGATATCCGCTGCCGTCCAGCCACTCATGGTGATGGCGGATAATATCGCACAAATGGTTCAAGGAGCTGATGGGCTTGATGATGCTCTCACCGATCTCGGGATGGCGTTTCATCAACTCCATTTCCCGATCATTCAATGTCCCCTGCTTGCCCAGGACCTCATCGGGAATGCCGATCTTACCCAGGTCATGCAGTCGCGCGGCGTCCCTCAATGCCTGGATTTCCGCGTCATCCAGGCCCATTTTCTGTGCGATCCGGACACAGTAATCCGCCACGCGGTCCAAGTGGCCGCGGGAATATTTGTCCTTGGCGTCCACCGCCAGGGCCAGCGCCGAAATCGTTTCAAAATAAGTCCGCTCCACGTCCTTGTTCAGCCGGGAATTTTCTATGGCCACGGCCGTTTGCGAAGCCAGGTTGAACAGCAGGTTCTGTTCATCTTCATCGAATTCCTTGCTGCGCCGGCCGCTGACGGTAATGGCCCCGATGACCCTGTTCTTGTTCACCAGCGGTGAGCAGAGCATCGGCGCGCTGAAAAGGTTCTGGTATTTCTTGAATTCGACATATTCAGCGCTCAGCGGCG
>Ga0155265_1011_pt3 | contig 15382 bp, 11 predicted proteins | sample RifCSPhighO2_02_FD_106233 | JGI IMG/M metagenome (GOLD analysis project Ga0155265, IMG submission 106233) | Omnitrophica WOR_2 bacterium RIFCSPHIGHO2_02_FULL_52_10 | reverse complement strand
GGCAAAAAGAAATAATGTCGTTCTGGGAAGACAAGAAAGTGGTCGTGACGGGCGGCGCCGGATTCTTGGGCAAATCCGTGGTCGAGTTGCTCTCCCGCAAGGGCTGCACAAACATTTTTATCCCCCGCAGCAAGACATACGATTTGCGCAAGGCCGGCGCGATTAAGCGGATGCTGGAAACGGCCAATCCGGACTTCATCATTCATCTGGCGGCGGTGGTCGGGGGCATCGGCGCCAATAAGGATAATCCCGGCAAGTTCTTTTACGATAATCTCATGATGGGTGTCGAACTGATGGACCAGGCCAGGATATTCGGCGTGAAGAAATTCGTGGCGATCGGGACCATATGCGCCTATCCGAAGTTCACCCCGGTTCCGTTTACGGAAGACGACCTTTGGGACGGCTACCCCGAAGAAACCAACGCCCCCTACGGGCTGGCCAAGAAGATGCTGCTGGTCCAGTCGCAGGCCTACCGCCAGCAGTACGGTTTTAATTCAATTTATTTGCTCCCGGTCAATCTTTACGGCCCGCATGACAATTTTTTCCCCCAATATTCTTCCCACGTTATTCCCGCCGTCATCAAAAAATGCTTTGATGCCATAAAGGCCGGTAAAAAATCCATCAAAGTGTGGGGGACCGGCGATCCGACGCGGGAGTTCCTGTATGTCGATGACGCGGCCAACGGGATTGTTTTGGCGGCCGAGAAATACAATAAATCCGAACCGGTTAATATCGGCTCCGGATTTGAGATTTCCATCAAGGATTTGATCCACATGATTGCCCGGCTGACGGGTTTTGAGGGCAAAATCAATTGGGACACCGCGAAGCCGGACGGCCAGCCCCGGCGGCTGCTGGATGTGACCCGGGCAAAGAAGGAATTCGGGTTTGAGGCCAAGGTGGGTCTGGAAGAGGGATTGAAAAAAACCATCCAGTGGTATGAGGAAAACATTCATCATGCGTGCGCTGTATGAGTAAAAGTGAGCGGTTTATAAACGGGTGCGATCAATTAATGGCGTTTTCTTTTTACGCCCTGATTTATTTCCTGCCGGTTTCCATCGCCTTGTCCGAAACATTCACCGGGCTGTCATTTTTCGCCTATTTGCTCAAGAGGGGCGCGGTGTTTTACAGCATAGGAAAGTATAAAAAGCAGATGCTGCTGGAAAACTCCTTTCCTATGCAGCAAAGAAGATACGACGAACGAAGTGAGGAGTTTTCTTGTGGGCTCCTCAAGGGCGGAGGGGCCGGGGAAGATAAAACAAATATCTCGGTTTGGCGTAAACTCTGGATGGCGTATAAGCCCGTCCCGAATCCCCTGAACATTTCCATTTATATCTTCCTGCTGGTCAACCTGATCTCGGTGGCACAGAGCCAATACCTTTTGCTGAGCATTGAGGGGTTTATCGGGAAAGTGCTGCAAAGCGTGTTCCTGTATTTCAATTTTGTGGAATGCATGCACTCGAATAAGCGCATCAAGGCATTCCTGGGCGTGCTCCTGGTTTCGTGCACCCTGATCGTGATGAACGGAATATATCAGTATTATGCCGAGTATGATTTCTTTTTTGGGCATGTCTACAGCGACCGGCTTTATTCATCGTTCCGGCACGCCAATGATTTCGGCGCGTATCTCGTGATGTTGATCCCGATCCTATTTTGTATTACGTTCCTTTTTAAAACCGCCCCGAAGGAAAAAGGGCAGGCGCAGGGGGGGCTCGCTTATTTTTCCGCCGCAAACACCAAAATTCTCACCTTTATCCTTTTTGCCAGCGCCATGGTATGCCTGGGGCTGACGTTATCGCGCGGCGCCTGGATCGGCTTAATCGTGAGCATTTTGTTTTTCGGGATAACGAACCGCAAGGCCCTTTTACTATACGGACTTGCGATTGTTGTTTTTCTGGCTTTCTTTTATCCCAGGCTGACAACATTTAGAGCGCCCATTAATGACAAAAAATCTTTTCAGATAGAAAACAATCGTTTGCGGTACTGGCAAAGGGCCTTGGACATCATCAAAGACTACCCTTATTTCGGCAGCGGCGTGAACACGTATGCTTTAGTGGAAGGGCGCTACAGCACCGGATGGGGAGGGTACCCGCACAATTCTTTCTTGCAAATGGCCTCGGATACCGGTTTAATAGGCGTAGCCAGTTTTCTCTGGGTGCTGTGGATCCTTTTTTGGAATAGTCTCAAATCCTTACGGCGCACCGTTAACCATGCCTATAAAATGCTTTTGATCGGTGCATCGACCGGCTTATTGGGTTTTCTGATCCACAGTTTTTTTGATACCAATTTCTATTCCGTCCAGCTGGGAAGCTTGATGTGGGTCATGATGGGCTTTATCATGTCCGTCCGGGAGATCGGCCAGGACCCGAAGATTCCCTGAGAGACTGTATTAAGGTTTTTATGAGTAGGAAGCCAAGACTGTTCGATGTGTTTGCCCTGACGAGTTTTGTTGTCTTCATTACCTTCCAGCCCTACCTTCTTCACCATGAAATCATTATGATGGAAACCGGGATTCATTTGCCGGGCCTCCGCGCCCTTTTCCACGGGGCGGTCCCCTACCGCGATTTCCTGTATTTCCGCGGCCCTCTGGAACTGTACGTGCCCGCGATGTTCATGCGGCTCTTCGGCGAAAACATGATTTGGCTGCCTGTATTTTACTATGCCGCGACGGCGTTGACACTGATTTTTGCCGTCGCGCTGGCCTTCCAGCTTTACCGCACCCGCTTCGCGCTTTATTTGATGGTGCCGGTCTTTGTCGCGCGCACGTTTCCGCGCGTTTCGTTTTATTACTGGGGAGGAATGCGCTATGCCCTGGGGCTGCTGGCGCTGGTCTTTGCGGTCCAGGGCTTCAGGACGGACAGGCGCTCCTGGATGCTGGGGGCGGGGGTTGTGTCGTGTTTAGCGTTTTGGACGACGATTGAGGCAGGGGTGTGTACGGTGTTTGCCGTCGGCGGCGCCCTGGTATTGTCCTGGATGTTCAGGGTTCAAGAGAGGGGGCAAATCGCAAAGTTGTTGAGGGCTTATATGGCGGGATTCCTGCTGATTTTTCTGCCCGTGGCCGCGGTGATGGCCGCTCAAGGCGCGCTTGGTCCCTACGTTCAGACGACATACATCGTCCTCACCAAGTCCTTCAAAACCTTCCCCAACGGCCCCGGTCTTCATCCGGTCGGTGTGGCGGGGTTTCTTGCGGCCATGGTTCCGGGCGACCCGTTTTTCCAATCCATGACCCCGGTGTATTTTTATATCCTGCTTTTTGCCTGCTTTCTTTACCGTACAAGAAAAGGCATGTTCAACGGGCAGTTGTCGTGCTTAATCAGTGTCGCGCTGTACGGGGTAATCTTATACGTTACCGGATTCCGGCGCCTCGACGGCCATCATTTCGAAATGGCCCTGCAGCCGGAGAAGATTCTTTATTTTTTCATCCTCGAAGAGGCCTGTCTATTTATTTTGTCGGTCCGTTCCAGAGAAGCGCAGCAGCTTGAGGCGATGGCGCTGGCCGGGTGGGGATATCTGTGGGCAAGGAAAAAAATTTACGCGGTCAATTTCCTGATCATCGCTTTTGTCGGGTCTTCCCTGGGCTACGCGATAACCAGATACAGCCGGCGCTTTGTCATGTTTAAACTCATCAAAGGCTATTTCAGCGGCGGCATTGACAAGGATCTCAGCCTTCTGCATGATGTCGAAAAGAGGGCCGTCAACATTGACCGCGCCAGGGGCATGGTCGTGCCTGTCTGGCAGGCCGAAGAGATGGAGGGGATCGTGGGGTTTTTGGAAAAAAATACGGAACCCGATGAGGCCGTGTTTACCTATCCGGAGCTGGGGAATTTCAATTTCTGGGCGGACCGGCCGTTCGTCGGGCGGTTTCCGATCGCGACATTTTCCTGGATGGACGAGCGCTGGCACGCCGAGCTGGTCGCCGATTTAAAAAAGAATCTGCCGCGGTATGTGGTCATGACCAATCCCGGCCACCGCACGTTTCCGCAGGAGTGGTATTTCCGGAATAAAGCCAACATAAAAAAACACGACGACATGACACGGTTCATCTTGGAGCGTTATGAAGTGCTCCGGCCGTACGAGTCTGTTTCCTTGTATAAAAGAAAATAGTGGAAAAAACTTTTGCCATGAATGACGGTACGAAAATCAGATCGAACTCCGCGTTAACGCCTTATTTCCTGAAGGGGTACTACTACGTTTTCCGGGCGTTTAAGTTCATCATCATTTCCCTGAAAGTGCTGGCGTACGGCATTTTTCATCCCTCGGTCATCTTCAACTTTCTGTTTGGTGTCGTCACGGAGATCGCCGAGTTCCATAAACGCTGCGGCGGGCGGGTGCGGAATTTCAGGGAAGCCGCTCTTTACCGCGACTTGACCGCCGCGGTGCGGTTTTTCAAAAGCAATTGCTTCAACGCGGATTTCGGCACGATCCGGCCGATGGAAGCGCAGGTGCTGGCCGCCGTCGCGGCCCATTTGCGGCCCAAGACGGTTTTTGAAATGGGGACGTACACCGGCTTTTCAACTTTACATCTTATCGAAAACACGCCTCCCGACACCGTGATTTACACCCTGGACCTGCCGCAGGATAAAGCTGAAATCGTCCTGCGTAACGATCTGCATGAAGCGCACCGCGACATCAAGAACATCAACCTCAACGCGCGCCGGCATTTCGATGCCGCGCGGGAAGGGGGGAGGGTCGTCGAATTGTTCGGGGACACCATGACCTTTGATTTTTCCCCGTATTACGGCAAGATCGACTTTGTCTTTATCGACGCCAATCATTCCTATCTTTACGTGAAATCCGACACGGAAAACGCGCTGCGCATGCTTTCGGCGCGCGGGGTGATTCTCTGGCACGACTATGATTTTATCCACCCCGGCGTCTTTAAGCTCATTAACGAAATCGCCCGGGACAAGCGGATCTATTATATCGAGCGCACACGCTACGCGCTGTACATCAAAAACGCCGAGGGGGTGCGTCCTTGATGGGAACGTTCCGGCAAAAACTTTTGGGGCCGCCGCGCTATCGGGATGTTTTCGTGCTGGCGCTCTTTACCATTCTCATTACCTGGCACCCTTATTTTGCCGACGGCAAAATCAATATCTTTGAAGTCGGCCTCTATCTTCCCGGCATTCAATCCGTGCTGAGCGGCGAAATACCTTTCCGCGATTTTTTCCATCTGCGCGGCCCCTTTGAGCTCTACATGCCCGCCTTTTTGATGAAACTGTTCGGCGCGCACATCAAGGTTCTGTATGCCTATTTTTACTTCGGCACCGTGCTTGGTTTGATCCTGTGTATCCTCATCGCCAAGGAGCTTTTGAAGACGCGGTATATTCTCTACCTGATGGCGCCGGTACTGATCGGGCGAACGTTCCCGCGGGTCGTTTTTACCTATTGGGGAGGGATGCGCTATGCCCTGGGCCTGCTGGCGCTGTGGTTTGTCGTCAAATTTTTTCAAAGAAACAAACCAGGCTGGATGTTCGGCGCCGGTGTCGTCAGCGCCGCCGCGCTGTTCACCAGCATTGAGATGGGCGTGTATCCGTTCATCGGGGCCCTGGCGGCCTTGTCCGTCTCCCGGATTTTAAAAATACAAGAGGCAAAGCTGATTGTCCAAGGGCTCGCGGGGTATATCATCGGCTTTGGCTTCATCGCGGTTCCCTTCGTCATTTATATGGCGTGGCATGCGGCGCTGGTGCCTTACCTGGACGCGGTCTGGACCATCGTGACCAGAATGCAAAAGGTGATTGATCCCCACTTCGTGTCGGTGTATCCGGGCAATCTGACGGAGGCCGTGGTCGCGATGACCAATCCCGGCCATACGAATTTCAAACACATGACGCCCGCTTACCTGTATATTTTTATCGCGGTTTATCTCCTGTTAAGGCTCAAGAAAAAGGCCCTGGCGCGCGAAGATCTGATGGTCATCTGCCTGGGGGTCTACGGCTTTATCATGTACAACACGGGCTTTAGGGGGATCTGGGCCGCCCAGTTCGAAATGGCGCTCCAGCCCGAAAAAATCCTGTTATTTTTTATGTTCGAGGTTTTTCTTTTCGCGGCCATGGCAAAACGGCGGGAACTTCTGCCGGCCTTGAAAGCAATGCCGTCCCTGAAATGGTACAGCCGCCAAAAGTGGGCGCTGTATGTATGTAATGTGTTTATGTTCGTCCTGCTGGGTTCATCCATCGGTTATCCCCTTCAGCGCTTTAATCACCGGTTTTTTGCATTTAAATTTGTCCGGGATAAAATCGCGGGGAAGGATACCGCGCGTTTGAGACCACTGGCCAAAGAAGAGGCGCGGACGGCCGATCTAAAGCGGGCAAGCGGGATTTTACTCCCGGCCGTTCAGGCGCAGGAGCTTGAAGTCGTGGCGGCCTTTGCCGCGGGCCATATTAAAGAAGACGAAGTAATGTTCACGTATCCGGAGCTGGGCACGTATAATTTTTTCGCGGGCCGCCGCTTTTTCGGGAAATTTCCGATCTCCACGTTTACCTGGTTCAATGACCGCTGGCACGCAGAGTACATGGCCGAGCTAAAGTCGTCCAGGCCGAAATTCGCCGTTGTGCAAAAAGAGATCTCCCAAAACTGGAAAGATGTTTACCTGGCGCTTGAGCCCAACCGCGAGAAATACAAGGACGTGATGGACTTCATCCAATCGGAATACAGCCTATTTGCCGAGACTCCTCTTTCGTATATCTATGCTTTAAAGTGACGGGCTGGTAAGACTAAGACACGGTAATATTAGTTTTTGGCGTTCCTCCCCCTTGATGGGGGAGGTTACCCCGCCATGGCGGGGCTCCCCCAGCCCCTCCCATCGAGGGAGGGGAATTAATAATTTATGTTACAGTGTAGTAAAATCTCAAAGAAAAAACATGGCATCCAATAAATGGAATAAAAGAGTGATGAAGTTGAGAGGGGCCTTCTGGCGGATGTGCTCTTATCTCACGCTGCGCCACACGCGCCGGAACAGGCGCCGGCTGCGGGAGGAGATTGCCCGGCGCGGCGTCAGCCGGCTGCACGTGGGCTGCGGGCTGGTCCTTTTGGACGGGTGGCTGAACATCTTTTATGAACGGCGCGAGGAATACGGCCGGGTGAAGGAGCGTGGCGGGCGGCTGGCGCTCAATTACAATCTGCTCAAGACCTGGCCGGTGGCCGACCATTCGATAGCGTTCATCGCCGGGAGCCATTTCATCGAGCATCTGGACCTCAACGCCGGCATCGCGTTTTTAAAGGAAAGTTTCCGTGTCATGAAGCCGGGGGCCGTGATCCGATTGAGCTGTCCGGATCTCGAAATTTACGCCAGGAATTATGTCGAAGGGAACCGGGCGTTTTTCGAGAACAAGCTGGTCAAGGAATGGTGCGCTTTTTCCCAGGCGCGCACGCCCGGCGAGATCCTGGCCGCCAAGGCCTATGACAGCGGCGGCAGCCACAGGTGGTTTTATGATTTCGCCTCCCTCAAACACATTCTGGAATTGGCCGGGTTCAGGGACGTCAAAAAATGCGGGCGGCTGGAGGGGAAGGTCCCGGGCCTCAAGGACATCGAGCTGCCCGAGCGTGAACTGGAAACGGTGTATGTCGAAGCGGTCAAGCCGTGAGCGAAAGCCCGGCGCAAAGAACCTTTTTAGTTTATCCCGTTAAAGAACAAAGTTCTCTAACGGGGTTTACTCCGACACCAGAAAGCCACGTTCGTGAGAGCGTGGATGAATGGCTTTCTGGGTCGGAGTGCCGACCCCCGAAGGGGTGTCGGAGCTCCGAAAATATAGATGCCATGGCCGTCAGGCCATGGAGCGTCACGAAAAGGCGCCCCAAGAGGCCGAATGTAAAACCAAAAATTATCAGATTATAAGCGCTCCCCAGCAGCAGATTTTCATTGACATACGGGGGGAATGTGATATTTTGTATATATAAAATAATTAACGATAGTTCCTCAAGAGGGCACTATGGATAATAATAAACGAACGCGTCTTGGTGAAAAGGAAATAGAAGTCATTTCCCGCCTCTCTTTCGAGAAGAAGCGTATTGTAACAAAAGAAGATTTGGATGCTTTCTTTAAATTCAGTGATGCTGAACGCAATAAAATCGTCTATCGCCTGAAGAAAAAAAGGATTTTTTCAACCATTAAGAAGGGGGTTTATGTTTTTTCTCCCCTGGAATATGGTGAGGCTGGCGCGGCAATCAATGAGATGCTGATCCCGGCGCAATTTTTCCCGCAAGGCAATTATTATATCGGTTATTCTACGATGTATAACTATTACAGCCTGACAGAGCAGCTTTTTCAAGTCGTGTATGTTTTAAATACTTCCTTCCAGCGCAAAAAGAACATTTGCGGCGTTACTTTTAATTTTTTAAAAGTTCCGGAAACCCGCATGTACGGCCTCGAAAAAAGTAATATTCAAGGACAGGAGGTCAGCATTAGTTCGCTGGAGCGCACCCTGGTAGATCTTATTTATTTTAATAATCCGGTGGGCGGTATTCAGCCCGCTTTTGAGATTCTTGGGCGGGAATTAAAAAGGAACCGCTGTGATGTGAAAAGGTTTATTCGTTTCGCGGCGAAATTTCCGAATGTCAAGGCGCGCAAAATGATCGGGGTGTTTCTCGAAGAAAAAAAATATCCCGATGCCATGCTGGCCCCGCTGGTTAAAAGCGTCGAAGACACCGCAATCAGTTCTTTTACCGGATCATTCAAAGGTAAACTAAATAAGAAGTGGAAGGTTATCATCAATGATCCACAAAGATAAGAATCAATTTGGTGAAATTTTGAATGTGACGGCTCAGCGCACGGGATTTAGGGTCAATCTTCTGGAAAAGGATTATTATTTAACTCTTATGCTTTCTCGAATAAACGAACTCTCAGAGGACCTGGTTTTCAAAGGCGGTACGTGTATTAATAAAATTTACTATTCTTATTATCGTTTGAGTGAAGATTTGGATTTCAGCATGCGCCTGCCTGCCGGCAAGGGAGGTCTTCCGGCGCATGAGGCCACCCGGGGCATGCGGCGAAAATGCATACAGCCGATTAAAGACGGTATCGAGCAATTTGCGGGGCAGTTAGGGTTGAAAATTGAAGGCGGGCAAACAGCCGGGCGTAACGAGTCGAAGCAGTATGTGTATTATTTCGTGTATAAATCGATTGTCCAGCCGGTGGATCAGCAAATCAAATTTGAGATAGGTCTTCGTTTTAACCCGATTCTTGAAACCGAAAGGAAAAAAGTTCAGCATAAATTTTTACACCCCTTTACCGGTGAACCGATGTTTGACGGCGGTGAAGTGAGTTGTTTATCACTCAATGAGCTGGTATCGGAGAAATTACGCGCGGGCGCGCTCCGCGAAAAGATCGCCCCGCGCGATTTCTATGATTTGGATTTTCTTTTGAGGAACAAGTTTGACCTTAGCAACAGAGACGTCATGGAACTATTCCAGAAGAAACTCGCTGAGGATGGGGCGGATACCGGCTTATCAAAATATCGTGTCAATCTTGGGCGCTTGGATGCGGAAATAGAAGATATGCGCTCCCGCATCAAAGAGGAGCTATTTGAGGTTTTGGCCCCGAAGGATCGGGAAAATTTCAATCTCGACGCCGCGCTCAGGCGGATTAATAAGGCTATGGAAGGTTTACCCCGTTAGAGATAAGACGCCCAAGGCGTCTGTCGGTCGCCTTCGGCACATTTCGGGATATGCCACATACGGATACCCGCGATTGGAAGGAATTCAAAGGTTTAGGCGGGGCACTGGTTGCGTTAGCCGTTGACAGCCTGACCGAGGAAGATGAGGATATAAGCGGGCTCTACACATTCGGCCAGCCGAGGGTTGGGGATAAAGAGTTCACCGAAAATTTTGATTGGAAAATCAAATCCCGCTCCTTTCGTTTTGTGAATGACGAGGACATCGTCACCCGTGTTCCACCACGCTTATTTGGGCATGAAGAAACCGGCACCGCGCGTTCTTTGGGTCGCTTTGGTGAACTGAGAAGCCGATACCCCAACGGGATTGACGACCACAGTCTTAACCGCTACCTTGCCAACATCCGCAAAAATTATGTTAAGGAAAAAGGCATTAAGACCTATAAAGATTATTTGGATGGGATGTGATATGCTAAATTATGCGGTCGATTTTTAATAGGATACAAAGAGACGAAGTCGCGGTATTTGCAAAAGCGAGGTGATACATATTATGAAAAAGAAAAGTTCTTATACGCATAGTTTGTTTGGAGTTCGTTTAAGCCAGGAATTGGAGGATTTCCTCAGAGGCGTAAATCCTTGGTGGAATGGCAAGCCCATGCGGACACTGCCACCGTTTCACCGCTGGTTATTTGACCATACGTTGCAGCGATTGAAAACAGGGCTTGCACCGGTTACTGTGTTGCGCGGTCCGCGTCAGGTTGGGAAGACGACATTACAGGAACAGATTATAGAGCATTTATTGCATCAAGAAAATGTGAACCCGGCAAATATTTTCCGGGTTCAATTTGATGATATTGTGCCCCTAACCAGAGGACTGCAGATCCCCATTTTGAGTATCTGCCAGTGGTTTCAAGAAAATATTTTAAAGAAAACCTTTAACGAGTCAGTAAAGGAAGGGCGGCAAGTCTATATATTTTTTGATGAGGTTCAAAATCTGGATAATTGGTCTATTCAGGTCAAGTCATTAGTTGACCATCATTCGGTCCGTGTTCTTATAACCGGAAGCTCTGCGCTTCGTATTGAACAAGGACGCGACAGCCTTGCCGGACGAATCACGACCTTGGAATTGGGAACCCTGCTTTTGAGGGAAATTGCCGGGCTGCAGAATTTCGGACATATGGCTCCTATGATTGTGTTAAATGGATTAAAAGAGTTGACGCAAAAAGATTTTTGGAAGCAGGTGAAGGAAAATGGCCAAAAGCATCGAAAGATTCGCGATCAGGCGTTTAATTTATTTTCTGAGCGCGGAGGTTATCCTGTCGCTCAAGTGCGGACAGATCGGCCCTGGGGCGAGGTATCCGATCAGCTTAATGAAACAGTTGTAAAGCGGGTCATTCAGCATGATTTAAGAATAGGAGAAAGGGGAAGGAAACGGGATCAGGATTTATTGGAAGAGCTGTTTCGCCTGTGTTGCCGCTATATCGGCCAGGCGCCGGGACAGGCGTTGTTTATTACGGAACTACGCAAGGCTTTGACCGCTAATGTCGGCTGGAACAGGGTTTTGGCCTATTTGAGATTTCTCAACAATACATTGCTTCTTCGGCTGATAGATCCTCTTGAAATTCGAATAAAAAGAAGAAGGGGTCGTCCCAAAATTTGTCTATGCGACCATGCCTTGCGCGCGAGTTGGCTGCAGGAATTTATTCCGTTGTCCCCCGAAGGGCTCATCAACGCGCCCCATTTGAGCGATTTAGCCGGACATGTTGCCGAAAGCACGCTCGGCTATTTTTTGGGAGGAATTCCCGGTTTGGATGTGGCCTGGTTCCCCGAACGCGGCGCCGAGCCCGAGGTCGATTATATTATTTCGGTCGGTGAATTTCGTATTCCTATTGAAGTTAAATACCGCAGGTATATTGATGGACATCGAGATACGATCGGGCTGCGCTCGTTTATAGAAAAAACAGTTTATAACGCTCCTTTCGGCATATTGATTACCTTGGATGATGACGTAACTATCGACGATCCTAGAATAGTTGCTATGCCCTTATCTTCAATTCTGTTTTTTAGATGACAGGTTTTACAATGACTACTGACTTTTTCTTTATTAAAAACGTATGTGGAAGTCAGTATCTCGACGATTGTTCTCTGGTCAATTGTTAGTTTGGTGGAACAATCGTCAATAACGGTTTGGTAACGCCAGACCAAGAAAATGTTTACAATACTCTACACCATCAAATACTTACAAAACTTGTGTTGCACTTAAAAATTGAATCTGGGATTTGGAATTCATCACACCCCTGCATCAGCGTCAAAATGTCGATCGTTTTAAAAAAGTCAAAGAACATCGTCCAGACGATTATCTTGTTGAACTACCCTTAACCAAAAAACATCTCACGAGAGATCCAGGCTTACCACGGGAAGTCCGGAGACGTGTAACGCAACCGGAATTAAAACGGCCAGGTAGCACCGCATTTCTTAAATCAATGAACAGTGGAATGCGGCACAACTACTGCGTTTTCTGAATGTTGCGATTAAGGCAACGATTCATGAATTTATGGAACGCAGTAGTAGGGAATTTTTGCAATGGGTCAAGTATTCATAGATGAGAATCTTTGGGAGGATTTGTATTCGACTTACGCGCCGCAGGTGCCGTTTGACGCCATGAGTGAATTGATGGACAGGTGCAGGGAAAGCCCCGAGGTCGAAAATGAACTCATTGAAGAATTTGAGGCGATACTTAATGATAAAGAGGAAGATTGGGGCGAAGAGATTTATTGGCTCATGGTGATCCTGGCAAAGGGCGCAAGCAAGAAATCAATACCGCTTTTTTTACGCTGTTTATCCCGGTATCCGGATTATGACTATGTGCTTGATACGGCCCATCAATGTCTGATATGGCTCGGGGAGCCGGCCGTGCGTGAGGCCATGGTCTGGCTAAAACAGAAGCATTCCTTTGTGGAGAAATTGTATGCGGCAGGAGTATTTGAAAATGTCCTTGATTATGGCGATGAGGCTCTATTAGCCGAGGTGAAGCAATTTTTAAAAGACCAAATAGCTCTTGAAGAAGTTATTGAAGACAAAGAGGATTGTCTTTCACAATTTTTGATGGCTTTAGCGTATTTCCCGGGCGAAGATGTTTTGCCGTTTGTCCGTTCTGTCGTGAGCAGGTTTGAATATCATCCTGAACTGAATGACGCTTTTGAGGTTGCTGAAAGGCGTTTCCCGATTGAAAGAAAGAATGAAAATGCGCGCGATTGGCAAGAGTTTTGTAAACTTTACGCTGAATGGCTTGATCCCGACAGGGAGAAAAAAGGGAAAGAGCATAAAAATTATGTTGATGGTGTTTATCAGGAATTGAAAGCGGCACTGAAAATCGAAACATGGCACAAAGTTATTGAGCTCGGAAAAGAGCTGAAGAAGGAAGCAAATCTCAGAGAAAAGGTGTCACCGATTTTGTGTTCTGCTTATGTGAACTTAAAGATGAAAAAAGAGTTTGAGGCCGAAGTGAAGGAAGTTTTGGAAATGATTAACGAAGATTGGAAATTGTTTCCCGCTTTAAAGGATTACAAGAAGGACATTGAGGCCTTTGCCATATTGCGGAGTATGTGTGATTTTTCCTCTGAGGATGACCGCCTTTTCTTGATCTCGCGGTTCGGCGATTATATGATTGGCTTTTTACAGGATATCGGATACGCAGAGTACGACATTGCTACCAAGAAAATTAAGAAAATGGTTAATGTCCCGGATGTTGTGAGCGGCGGTTTACTGCGGAAGTTTTTTGAGGAGGAGGGAGAAACGTTTATTTTAAAGGATAAATATATCGCGCTGAAATCTGTTGAAGATTTGGATTTGCTTGTGCGTGAATTTGAAAAGAGAAAACTTGCGCCTGTTTTTCAAAACTCGTTAACAAAAATAAAATTAATCCAGGAAGGGCGAAGGCATCAGTTTTATACAAAAGAAGAAGCGGCGCTTGACCAGGAAATCCGCATTTTCACGTTGGGGCGTTGGAATTTGGAATTGTTCCGTAGAGAGATGCGTAATGATATTGTTGGGTTTGCTCATCGAGATAAATTGATAGATAAAATGCAGGTGTATTTTGAGAATTTCCCCCGCTTGGTTGAGTGTATATTTGAGACATGGAATATCTCTACCCGCTGGGAGCTGGGCGGCCGGGCGCCCAGAGATTTGAATATCAATGATGACGCCTCTATGTCACATCAAGCTGAAAAGACGGTCAAGATAGGGCGTAATGAACCATGTCCCTGCGGCAGCGGGAAGAAGTACAAGAAATGTTGTGGAGCATAAAGGAAAGTTAACCATGCCTTATTTTAACGATGACGGGACGGAGTTTAACCCGGATCTCATCCCGAAACCCAGCCGGTGTGTGACGTGTAAGAAGAATGATGACCCCAAATATGAAATTCCTTGCAATCTCACACGGGCCGACCAGGATGAGGATATTTTTATTTGTTTTGCTTATGAGCCCAACTCACCGAACATTGACGGTCCAGCTGTTTTAAAGGAAATGGAGAATTATCTGGATCAAAAGTATGGAAAGCATGGAGAGAAGAGAAATGCCGGTGAAAAATGAATGAGGGGTCGGGGAGTCCTACTTTCGCTTTTAGGAGTTTAGATAGACGAAGGTTGACAAAACAAAAAGCTTGGTTATAATAAATGAACTTTACACCAATGAATTGATCATGGAGTTAACAGGTTGCAATGAATAAGCTTACGGTGAAAGATGCCGATCTCAAAGGGAAAAAGGTGATCATGAGGGTTGATTTCAACGTGCCCTTGGATGACCATTTGACCATCACGGATGACCGGCGCATCCGGGCCGCGCTCCCTACCATCCAATATATTTTAAAGCAGAAACCTGACAAGCTGATCCTGATGAGCCATTTGGGGAGGCCGGAAGGGAAGGCGGTCGATTCCATGAGGCTGGCCCCGGTGGGCAACCGCTTGCAAGAACTCCTCGGCGAAGAGGTGTTCAAGCTGGATGATTGTGTGGGGGAAGGGGTGCGCAAGGCCATAGCGACAAGCGCCGAGCGCGTCATTCTCCTGGAAAATCTGCGGTTCCACAAGGAAGAAACCAAAAATGACGAAGGTTTTTCCAAACAGCTGGCTTCCCTGGCCGATATTTACGTCAACGACGCCTTCGGCACGGCCCACCGCGCCCACGCCTCCACGGAAGGCATAACCCATTATTTGACCTCGGTCGCTGGTTTTCTTCTGGAGAAGGAATTAACATTCCTCGGCAACGCGGTTGAGCGTCCCAAGCGGCCATTCGTGGTCATTTTGGGCGGGGCCAAAGTTTCCGACAAGATTTTGTTGATTGAGAACCTGATTGCCAAGGCCGACGCGATCATTATCGGCGGCGGCATGGCGTATACCTTCCTTAAGGCCCAGGGCAAAGCGATCGGGAATTCCATTTGCGAAAACGATAAACTGGACTTGGCGAACTCTCTGCTCAAGAAAGCCAAGGCCGCCGGGGTCAAGATCGCGTTGACGACGGATTTCGTTATCGTCAAGAATTTTGATTCCCCCGAGAGCAAGAAAACGGTGGAGGAAATCCCCGACGGCTGGGAAAGCGTGGATATCGGCCCCAAGACCTGCGCGGCCTATAAAAAGATTCTTTCAACGGCGAAAACGGTGGTCTGGAACGGGCCGATGGGGGTGTTCGAGATCGACGCCTTCGCCAAAGGGACCAGGGAAATCGCGGAGTATCTGGCCGGCCTCAAGGGCGTGACAACGATTATCGGTGGCGGCGATTC
>Ga0155265_1019_pt1 | contig 15558 bp, 14 predicted proteins | sample RifCSPhighO2_02_FD_106233 | JGI IMG/M metagenome (GOLD analysis project Ga0155265, IMG submission 106233) | Omnitrophica WOR_2 bacterium RIFCSPHIGHO2_02_FULL_52_10 | reverse complement strand
CATTTCCTTAAGCGCTATGCCTGTCAGGCCTTCTCCCAGCTTCAAGCTGATTGTGCCGATCGAGGAGGGGTTTAAGCCTTTGGTCGCCTTGAGAACAAGTTTCTGTGCCTGATCGTCAAATAAATAAATGGAGCAGACATCCGAATGCATGTGCTGCGAAACCATTTCAGCGATTTCCTGCAGAAACGCCTCCAGGCTGGTGGCGTCCTTAAAGATGCCGCTGAGCTCGCCGGCATCACATATCATTTTCGCATGGTCCCTCTTGGTCATTTGAGGCTCCTAAACAAAAAATCCCGACCATTTATGAAAACGATCGGGCTTCATTGCCTTGACTCTTCCGTGAATTCTTCCCATGGGCCTCGCCGCCCCACTGGAAACGATTAGGTGAATGCGGATTAAAGATACACCCGGGACTCACTTTTGTCAAGGCTCGCATTTAACCGGATGCCAAATTGGCACCTTTGCAGGGAACGGTTTCAAACCGTTCCCTACTTCCCCCGCTGTAATTCATCCATCAGGATAATCGATTCGGCGATTTCCTTCATGGAGCGGCAGGAATCCATGCTCTTTTTGTGGATGACTCTATGCGCCTCTTCTTCGCTGAGACGGCTCAAGCGCATCAGGACGCCCTTCGCGCGCTCAATGAGCTTCCGTGTTTCCAGGGCCTCTTTGGCCCTCAGCGCTTCTTCCATCAGGTGCGTGTTCTCAACGGCCACGGCGGCCTGGTTCGCCACCATTTGCAGCACATCGATCTCTTCCTGCGCGAAGCGATGCCGCTCCTTCGTGTACACGTTGATTACGCCGATGGCCTTGTCCTTGACCACCATGGGGACGGAAAGCATGGAGGTCAGGTCTTCCTTGATCGCCAGCTCCTTGAACCTGTAGTTTTTCTCTTCGCGGACATCGTATACCGCCGTCGGCATCTTGGTCTTAATCACCCCGCCAACCACGCTGCCGTCGACTTTCACATTGGCCTTTTTTTGATACTCCAGGCTCAAGCTCTGCGCCGCCCTGATCACCAATTCGCCTTTATCTTCATCGAGCAGCATGATGGAGCAGATTTTGGAGTTGAGCATCTCGGCCGTGACCACGACAATGAGATTCAGGATTTCATCGAGATAATTCTGGGAAGTAATCGACTGGCTGACCTTGACGAGGCTGTCGAACTGCAGGGCTTTTTTCCTGGTGTCCTCAAACAGCCGGGCATGCTCGATGGCCCCGCTGATTTGTTTGGCAATCAGCGCGATGAGTCCAATCGTCGCGGAAGGGTACGCGTGGGTTTTTTTATGCTGGATATTAACAACGCCGATCGCATTGTTTTTATGGATAATCGGGATGGAGAGGAAGGCCTCGTACCTGTCTTCCGGCAGGACATCGAAATTCTTGAACCTTTTGTCCTTGTAGGCGTTCTTTTTGATGGCAACTGGCTTGTTTTCTTGAGCCACCCATCCGGTAATCCCCTCGCCCGCCTTAAGGTTGATTTTTCCTAGCTCCTTCTTGTGCGGCACCTTCGAAGCCATCAGGACAAGATTTTGCTTGCTTTGGTCAAAGAGATAGATGAAGACCGAATCCGCTTTCGTCATCTCGGTCATGATATCCACGACCTCCTTGAGAACGACCTGCAGATCCATTTCCGAATTGGTGATCTCAACGATTTTGCGCAGGAGCTTCAGCTCGTGGGCATGGCTGATTTTAAGCGTATTGGTCTTTTTTGCCGTGTTAGCCATAGGGGTTTGCCGTTGTGTCGGCGTGCTATTCTAGCATAAAGATTACCGGAAACAAAGCCGCAGGGACTGCGGGCATTGCATTTAAGGATCTTTTCCCTTATACTAAAGGCATGCCTTTCCTCATGACATTCCTGGTGTTCAGCGGCTGTGTCTTGGCCATGGCGGTCGGATTGATCTTCGCCAAAAAAGTCCTTAAAAAGAGCTGCTCAACGGATCCGGACGCGTGCGCCTGCCTCAAGGAGGGGAAAGACCCTTCCCGGTGCGACAAATAACCATTCAATCCCGCGATTCAATCCTACGCGACATGCGCTCCGGTTAAGCTCCAAAAATAGCGAGCGCGCCCTGAGATGCCGTTTCAGGGCGCGCTGAGCCATCAACCAAACGAATCAAACGCGATCATCTCTTCCGGCACGCCGAGCGAATCGAGCATTTTTTGCACGGCCGCAATCATCATGGGCGGGCCGCAAAGATAGTACTCGATCTCCTCCGGATCTTCGTGGTTCTTCAGATAATTTTCAAAGAGGACGCTGTGAATAAAGCCGGTCGGGCCGTTCCATTTGTCTTCGGGAAGGGGCTCGGACAGGGCGGCGTGGTACGAAAAATTTGGAAAATTCTTTTCAATCTCCTTAAACTGCCCGTCATAAAACATCTCCCGCACGGAGCGAGCACCATACCAGTAACTGACTTTGCGATCGCGCGTTTTGAGGGTATGAAACAAGTGGAAAATATGGCTGCGCATCGGCGCCATCCCTGCCCCACCGCCGACATAAATCATTTCCCTCTTCGTGTCTTTAATAAAAAACTCGCCGTAAGGGCCGCTGACCGTCACCTTGTCTCCCGCTTTCAGATTGAACATATAGGAAGATGCCTTGCCGGGCGGAAGGTGCCAATCTCTTGGCGGAGGGGTCGCGATGCGCACGTTAAGCATGACAATGTTGCCTTCGGCGGGGTGATTGGCCATGGAATAGGCGCGGAAGATCGGCTCGTCATTCTCCGCCTTGAGGTCCCAAAGGCGGTATTTGTCCCAATCCGGATGATATTTCTCTTCAATGACGAAATCTTTATAGTCCAATTTATACGGCGGGATATCGATCTGAATATACCCGCCCGCTTTAAAATCCAGCGTTTGCCCTTGGGGCAGCTCCATGACAAGCTCCTTGATGAACGTCGCCACATTGTAGTTGGAGCGGACCGCGCAGTCGAATTTCTGAATCTTGAACACCTCATCCGGGATGCGGATTTTCATGTCAGTGCGGATCTTCACCTGGCAGGCCAAACGGTAATGCTCTTTTTGTTCCGCCCGCGTTAGAAGCCCGGTTTCGGTCGGCAGAATGTCGCCGCCGCCCTCGAGAACCTGGCATTTGCACATCGCGCAGGTCCCGCCGCCCCCGCAGGCGGAGGGAAGGAAGATTTTGTTGCTGGAAAGCGTTGACAGGAGATTCCTCCCCCCGGCAACAACGATGGGCTCCTTTTCGTCATTGATCAAAATCTTGCAGTCGCCTTTTTTAGCGACCTTTGATTCCACCAGCGACAGCATGATGATCAAGAAGACGATGATCCCGGAAAATACGGCCGTGCTTAAGAGGACGAACTTGAAAAATTCCACAAACGCACCTTTCCTTTAAAGGCTGATGCCGGCAAAGCACATAAAGCCCATGGCCATTAACCCCGTCAATATCATCGTGATGCCGAGGCCTCTTAACGAACTTGGAATATTGGAATATTCTAATTTCTTGCGTATAGCGGACATGGCGATGATCGCCAACGCCCAGCCCACGCCCGAGCCGAACCCGAACACCACGGATTCGGGGAAGTTGTAGTCCCGCTCATCCATGAACAGGGCCGCCCCCAAAATGGCGCAATTCACGGCAATCAGCGGGAGAAAAATCCCGAGGGCCGTGTATAATTTCGGGCTGAACCGGTCAATGACCATCTCGACAATCTGCGTCATGGCCGCGATGACGGCAATGAAGGCAATGAAGCTTAAGAAGCTCAAATCGACATCGGGGACTCCGGCCCAAGCCAGCGCCCCTTTTTCGAGGAGGAAATGGTTGACGGCCCAGCTCGCCGGGGTAGTGATTGTCAGCACAAAGACCACGGCGCACCCCAATCCAATGGCTGTTTCAACTTTCTTGGAACAGACTAAAAATGAACACATGCCCAAGAAATACGCCAGCAGGATATTTTCAACGAATATGCTTTTCACCGCTAGGCTCACATAATGTTCCATGGCTTTCGCCTCCCTGGTTTTTAATGTTGCTCGGTATAGCCGCTGAGGGCCCTTTGAATCCAAATAATCATCCCTAAAAGAAAGAACGCCCCCGGGGCCAAGACCATGATCCCGCAATTCACATAGCCGTGGTCATACATGAACCGCGGCACGACCGGATATCCTAAAAGTGTCCCGCTGCCTAAAATTTCCCTTCCAATCGCCACTAAAATCAACACCGCGCTGTAGCCCAATCCGTTCCCTAAGCCGTCGATAAACGACTGCCTCGGCGGGTTAGCCATCGCGTAGGCTTCGGCGCGCCCCATGACGATACAGTTCGTAATGATCAGTCCGACAAAAACGCTCAATTGCTTGCTGACGTCATACATATAGGCCCTTAGGAATTGATCGGCCACAATGACCAGCGATGAGATCACGGACAGCTGGATAATAATCCTGATCTTGGAGGGGATCATGTTGCGCAGCAAAGAAATCACAACGTTAGACATAGCGACCACGAAGGTCAAGGCGGCGCACATAACCAGGGCCGTCTTAAGCTGTGTGGTGACGGCCAGAGAGGAGCATATCCCCAGCACCTGGAAGGTAATGGGATTTTTGTCCCACATCCCCTCCTTGATTTGCTTTCTTTCCTGCTTCGTTAAGATGGCTTGTGCCATGACACCCTCCTTTTGCCGGTGGGTTGGTGCGGACAAATTACAGACCACCGCATTTTTAATGGAACCAATGCATCTTTCACAACTGGTTGGAGCGGTGGCAGTATTGACACGTCCGGATAGGTAATGGAACCTTTGCGGACGTCAATATATCACTGTTTTCTTATCTTCTTTAAGAACGGCTCATAGGCATGGACCCATCGGTCCACCATCTGGCTCACACCCTTCCCGGTGATCGTTGCCCCGCTGATGCCGTCCACGTAAAATTCCTGCTTCTCTTCGGGAATGACGCCGGCCACTTTTCCTTTAACAACCTGTGTTGGCATGAGCGCGCCGCTCCTCACATCCCAAATCTTTTTGCCCTTGAAATTGTTAAGGAACCAATCCCGCTCGATTTCCGCCCCCAGCCCCGGGGTTTCCCCGTGCTTGTAAAAAGTAATCCCTCGGACGGTCATCGCGTCCGGCTCAAGGGCGAAATATCCGTAAAGAGTGGACCACAGCCCTTTGCCGATGATTGGGAAACAATAGGAGACGGCTTGTCCGCTTTCCTTATATATATACAAGGGGTGCAGCGCCTCGCCCTCCTGGATGTCTCCGGGCTTTTTTGCCTCAACAATTTCGCCGTTATCATCAATCACCGTCTCTTCAATTTTGCTCTCATAAACGCTTAAAACTTCCTTGGCGGTCGCCTTTTTCGGCAAACCCTCTTTTAAGCCCACCGCCTTAAGGATGTTCTTCTTGATGTCCAAGGCAACGTTCAATTCCTTTCTTGACTTGAGCCCTTCCGAAACACTCGCGATCGCCAGACTGCAAATCGCGCAAACGGCGAGGGCGAACATGAACGTGTATTGGTTACTTTGCCGTTGCACGCGCGCGCCTCCTTTTAATATTCTGCTGGACAATAAAATGGTCGATCAGCGGAGCAAAGACGTTCATGAACAATATGGCCAGCATGACCCCTTCCGGGTAGGCCGGGTTGACCATGCGGATGAGCACAACCAGCATGCCGATGAGGATTCCGTAAATCCATTTGCCCGTTTCGGTCGCGCTGGAGGACACCGGATCCGTCGCCATGAAAATCGATCCGAACGCGAAGCCTCCCATGACCATGTGCCAGTACGGCGGCAGGTTGAAAAATGCCATGCTGTTCTCTCCCCTGAACGCGAAAAACACCAAACTCATCGCCGTCAGCCCCACGGCGCAACCGGCGACCACCCGCCAGCTGGCCACACCCGCAATCAGCAGGAATCCCAAACCGAGCAGACAAGCCAGCGCTGAAGTCTCCCCAATGGATCCTGGGATAAAGCCAAGAAACATGTCCTTGAACGTATACCCGGCGTCCGTTAATGCCGCGATGGCCGATGTGCCCTTTTGGGCCGTCGCCACGACGGCTAACGGTGTAGCCCGCGAAAATCCGTCTACGGCCGCCCACACCGCATCGCCGGACATCTGCGCCGGATAGGCAAAAAAGACGAACGCGCGCGCGGTCAAGGCCGGATTGAGCACGTTCATGCCTGTTCCGCCGAAAATTTCTTTGCCGATCACAACCCCGAAGGAAATCCCGACCGCCACTTGCCACAAAGGAATCGTCGGCGGCAGGATCAAGGCATACAGAATGCCGGTCACCAAAAATCCCTCATTAATCTCATGCTTGCGGACCACGGCAAATAAAGCTTCCCAAAATCCGCCGGCCGCATAACTGACCAGGATAATCGGCAGGACCTTCGCCAGCCCCAACCCAAAGCAGCCCCAGAACGAATACTCCAGCCCTTTCGCCGTCTGGATCTGATAACCGGTATTGTAAAAGCCCATCAAGATACAAGGGATCAAGGCAATAATGACGGAGACCATGACCCGTTTCAAATCCACCGCATCCCGCACAAAAGGCGCTTTCTTGGTCCTTGTCCCCGGCGTGAGCAGGAAGGTGTCGATGGCCTCAAAGAACGGAAAAAATTTCTCCAAAGGCTTTCCTTTCGCGAAAAGCCCGCCAATTTTCTTCATCTGATTTTCGACGAATTTCATTAGACACTATCCTTTTTGTCGATCAAGGCCAAGCCGTCTCTGATGATTTTTCCGACATCCGTCTTGGACGGGCAGGCGAACGTGCACAGGGCGAAGTCCTCCTCATCGCATTCCAATATGCCCAGCTGCTCGGCTTCTTCAACATTGCCGGCGAGAACGGCCTTAATCAGAAAATAGGTCATGATATCAAGCGGAACGAGGGAGTCGTAAACATGGTTCAAAACAATGGCCCGGTGGCTGCCGTGCTCACCCGAATCAAGGGAGACTTCCCGCTGGGGCAAAAATGAGGAAAGAAACGTCCTGGAAAAGGTGTATTTGCGCGCGCCGGGCATAAGCCACCCCAACAGCTCCCGCTTCCCTCCCTCCGGAATAACCGTCACCTGCGAATCATAAAAGCGCAGATAGCCGCCGGTGCCGACATCCCTGCCCGACAAAACGCTTCCCGACAAACAGCGCATCTGCTGCAGCGTCATTCCCCCCAACAGCGAGGACAGCGGCGCGCCCACAATTGTTTTCGCGTATACTTGATGATGGACCGCCCCTTCGCCGGTAACCGCGACAATCCGCTCTGTTGGGTAGACGCCGCTGAGGAATAACGACCCGATCCTCAGCACATCCTGCGCCTCGACATACCAGACAAGGTCACCTTTATTGATGGGATCGACATAATGAATGTGCGTGCTGACGTTCCCCGCCGGATGCGGCCCGGAAAACATGTGCGTTTGAACATGGGCGGCTTGGGTCAGAGCCTTGGATGTCGCCCCTTGCGCATAGCACAGATGTACGTCCCCATCGGTTAATCCCTTCAAGACATCCAGCCCTGCCTGAAATTCCCCCTCACGTCCTTGCAGGATAAAATCGACATCCCCGGCCAACGGCTCGGAGTTCATGGCATGAACAAAAATGGATTTTGGTTTCAGGTGAGGATCGGCCACTTTGGAAAAAGGGCGCCGGCGGAGGACCGGCCAAAGATGCCCCTTTAATAGCACGTCGGTAATTTCCGCCTTGGAGAGAGTGCGGATTTTTTCGCGCGGGAACTTGGGGCGGGATTCCGCTTCTTGCCGGCCGTCCGTTTCAATGACAATGGAAAGGAGCGCCCGTTTGTCGCCTCTGTTGACCGCAACGACCTTGCCGCTGGCGGGAGAGGCAACCTGGATTTCCGGCACGCCTTTATCAGAGAAAATCGTTGTTCCGACCTTAACGTGGTCGTCCACCTTGACGCGCAGGCGCGAGCTTAATCCGTTGAAGTCCGGCGGCTGTACGGCCACGCGTTTCGGCAAGGGAATCGTAACGATCTCCTTTTTGGCCGCGCCTTTAAGTAAAATATCCCTGCCTTTTTGTATAGAAAAAGACCCCATCTCTATATCCTTTGAACCGCCCTAACCTAAATTGAATTGTTGATATCTTTTTTGAAGAGGAGGGAATTAAGCTTGAATGATAGCACTTCGCTTGAGAGATTTCAACAGAAATTATGGACTATTCTGCTATGGCGTTAAGCCTCGTTCAATATCGTTTTCACGTCCACGTATTTGCTGACCAGGAGCGTGGCTTCCTGTATCTTGTCTTTATCGGACTTCTGGATCTTGCATATTAAATGCTCGACCTTCGCGGCTATCGTGTAGGTATCATGGCGGGTAAAAAGCACCGGCATGTGGTTTTTTTGCAATAATTCGATAATTTTGGGAGTGGGCATCAGCCCGCCGGTTAAAATCACCCCCGCGATCCGGAACCCCCGGCCCTCATTGCTTACCAAGTGCGAGGTGACCGCGGCCAGGATATTGTCGACGCGGTCACCGGAAGTCAGCACCAGTGTCCCGTCTCTCAGATACTGGATCATGTGATGCGGCTCCATGGCGGCCACGATCGTATTCTGCACGCGCCGCCCCATTCCTTTCTGGCCGCAAAGCACCTCAAGATCCAGCTGCCGCTTGACTTGCTCCACCGTCGGGGCCTTCAAAAGCGGATCGAACGGAATGACCCCTAAAAGCCGGATGTTCTTTGATTCAAGCCCCTTGCCCAGAATGTTTTTGATTTTATCATATTTATCCGGGAGCACCTTGTTGACGATGACTCCCAGGATCTCCACCCCCTTCAGGTCGAACAGGGCCTTGTTGAGCATGATTTCATCGATGCTCTTGCCGATCCCTCCCTCGCAAACAATAATGACCTTTGAGCCCAGCAGATGAGCCACATCCGCGTTCGAGAAATCGATGACCGACCCCACCCCCGCGTGGCCGGTCCCCTCCACGATAATCGCGTCCTTGCGAAACGTCAGGTTCTTAAAAGATTTTTCAATAGCCGCCTGCAGCTTGTCCTTATGGGGGTTGAGGATGTATTTCTCCGTATACCCCCGCCCGATGGTAACCGGGCTCATCTCCTTGAACTTCTTCCACGTGCGGAAGACCTCGCCGATCAGATAGGTGTCCTTGTCAATATTCGACTCGCCGATTTTCACGACTTCCTGCCCGACCGGTTTCATGAAGGCCGTCTTTAGATTCATCTCCCGGAAAGCTTTATACAACCCCAGGGCAACCGTCGTTTTGCCGGCGTTTTGGTAAATGGACGAAATAAATATGTTTTTGATTTTTTTTGTTACCATTGCGTTTCTATTGCTTAATCAGTATTCCGAGTCGCCTCAGACTGAGATTCTCCCCTGAAAATGCGCCGGTATGTCATACGGGAAATCCACCACAGTTCCCCCCGCCGCCATGAGGACTTCCCGCTTGGCTTCCGCGGTGCTCTCTCCGGATGAGATAATCGCCCCGGCATGCCCCATGCGCTTGCCGGCCGGCGCCGTGCGGCCCGCGATGAAGCCGAGAATGGGCTTGGTGGCTTCCTTTTTTATATATTCGGCCGCGATTTGCTCGTCCTCACCGCCGATTTCACCGACCATGACTATGCCTTCGGTTTCGTCGTCCCGCATGAACATTTCCAACACGTCAACGAAGCGCGTGCCGATGATCGGATCGCCGCCTAAACCCACACAGCTGGACTGCCCCATCCCGCTGATCGTCAGGTTGTGAACCACCTCATACGTTAATGTCCCGCTGCGCGAAACGACACCAATAGGGCCCGGTTTATGAATATGGCCGGGCATGATGCCGGCTTTCGCTTTCCCCGGAGAAATGATGCCCGGGCAGTTGGGGCCGATAAGGCGCAGGTTCTTCCCCTCCAGCGCCTTTTTCACCTCAACCATATCAAGAACCGGAATGCCCTCTGTAATGCAAATAATCAGCTCCATGCCGGCGCTGATGTCCTCCAAGATCGCGTCTTTGGCGAATTTCGCGGGCACGTAGAGAATGGCCGTATTGGCGCCCGTTTTCCCCCTCGCCTCGGCAACGGTGTCAAAGACAGGAACGCCGTACACCTCCTGCCCTCCCTTGCCGGGCGTCACGCCAGCCGCGACATTCGTCCCGTAATCCACCATCTGCTGGGTATGGAAGGCGCCGTCCCGGCCGGTTATTCCCTGAACGAGGACTTTTGTATTTGTATCTATTAGAATGCTCATATTCGCCGCCCGTCATTCGCGTCCCGCAGTGAAGCAGTACCCGCAGGGTATGGCTCGTGTTTCGAATAGTGTCGGGTCACGAGCCACAAGACACTAGAGCCCATTTCATAACCCAAAGGGTCATAACCCGGATTGTCATTCCCGCGAAAGCGGGAATCCGACGGTAGTTCCGGTCTGGATCCCCGCTTAAAGCATGCGGGGATGACAAAAAGAGGTTATGAAATGGCTTCTAATTATCCTTTGATATTTTGACCACTTTCTCAACGGCCTCGCGCATGGTCGCAAATGTTTGTATGCCGTTTTTGGCCAAAAGCTCCTTGGCTTCTTTCTCATTCGTTCCTATCAGCCTCACCACAAACGGCACCTGCATGTCGAGCTTTTTTTTGGCATCCAGGATGCCCTTGGCAATATCATCACAGCGCGTAATGCCGCCGAAAATGTTGATCAATATGCCCTTGATGTTTTTGTTCCTCAAGATGATCTCCAGCGCGTGAAATACCTTTTTGGGGTCCGAACTCCCCCCGACATCCAGGAAATTGGCGGGACGGCCGCCGGAAAGTTTAATGACATCCATCGTTCCCATCGCCAGCCCGGCGCCGTTGACGATGCATCCGACATTCCCCTCGAGCTTGACAAAGCTCAGGCCGTATTCTTTGGCTTCCAGCTCATCGGGATCATCAAAACAGGTGTCCCTCAGTTCCTGGATATCTTTGTGCCGGAAAAGCGCGTTGTCGTCAAAATTGATCTTGGCGTCCAACGCCCGTATCTCGTCCCCGGCATCAATCACCAGCGGATTAATCTCCGCCAGGGAACAATCGTAATCAAAAAACACCCCGGCCAAGCTGCTGAATATGGCCGCGCCCGCCTCCCGGTGGGCGGGACGGTCGAAAATTCCCTCGACGAATTCCCGGAACCGGGTTCGGTCGATTTCCCTGCTCCTCTGAAAGTAGTACTTTTTGATTGCCTGCGGATTCTTTTTGGCGATCTCCTCAATCTCCACCCCGCCCGAAGCGCTGGCAATCAGGACAACGTCCCCCCTGAGCTGGTCAATCGTAACCCCCGCGTAAAATTCCTTTTTAATCTTAACGGCGGGGACGATCAGAATTTTCTCCACGGGATACCCCTTGATCCGCAGGCCTTTCAGCAGGGCAAAGCCGCGCTCCAGCTCCTTCCTGTTTTGAACTACCTTGATCCCGCCGGCCTTCCCTCGCCCGCCGACCAACACCTGGGATTTAAGCACAACAGGATATTTCATGGCGTCGGCCGCTTCAACGGCTTCGTTGAGCTCAACGGCAACGCGCCCGGCAAGCATCGGTATGCCCGCTTTTTTAAATATTTCGGCTGCTTGATATTCGTGGATTTTCATGCCAGTTCAACAGATGTCCGAAACGACTGTGGAAAGAGTCATTGCTCATATAACTGCCTATTATCGGCCCGTTGATCATATAAAAAAATTAATTATATGATTATTCCCCGGAGAATGCAAGGCGTTCTCGGCCGGAATGCCAATGTTCAATTATTTGTGATCGTTTGCCGACATATCTTCCGTTAAATAGCCGGCAAGCTTGCTTAATGTTTGGTACCCGATTTTACCGTCAGCCGTCAACCCCTGGGCCTCTTGAAAATTCAATACCGCGGCTTCTGTCTTAGCGCCCATTTTCCCGTCAATGTCTCCGGGGTCAAACCCGGCCGCCTTTAAAAGCTTTTGTACCAACGGAATATTAAGCTGCTGGTCAACAACGAGTTGATTTTCCTTAAAAACATTCAACCGCTCCCAAGTCGCCTTGTCTAAAGACCTCGAAGGCTTCAACCCGTTATCCGTTTGAAATTTCTCTAAAGCGTTGCGCGTCCTGAGGCCGAGCATGCCGTCGACCTTGCCGGTATTGTACCCGTATAAATAGAGCAGGGCTTGAGCCTCTTCTATGACTGGGTTGGCTTCATAAGGGATAATCTCCCCCACCAGCTGTTTTTCCTCCGCCCCTTCTTTGTCCAAAGCCCTGTACAAGATGTCACAGCCGGAAAAGACGCAGCACAAACACAAAAGAATCCCGGCGCTGATGCGGCCCTTGACCTGCAGGGCATTCCATTGCCGGTAAATCTTCCCGCCCAGCGCGCCGGTAAAAATTATTCCACCGATCAAGAATAAAACTTCCAATACAATCATCCCCGAAAGTAATTCATTTCTGCCCTGCGTCTATTGACGTCCGCAAAGGTTCCATTACCTATGCGGACGTCAATACTGCCACCGCTCCAACGAGTTGTGAAAGTGCACTGGCTCCATTACTAATGCGGTGGTCTGTAAATATTCACAATGAAAAAGCTGTTGTCATTCCTTGCGGGTTGTGTTATTTTGAAGCCCATTGTTTATAATTTAATCCGGACAAAAAACACTCAACTATGAAAAAGAAACAAATGATAGCGGCCATTGCGCTCTTAACTTTCCTGGCCTCCATCTTTTTTCTAAAATCTGTGTTGCGCCGTGAAGACGCGGTGAAAACCGTCCGCGCCGTCTTAAAGCATTGGAGAAACGGCGATCTCACTTTGGCCATGCCCTATTGGGAGGCGCAAGAGGACTCCCCGCCTGTCTATGACCTGATGGCGTACGAAATTGGGGAAGGAGAAGTAATCAAAAAAGACGGCATGTATCATGCGCGCGTTTCCGCCGTGCTCGAGTTTCCGCAGGGCAATCCATTCCCTTCGGGGAAAAAATGGTCATTCCAGCTTATGAAAACGCGCTACGGCTGGAAAATAAAAGATTTTGTTATTTCGGAAAACCTTCCCGCCCCCTATTGACGTCCGTATAAGTAATGGAACCCTTGCGGACGTCAATACTGCCACCGCTCCAACCAGTTGCAAGAAAACTCCTCACTGCGTACTAGCTTTCCTTTATAAATTTTTAGAGGAAGCTAGTTACGTAACTGGTTTCCCCTAAACTTAAATTAAGGAAAACCAGTACGTTCGTACTTGCCTTCAAAAGTACTACAGAAAAGGCAAGTACATGTCCTCATTTCCTCTAAATATTTTAAAGGAAAATGAGGACGTCGTATCTTCTTTGCTGTATGGCTTCCCTTAAAAGCATCCAGAGGAAGCCATTACTGTGCCGACTTCCTCTAAAACTTTTAAGGAAAGTCGGCCTGCATAGGAAAGGAGTTTTCTAGTCCCAGCTTTCCTTGAAAGAATCCTAGATGAAGCTGGGACAACCCCAACTTCCTCTAAACATTTATTAAGGAAAGTTGGGGTAGCAGCAACCGCTTTCCTATGCTGTGAAAGATGCATTGGTTCCATTAAAAATGCGGTGGTCTGTAATCCCCTACGCGCCGAATTTCTTTGAGAAAATTTCCGGGCTGATATCTGCCGTTGGTTTCGCCAGAAAATATCCCTGGACCGCGTCGATGCCCAGCTCGCCGACGACCTCCAGCTCCCTTTCCTCTTCGATTCCCTCGGCCACGGTCATCATTTTGCTTTTTTTGCAGAAGGAGATAACCGCCTGCATAATGTTGTAACGCAATTCGTCATTATATAAATTACGGACCAGGTGACGGTCGATCTTGACGATATCCGGCCGGATCTCAACCACAGTATCCAAACTGGCAAAGCCGCTGCCGACGTCGTCCACGGCGATATGAACGCCCAGCTTCCGCAGATCATTTAACTCCTGCACGAACATTTCCTGGTTCTGAATCGCGGTCCGCTCAGTAATCTCCAGGACAAGGCAATGAAGATCGACTTTTAAGTCCGTAAGGAACTTCTCGCTCAGCCGTCCGCTTTCAATAAAGTACGGCGTGCAGTTCAGGAACAATTTCCCGTGGTTGACCATCTTTTTCCACTGGCTGACGGCCACGCGCCAGCAAAGCATTTCCACCTCCGAGTACATGTCCAGAATCAGCGCCGTTTTAAACAGAAACTCCGCGTTGTCGATGAGACCGCCCGATGGTGGGCGGCTCAGGGCTTCCAGCCCCATGGGCACCAGGGAATGCATGGAGTAGATCGGCTGAAAGTAAGGGGTAATCAGTTCCTCGCTGAGGATCTCCTTTAACTCGGTCACTAGCGCGCTTTTTTTGTCCTGACTTTGCCTGAAGGCCTGGTTCCTTCGTAATACCGCTTCTATCCGCGCGATCAGTTCCTCATCATCGACCGGGCGGACAATGTAGTCATCCGCCCCCAGGCGCAGGCCCTCGGCCTTCTCTGCGGAAACATTTTCTATGGTAACGACAATGATCGAAATATGCTGCAAGCGCCGATTGTTTCGTATCGCTTGGCAAACTTCCAGCCCGCTGATGTCCGGCAGGTTCCGTTCAAGAAGGATCAAGTCCGGATACTGCGTGACCTTTTGAAGCGCGTCACTGCCGCTGTGGGCTAAATCGACTTTATAATCGCGCGATTCCAAAAGGGCCGCTGTTCCCTGGGCGCTTTTTCGATTACCGTCCACAATAAGAATGTATTTTTCGCTCATAACTATAGGTATTGCATTATATTATGAAAATCACACGCTATTTTTATCATATCCGTTTTTTAAGCCGCGTCTAGAAAAATAACAAAAATGTTACCTTTCGGAAATTATTTATCATCATATTTTTATTAATATTATCGATTCAGTAATGTCCCGTTAAGAATTTTATAAATTTTGCAATTTGTTAACTTAAATATGGTTACGACAAATTTTCCATTTTTCGATTTGAATCCGTTTTTCGGTTATTATGAGCGCTTCAACAAAGGAGCGCGTCATGAATACCGGCAAAACGATTTTCTCTCAACTCATGGAGTTTATTCCATGGTACGAATTTCAAAAATGTGTCGATCGATATTCCGGCAATTACAGAAGCAGAACTTTTACCTGCCAGGATCAATTTCGTTGCATGGCTTTTGCGCAATTAACCTTCCGCGAAAGCTTGCGGGACATCGAAGTCTGCCTGCCTTCCATGCAAAACAAACTTTACCACATGGGCATCCGCGGCAAAGTCAGCCGGACAACTCTGGCCAGAGCCAACGAGAATCGGGACTGGCGTATTTACGCCGACTTCGCTCAAATCTTAATTCATTCGGCCAGAGACTTGTATTCAAACGACGACTTTGGTTTAGACCTCGAAGAAACAGTTTATGCTTTAGACTCAACGACAATCGATCTATGTCTGTCTCTGTTTCCTTGGGCCAAGTTCAGAACCACCAAAGCTGGAATCAAAATGCACACGCTTTTGGATTTACGTGGCCCTATTCCATCCTTCGTCGAGATTACTCCGGCAAACGTCCACGATGTCAATATCCTGGACATCCTTGTTCCCGAACCAGGATCTTTTTATCTCATGGATCGGGGTTACATCGATTACGAAAAACTTTATCAGCTTCATCAATGGCTCGCGTATTTTATCATTCGCGCCAAAGACAACTTAAATGCCGTAAGGATTTATTCACATCCTGTCG
>Ga0155265_1111_pt2 | contig 15919 bp, 22 predicted proteins | sample RifCSPhighO2_02_FD_106233 | JGI IMG/M metagenome (GOLD analysis project Ga0155265, IMG submission 106233) | Omnitrophica WOR_2 bacterium RIFCSPHIGHO2_02_FULL_52_10 | reverse complement strand
AGGTCGTTGCCTTTACCGCTGCACAGCTCATTGACGATAAGATCAAAGTGGCGGCTGATCACCCCCCAACGGTCAAATATGGTGTTCTCGACCGCCTTGCTTAACAGGGGTTGAAAAATCTCGTTTTGCTTATGGACGGCGCAGAGGTTAATCAATTCCCTGCCGATTAAATTCAGGTACAGCGGGTGACCGCCGGTAAAATCCGCCAGGAAATTACAGATCTGATCGCCGACAGCAATTTTCCCTAAAATATGCCGGATAAACTGCCGGCTGACGGTCCCATTAAAGGTGTCGACCTCAATGGTCTCAAAATTCCCGAACAACAGGGACAATTTCTCTGATAAAATCTTGCGCGCGTCGCAAATCCGCGAGCTGGACATGACATAAAAACACCTCTTTTGCGTCATGATCTTCTTGCCCAAGTGCTGAAACACATACGGCACGCCGTATTTGTCCAGATTCTGGAATTCGTCGATGATCAGGATGCAGTAGCGCCCCGTTTCATTGGTAAAAATTTCCGGCAGCAGCAGCAAACCCGAGAGCGACGCCGACACCTTGCCCTGGGCATAATCTTTCTGGATTTTTTTAATGACTTGTATGGTCTGCGGGAGGAACGCCTTGGTGGCTTCCATCAGAAGGTTGAGGTCGTCGTGGGGAGGCAGGCCGCGGCTCTGGGAATAATTGTACAGCAGGCTCCCCGTGAATTTAGTGAAAAAATAATGGAAGTCCCTGTTCTCAAGGTCAAGATAAACCGCCGTCACGTCAGGCTCATCCAGATTCGCCAGGAAGTCGTGCAGTATCGCGCTCTTGCCGACATATTGGTTCCCCAGCAGCGCGACATTCTGGCGGCAGCCTTCCTTCAGATCCATGACGCGCTTCTTGAGAAGGGCCAAAATTTCCGTCCGACCGAAAAAATTCTTATCAAAGTTCGTGTCACTCATGGCAGATAGAACAACGGATTGTCTTCAATGGCATTTTTCCGGATTTCAAAATGCAAATACGCCAAGTTGCTGCCGCGCCCCGCCCGGGCGATAGCCGTATCCTTGAGGGCGTAGTCATCGAGCTTGACCAAAAGTTTCGCGTTTCGCGCGTACACCGAATGAAAACCGTCGTTATGGTCAAGAATGACCGTGAAGCCGTATCCGCTCAGATGATCCGCGAATACGACCCGTCCCATGCGGGCCGCCCTAACCTCGGCGCCCTCCCGGGTTTTAATATCGATACCTTGGCTGACCTGTTCTCCGTTACGCTCGTGAAAATACCTGATGACTTTCCCCTGCACGGGCCAGATGAACTCGTTCTGGCTGTCATCCGTTTCCAGCACTACGTCCTTAACTGCAACAACACCGGGAATAAACACCAGCTGGTCCTTCTCGATCGTGGCCGCTTTCGGGATATTATTCACCCGGATAATATCGGCGATGGACACGTTATAGGTCTTGGCGATCCGCCACAGGGTTTCCCCCTTCTTGACTTTATGGTAGACGCCTGTGCGCTCGGGCTCGGGTAATTGGTCAACGACCACTTCCCTCGGCGCTTCTATGGACACGCATCCGCCCGTTAGAACCAGCAAAGCAATCAGCCATCCTGCCCGTGTCAAACTCCTATCCGCATCATACGCCATCGCGACAGCTGCCTTTCACGCCGATTTTCTCGCGTACATGAGCGAGGGACGGGAATCGAACCCGCGTGACCAGCTTGGGAAGCTGACATTCTACCATTGAATTACCCTCGCAAATACTGCTTTTTCCAAGTTTCGTCTGCCGGCAGGGACATCTTGAACTGCCGGACAACGGCTTTCACGTCACCCGCCAGGCAAATCTCCCGGCACACCGCAACCCGCCCAACGCCCCGGGAGATCAGCAGATTCATTCCGCTCAAGGTAATGCCGCCGATCGCAAAAACGGGAATCTTGTTCGTACGGACGACCTCTTCCAGAAGGCCCAGATTCATCGGCAGGCGCTCGGGTTTGGTCAGCGTCTTGAATACCGAGCCGAAGCCGATGTAATCCGCCCCGTTAACTTCTGCCTCTCGCGCCTGCTCCAGTGTTTGGCAGGAAATGCCGATGACGGCATCCGGCCCTAACAAAGACCTCGCTTCGGCCAAGGGCAAGTCCTCTTGGCCGAGGTGTACGCCGTCGGCATGCCCCGCCCGCGCGGCATCCGCATGGTCATTGACCATCAAAAGTGCCCGTTCCCGGGTAAGCCCCGAAAGGCGTTTGGAGAAATCCAAAATATCTTCCGCCGCCCCCTGTTTATCGCGCAACTGGATGACATCCACCCCGGCCTCGATGGCGTCACGGGCAATCTCAAAGAGCTGTTCATACGGCCGGACCTGCCGGTCAAGGATTAAATAAAGCTTAGCATCGTTCAATAACGTTTTTTTCCAGCGCATACACCCTGTACCGCAGCCTTTTTAACTTTCCGGCAATCTGTTTGTTCCGCAGCTTGGCGAATTCCTCCAAGACGCGGATGGACTCCTTGACCCTCTGCGAATTCGCGTAATATATGTCCATGGCCCCCCGGCGTTTGAATTCGGCATCCGTTGAGCGCCGGCCGACATCCCCGGTGATATTCCGGGACCGGATCAATCCGGGCACGTTCAGGCCGGACAAGACCTGGGTCAACTGATGACGGACAGATTTATAATGGCGTGTGGAGCTTTGCTCATTGAGAATATACCGGCAGACGTCTTCGCAGACCCTCAGGCCTTCTTTGGTGCGGTTAAAATTCGCATCGATGATACGGTCAAAATTATGATCGCTTCGTTTTTGCACTGCGCGTCATTCGCTTGATCAAGTCCGTGGTGGAATACCCCGGAATATATCTAATGAATTGCACCTTGCCGCCCTTGGCCCGGACCACGTCGCTGCCCACCGCTCCCTTGCGCTTCCAGTCCGCGCCTTTAATCAAAATGTCCGGCTGGATGGCTTCAATCAGCTTGGCCGGCGTGTCTTCGTCAAAAAGCGTGATGTAATCCACGCTGGCCAGGCCCGCCAACACCGCCGCCCGCCCGGTCTCCTTGACGATCGGCCGGTTCGGGCCCTTGATTTTTCTTACGGAACGGTCGCTGTTCAATCCAACGACCAAAACCCGCCGGCCGCCCTCCTTGGCTTGCTCTAAATAACGGACGTGACCGTAATGAAGCAAATCAAAACAGCCGTTTGTAAAGGCAATCGTCTTGCCCCGCCGGCGCAACCGGGCGATTTTTTTCTTGAGCAGCGGCAATGTCACGATTTTTGATTTTGTGTCCACTTTAAGCAACCGTCCGCGGGTCAAGCTGATTACACAAAACGGTTCTCGACCAGTTCACAAATCGCGTGGGCCATGCAGATATGGGATTCCTGGATGCGCGCCGTGTTCTTGGCCGGCACGATCAGGCTGATATCCGTCAGCCTGGCCAGCTTCCCGCCGCTGTTTCCCGTCATGGAGATTGTCTTAAGCCCCATGCGCCTGGCTTTCTTGACCCCTTCGATGACATTTGCCGAATTACCGCTGGTCGATATCCCGAAGGCGACATCGCCCTTTTGCCCGATTCCCTCAATTTGGCGGGAAAACAGGATGTCAAACCCGTAGTCATTGCCCAGGGCCGTCAACACCGAGGTGTCCGTTGTCAGGGCAATGGCCGCCAAGGCCCTGCGTTCTTTTTGAAAACGCCCGATGAATTCCGCCGCGATGTGCTGGCTGTCCGCCGCCGAGCCGCCGTTGCCGAAAAAAATAATCTTCCGGCCCTTCTTTAACGCCCCACTAAGCATGTTCACGGCGGCGAGCATGGCGTCCTTGTTCTGCCGCAGCGCCGCACGCTTGACCTGAATGGATTCTTCAAAAATCTCCTCTACCGTCTGTCCCATGATCCTCTCCCCGCGCCCGTTTAGGCAAAGAACACTTTCGCGATCTCCAGCAGGTCCTGATCGATCGCCTTGCGTTTTCTGACCGCCTCGGCAATATCCACCGAATCGAACTTATTGTTGCGGAGGCTGACCATTTGCCCAAATTTGTTTTCCTTTACCAGTTCGACGGCTTTAAAGCCGAACCGCGTCCCGATGATCCGGTCATACGCCGTGGGGGTCCCGCCGCGTTGAATATGCCCCAGGACGCTGACGCGCGTTTCATATTGCGTATTTTCCTCGATCAATGCGGCGATGATTTCGGCAATGCGCCCGACGCGATGCTTTTTGCCGAACTTCTTTTCGATTTCTTCATCGGAGAACCCCTGGATGCGCGCCCCTTCCGAAACCACGATGATGCTGAAACTTTTTCCGCGTTTATGCCGGGCCCGCAGAGAGGCGCACACTTTATCGATTTCAATGGGGAACTCGGGAGTGAGAATGTAGTGGGCGCCTCCGGCTATGCCCGCTTCCAGGGCGATCCACCCCGTGTAAACCCCCATCACTTCAATCACGATGATCCGATGATGGCTCTCGGCGGTCGTATGCAACCGGTCAATGCACTCAGTCGCCACATTGACGGCCGTATCGAAGCCGAACGTATAATCTGTCCCGGAAAGAGCATTATCAATGGATTTCGGCACCCCCACCACCGGAAGGGAATAGGTCTTGAACAACTCCAAGGCGATTTTTAGGGTGTCCTCCCCGCCGACGGCTATCAAGGCGTCCATGCCGCTGCGCGCGAAATTTTCCGCGATGATCTTGTTCTTCGCTTTGGACAACGGCGGAACCAGGCGGCTCGTCCCTAATATCGTCCCGCCGCGGTCAAGGATGCCGGACGTCAAGCGGTAGTCCAGAACGCGCATGTCATTTTCGATCAAACCGTTCCAGCCGTTTTTGACACCCGTGACCACCCAGCCCTCATCAATGGACTTTCTGACAACAGCCCGGATCACGGAGTTCAATCCCGGGCAATCGGCCCCTCCCGTCAAAATCCCTATTTTTTTCATTTAGCCACCTCTGTTTCGATGAATACCTGGGGGAACGGCATCAGGCCCGGTACCCCTGAAACGGAACGTTGTGTTCCGGTTCCTTGAGCTGCTCTTCTTTTTTGGCAGTAAGTTTCTCCCGGCCTTGGTCAGGAAGAATTTTGCCGACATAAATGGCAACGTTAATGGGCTCATCCAGCCCGATAGCGTCCTGGACCTTCCTTTTAACCAGTTCCTGCACCCTTGACGTCAATTCCGGAATCCTGCCTTCCGAGCGCAGAACCAGCTTAACCTTAATCTGCAAACCCTTCTTGGAAGCTGAAATCCTGGACTTGACCTCCTTGACTTCCTTGATCTGGCCGATCATGCGGCGAACCAGATCCTCGATCGCCATTAAAGAAACACTGACCCGGCCCGTCGGGTTGTCAAAGGCGATGGTATGATCCCTGTAAGCGCTGACCGTGAACGTCTGGTAAAAAATATAGTTCAAGATCAGCAAGACGCCCGCCGCGGCTCCAAACAACAGCCGCAGGTTATCATCGAGATAAATCAAGGAGAATGTCTCCATAACATGGCGCGGGTCGATATAATTGAGAACAAAGAGCAGCGTGAACGAGCTGATAAAAAGGATGATCGTCACATAGAACAATACGGCAATTCTCGTTAAGAAATTCATTTCTCCCCCCTCGCTATGCCTTGCACATTGACATGAATATCCTTCAGGTTAACATCCAGAGTTTTGTCGATGGCGGATTTGACGGTTTCCTGCACCTGCCGGGCGACATCGGGAATGTTGATCCCGTACTGCACAAGAATTTTCAGCTCCAGCGTCACCTCATGGTTGTCATGGACCTTGACGTCAATCCCCGGGAATTCCTTTTTGCCGAACGCCTCAAACAGGCGGTTGCCGATGTTTTTTTCGATCAATTTGACCCCGCTGACTTCCTTGAGTGCGGAAGCGATGATCTCGGCAAACACTTTTTTATGCACCTGCACCGAACCAAGATCGATTTTCGTGTCATCTTTCATAACCGGTCCTCCGTGTCGGCTAGCGCCATCTTGTCCAGAAAATGGGTCGTGACTTTCCCCTTTAAAAACTGCGGGTCATTCAGAATCTCCAGATGTAGTCCGACCGTCGTCTTGATCGGGCTCACATAAAATTCCTGCAGGGCACGGTGCATCCGGTTAATGGCCTCCTGCCGGTCATTCCCGAAAGCAATCACTTTTGCGATCATCGAGTCATAATACGGGCTGATCGTATACCCCTGATAAATATGCGTATCCACCCTTACGCCGAAGCCGCCGGGAAGGTTCAATTCTTCTATTTTCCCCGGACAAGGAATGAAGTTATTCCGCGGATCTTCGGCGTTAATGCGGCACTCAATGGCCGCCCCGCGGAATTCGACGTCTTCCTGCTTGAGATCCAGCTTTCCGCCGCTGGCAATCCTGATCTGTTCCTTGACGATATCGATACCGGTGACCATTTCCGTCACGGGATGTTCGACCTGGATACGGGTATTCATCTCCATGAAATAGAATTTACCGTGGGCATCCAGGAGAAATTCAACGGTCCCCACCCCCCGGTAATCGGTCGCTTTGGCGACTTTGACCGCCGTGCTTCCCATTTTTTCCCGCAGGTCCGGGTCCAGCGCCGGAGAAGGGGCCTCCTCCAGCAGTTTTTGATGCCGTCTCTGGATGCTGCAATCCCGCTCGCCGAGATGGATGGTGTTCCCGTAATGGTCGGCCATGATCTGGAATTCCACGTGCCGGGGGGCTTCAATGTATTTCTCGATATAAACATCCGGATTGCCGAAATTCGCCTCCGCCTCGTTCTGCGCGATGGTGAACGAACTCGCCAGCGTCACGTCATTATGGCAGACCCTCATCCCTTTGCCGCCCCCCCCGGCCGCCGCCTTGATAATCACCGGATAGCGGATCTTCTGCGCGATTTTTATGGCTTCTTCCTTGTTGGGAACAACACCGTTCCCGCCAGGTGTCAACGGGACATTGAATTTCTCCATGGTTTTCTTGGCAACGACCTTGTCCCCCATCATCCGGATGGTGTTGGGGGTCGGCCCGATAAACGTGATGTTGCAGGATTCGCATATTTCGGCGAAATGGGCGTTCTCGGCGAGAAATCCGTATCCCGGGTGGATGGCCTCGACATCGGTGACCTCGGCGGCCGATATGATGGCCGGGATGTTTAAATAGCTTTCCCGGCTTGGTGCGGGGCCGATGCAGACGGCCTCATCGGCGAAGCGGACGTGCAGGGACTCGCGGTCCGCTTCCGAATACACCGCGACTGTCTTGATGCCAAGTTCGCGGCAGGCGCGGATAATCCGCAGCGCAATTTCACCGCGATTAGCTATAAGGACTTTTGAGAGCATAAAAATACAGGGCAGTAAAACTACAGGGGTTCGATAGTAAACAATGTTTGTCCGAACTCAACGGGCTGGGCGTTCTCAACGGGGATCTCAACGATCTTTCCCCTCACTTCGGATTTGATTTCGTTCATCAATTTCATGGCTTCCACGATGCAGACCACCTGCCCGATTTCGACCACCTGACCCGCCTCAACGAAAGGCGGGACTTCGGGGGACGGGGCACGGTAGAACGTTCCGACCATCGGGGATTTGATTTGACTGCGGTTCGCCGTAGAGCTTTTCGCGGGTTCGGGCGCGCCGGAAGATACGATTTGAGTTTCCACATGATACCCGGCGGGAGATTTGAGCACAGGCCCTGGGGTTTCGGCCGGGCCCTTCCTGATTTTAATCTTGGTCCCGTCCCGTTCAATCTCAATTTCCGCCAGATCATTTTCATTCATTAAATTGATCACCTCACGAATTTCCTTTAAATTCATTATTTCATCCTTTCAACATAGGCCCCGGACCGGGTATCAATCTTGACCCGATCGCCTATATTTACGAACAGGGGCACCTGGATCTGTGTCCCGGTATCGATCGCGGCCGGTTTGGTGCCGGCCTTCGTGGTATCCCCCTTAAAACCGGGCTCCGTCTGCGCGATCTCGGCAATGATGAACGTGGGCAGGACAACTTTGAGAACTTCATTCTTAAAGCAAATCCCGATGACTTCCAGGTTATCCTGGAGAAATTTAACGGCATCTCCGACAATGGCCGAAGAAACCACGGTTTCCTCGTAGGTCGTCGTGTCCATGAAGTGGAAGCCATCTCCGCTGCGGTAGAGGTTCTGAAGCTTGCGCTCTTCGAGGTGGGCTTCTTCAAGTTTTTCCCCGGGTTTGAACGTCCTGTCGAGGACCTGTTCGGTCTTAACGTTCTTCAATTTCACTTTGACGAAGGCCCCGCCCTTACCGGGCTTGACATGCTGGTATTCGGTGACCATGAAGAATTCGCCGTTGAGACGTAGACCCACACCGGGTTTGAGCTGGTTAATCGATATTGTCACTTAAAATTGTACAACCTTTTTTGGTAACAAGCACCATATCTTCGATGCGGATGCCGAACTTACCCGGGATGTAAACCGCGGGTTCAACGGTGATAATCATCCCCGGCCGCAGGTCCGCGGCATTATTCCCGGCAAGACGGGGAGCCTCATGAATCTCCAGCCCCACGCCGTGCCCCAGGGCATGGCCGAAATATTTCCCTAACCCGTTCTTTGTTAAATAGTTGCGGACCGCCCCATCAACTTCCGCAACAGGCACGCCGGGACGGATCCGATCAATCGCAATTCGTTGCGCACAAAAAACATGCGCATTTACCTGTGTCACAAGATTGGGTATTTTACCTAAAAAGAACATACGTGTCAAGTCGGACTTATAGCCTTCCACGTCGATCCCCATGTCAATCAGCACCGGCTCATTGTTCCGAATCTTCCTGCCGGAAACCCGGGCATGCGGATAACACGAATTGGGGCCCGAAGCCACAATCGGCTTGAACGAAAAGCCGGCCCCGCGGGCTTTGACAAAATTTTCCAGCTTCAAAAGAACCTCCCTCTCGGATATTTTCGGCCGGACGATTCGCCTAAGATAGTGCTGGGCCTGTTTATGCACCTTCAGGGCCTTTTTGACTTTTTCGATTTCCCCGGCATCCTTCACTTCCCGGAAATGCTCGACTAAGCCGTTGGCTTTGACGAGCCTTACCCACTTCGGGCAGCGCTGGCGCAGCTGAATGTACTGGGCGTGCGTGATATGCCGCTCATCGACCCCTAAATTCCTGCATTTTTGCTCGCGCGCGCATTGATAAAGGAGCTCAATGATTGACCGCGTATACCGTTTGACCGTAACCGCCTTGAGTCCCTTTTTAGCTTCCAAGATGTATCGGAAATCCGTCAGATAAAAGGCGCGGCGGGGACAAACCAGCAGCCAGGATTCGCTGGCCGGAAAACCGGTCAGGTAGGTGATATTGACGTCGCTTGGGACAAGAAGGCAATCAATATTGTTCCGGGCAAAAACGGACCGTAATTGTCGTATGCGATTGGCCACTACTTGATTAAATTGATAATCGCCTGCAGCCCGAGCAGATAGCTGTCCGTGCCAAACCCGCTGATCTGCCCGTGACAGACCGGCGCGATGAGCGATTGATGGCGGAAATCTTCCCTGGAATAGATATTGGAAATATGCACTTCGACGGTCGGAATCTCAACGGCGGCGACGGCATCCCGGATGGCCACGCTGGTATGCGTGTAGGCCGCCGGATTCATCAGGATGGCGCTGAATTTATTCTTCTTTGCCTTACCGATGGCGTCGACAATTTCACCTTCGTGATTGGACTGCAGGAACTCCAGGCGGACTTTGCTCTTGCCGGCCAGCCTGGATAACGCCCCGTTAATCTCCGCGAGGGTCGCGGAGCCGTAAATATCCTTCTCCCGCTGCCCCAAAAGATTCAAGTTCGGACCGTGCACCACCAATATCTTTTTCACGCCACCCTCCGGGATTACGGTTGACGGGATTTCCCGCTCTGTTCCGCTTTATCAACCAGCATGACCGGAATCCCGTCCTGAATGGGATACCTCCGGCCGCACTGCACACAGACGATCCGCTCCTCTTTGTGCTCCACGTTTCCTTTACAGGCCGGACAAGCCAATATTTCCAAAAGCTTCGCATCAATCATCGTGCCTCGCTCCCTTTTGAAGATTTTTCTTGCTGTGCGGCCTGAACATACTTCATTTGAAGCTCATAAACCGAATTTTCAAGCAGTTCGCTCTCCTGGTCCGTCAGATTCCCCGCCGTTTTTTCCTTAAGCATGCTCAGGGTATCAATCAGGAATTTTGCCTGCATCAAATGCTTCTCCACCTTGTTCGTGACAGGATTGGGCACTTCCCCCATAAAAATCATGGCTTGGAATCCCAGACTCGTGACGTAATTCAGGAAATTAACTTCAATGGCCTCCTCCGGGTTGCCGTTTTGAGCGCTATGGTCCGGCTGCAATTCGGCCGTATCGGTTTTCCCGGCACCCTCCTTATTGATCCCGCCTGTGCTTTTGCCTGCCGGTTGGCCGCCGGAGTCCGCCAACTTTCCCTTTTCCTCCGAGGCCTGCTCCTTCCAGGATTCATCAACATATTTTTCTTTGCTCATTTCGCTTCCTCAACGCCTATTAATACTTATATTATATTTCGCTGAATATTGTTCAGGATATCATCTTAGCTAATCCTTGTCAACCATGAGGCGTGGGCTTACGTGTTACTCTCAAAAGCAGTCTTTTCACCGCATTGCCGCTAGTCCTGGAACGTGATTAACAAATTGAAGGTAAACTCCGGGTAATCAAACCCCTTGGGAAAGGGCGGAAACGGATTGGATTCCATGATGCTGCGTAAAGCGACATTGCGCAGATAGCTGTTCGCCGCCGTTTTCTCCTCAATAATCTTGACTTTCTTGAGGATCCCGCTGGATTCCAGGACAAAAGTCACATAGACTTCCCCGGCCTGGAAGTCCGGATGGTTCACGTACGTATAAGCCCTTTCCTTGATGTTCCGGCTGATCGCGGACCGCATGTCGTCGTTGTAGGTGAGGTACTGGGGATTATTGATCTTTTCGGTGCTGAGGGGAGAGAGGGTAATTTTCTTGCCGATATCCAACGTGCGTATGTTCGTGTCCTTATCGCGGTTCATCAGCAAGTTCCCGCTCAGCTTGGTAATATCCCTGATGCGCTCGCCGAATGAAGAAAAAATATTCTCTTTGCGCGTCAGGACTTTCACTTTTTCGTTTTCTTCCGTTTTCACGTCCTTGACCAGCTTGACGTCCCTGGCCGCCACCGGCTTGGCCTGCGCTTTAAGTTGCTTTATGTCTTGATAAATGATCTCAATCGTCTTTAAGGATTTACGGGGAAGCCCGCGGCCGTATCCCAGCAAAGCGAATAAACTGATGAGTACGACGTGGGTCAAGAAGGATAATATCAGTCCGGCGAGAAATAATCGCTTTTCCAGGATGCGGGAAGCGCTTAAAAGATAGGCGGGGGTCATCTCGTTCTTAATTCAAGGGCCATCCATATTCGCCGATTAACGGCACGAAGGTACAGCTGCAAACAGATTCCTCGGTGATCCGGTCCTTTTTCTTTGTGAAAACCATCAAAGACTGGCTGAACCGGTCGCCCATCGGCACGACCATCCTTCCGTCCGGCGCCAATTGGGCAAACAGACGGTCCGGTTGACGCCGGGAAGCCGCCGTCACCATCATGGCATCAAAAAGAATGTCTTCATCCTCCACTCCCAAATTTCCGTCGCCTATAAAGGTCTTGATGTTCGTATACCGGAGATGGTGCAAGGTCTGCCTGGCTCGCAGGAGCAGCTCTTCGATGCGCTCAATGGTATAAACCTCTTTGCTTAATTCGGCCAACACGGCCGCCTGATATCCGGAACCCGTGCCGACTTCAAGAACGCGTTTGCTCTTGTTCAGATGAAGGCATTGCGTCATCAGGGCCACCATGTACGGCTGTGAGATAGTCTGCCCTGCCCCGATAGGAACCGGGCAGTCTTCATAAGCCCGTGCGGCCATGTCTTTAGGGACGAATAAATGCCGGGGAACACGGCGCATCGCTGCAATGACGCCCGCGTCCGTAATTCCCCTGGCCACAATCTGCCGCTCGACCATCCGCTCTCTCAACCTTTTAAAATCCATGCCTGACCGCTACTTTGCCGGTGAACAAATTTCCTTGATAAAGTAGACAAAGAACCGCGCCGTATCGATGAACGGATTGATGTTGCTTACTTCATCGCTATAAATCGTTTTGATCGGCACGCTGTAAACCTTGAATCCCCGTTTACACGCCTTCAGTAGAATCTCGCTCTCGATTTCATAGCCGTTGCACGTCAAGCGGATTTCCCTGAGGATATCACAGCTGATATACCGGTAGCCGCACTGGGTGTCCTCAATGTTTTGCCGGCACGCCAGGGAAATAAGCCAGGACATAAACCGGTTGGTACAGTAACGGATGAACGGCATTCCCTTCGTGTCGGCCATCCGGTTGCCGGTAACCACGCTGACCCTGTGCTCCCCGGCCAGGGTAAGGAACCGGCCGATATCGTTGACATCGTGCTGCCCGTCCCCATCGACCGTGATCACCCCGTCATAGCCATGCCGCAGGGCATAATCAAACCCCTCCTGCAGGGAACGTCCCTTGCCGGCTTTGCGGTCATGGCGGATGACATGCGCCCCTTTTTGGCGCGCGATCGTGTCCGTACCGTCGCTGGAGCCGTCATCGATGACCAGGACATCCAGCCCCTTCGCCTTGAGGCCGTCGATGACGCCCCCGATATTCCGGGATTCATTATGGGCGGGAATAAGAGCGCAGATGTTCATTGTACGCAAAACTCCCTGAATAATAACCACTGGGAAGGATGCGCCCGAATTTTTTCTTCAATCACGGACACATACCGCCGCATGATGCCCAGCACGGTTTTGTGCTTTATTTGAGCGGGATCCTCCTGGGGCGGATAGATCGGATCGCAACAATGCAAATGAAACGATCCGTCATCGTTCCTGATCAGAAAAGTCGGGATGATAGGCGCGCCGGTCTTGATCGAAAACATCGCCGCCCCTTTGGGAATCAGGGCCTTGCACCCTAAAAAATCCATCATGATGCCATGGTTGCCGAAATCGCGGTCGGCCACAAGCGCAATCAATTTATTGTTTTTCAACTGTTCAATGCAGCGCCTCAGGGCCAGGTTCGTCGGCACAACCGTCACGCCCTTGGCTTCCCGCTGGGCATTGAACAGGTCATTGACCGGCCTTTCTTTATGCGGCAAAGCCACCGCCATAATGGGGTAGCCCAAGACGCTGATCAAGACCGCGCCCAGCTCCCAATTGCCGATGTGGGCCGTCAGGACAATCCCGCCTTTCCCTTTGGCCAAGACTTCCTCGAACCGCTCCAAGCCTTCTATCTTGACCTTATTCTTAATAAATGCCTCGTCCGCCATTTCCTTCATCTGAAAGAACTCCATCAGATATTTGCCGAAGTTCCGGAACACCTCGCGCGTCAAGAAATTGATGTCCGTTCCAGGAGGGCATATCCGTTTCAGGTTATTTTTAACGGCCCTCCGGTCGCGGAACGAGCAAAGATACTGCATATCGGAGATAAAAGCGGCCAGGCTGTAAAACCATCCGGAAGGCAGTCGGTCAAGGAGGAATAGTCCGACTTTATACAGAAAAAATTTAAACATTCGTTTCTGGTTTCAGGGTGTCCAAAACAGGAATGCCCGCCTTCCCGTTGGTGTGCGCCAATATGAGCTTGGCTATATCGAGGGCTGAATGGGGCTTTGCGTTCTCATAGGCCGCCTTGCTCATGGAAATGAGGCGCTCGGGGGATTTCAAAAGCAGCTCCACCTCCTCGCCGACATCGCTGGTGTCGTCAATCCGGATGCCGATCCCCTTCTTGATCAGGAAATCCGTATTGCGCGTCTCCTGCCCGGGAATCGGATTGACGATGACCATCGGCAGGCCCTTGGCCAGGCATTCCGCGGTCGTGATCCCGCCGGGCTTGGTGATAATCAGCGTGGCCAGCTCCATCAATTCATCCACATTGTTCGCGAACTCGAATATCAATATCTTTTTTTCGGAACGCTTGGTGTAGCGGTTGAGGCTCTTGATAATTTTCCTGTTGACCCCGGCCAGCACGATGATCTGAAAATCCATCTTCACCTTGATCAGTGATTTCACGATCGACTTGATCGGCCCTAATCCCTGCCCGCCGCCCATGATCACGATGGTGGGCTTCTGGGGGTCAAGCCCGAGTTTTGCGGCGATGGGATTCCTGTCCAGCTGAATGGCGAACTTCGTGCGCACGGGGATCCCGTAGACCTTAATGCAGTCAGCGCTCACCCCCTTCGTGATCAAGCGCTCCTTGGCCTCCGCGGACGGCACGACATAATAATCCACGCCGTCGTTGATCCAGTACGAATGCGGGGAAAAATCGGTCAAGACCCCGATGATCGTTGTCGACAAGCGATGTTCACGCTTATAATGCGCAACCATGCCGCACGGGAACGCCTGCGTGCACACGACCACATCGGGATTGTAACGCGTGAAAAGTTTGGAAATTTTGTCATAACTGGTTTTATGCAGAAAATTCTTGATGGATTGGGACCGCTTGACGATTTTGGGATTATCGTACATGTAATCCCACACTTTGGGGGTCCGCTTGATGACGCTCATATACGCCTTGTTCACGACTTTTTCGAGAATCGGATACGTATACCCAAATCCGTTGACCGTGGGCGCCTCGATATTCGGATCCAGCAGTTTCAGGGACTTCTGGATGGCCAGCGTCGCCTGGCGGTGTCCGGACACCTTGGTGATGTACATCAATAAAACACGGTTTTTCCGGGGGTAGGCCGTCTCTAAATTCGTAACGCGGTTAGTCATGACTTTTTTCGACCACAGCGAGAGTGTCTCCTATTCTAATTTCCCGGCCCGGCGCGACACAGATTTTCTTGACCGTTCCTGAAACGCCGGCAGGGACGTTGAAGGTGGCTTTATCCGTGACCAGCTCGGCAATGTCATCCTCGCTGGAAACCCGCTCCCCCACGGACTTATGCCAGCAGGCCACCGTGGCTTTTTCAATCCCTTCCCCTAACTCCGGTGCGACAATCTTGAACATGTCCGTCCCTTAAACGTCAAAACAGAAACGCCGGTTAAAACAATCCACGAATTCCTGCTTGACACGTCCCATGTCAATGTTTCCTTTTTTGTGCCGGGCGACCGAAGTCATGGAAACAGCAAGGCCACAGGGTTTAATCAGGTCAAACAGCCCCAACTCCGTATTCACGTTGATTGCCAAGCCATGATAGGAAACCCACCGGCGCACGCCGATACCGATGGAAGCCACCTTCTGCGGACCGATCCAAACGCCGGTCTTCCCGGAAAATCTATCAGCCACTATATCAAATCTGGCCAATAAATCAATGGCCACTTGCTCCAGCCCGCGCAGGTACGCATGCAGGTCCTTCCCGCGTTCCGCCAACCGCAATATCGGATAAACCACCAGTTGGCCGGGGGCATGCAGCGTGACATCCCCTCCCCGGTCGACACAATGGACCGGCACGCCCCGTTCTTCCAAGTATTTTTGGGAAAACAGAATGTGCCGCTCATCGGATAAACGGCCCAGCGTAATAACCGCGGGATGCTCGCACAGCAAAATTGTCTGCGGCCCGCCGGCCAGAACATCGTCAACATGCCGTTTTTGATCGTCCTGCGCCCGTTCATAGGCAATGAGCCCAAGATCGCGCACGCGGCAATATGTTTTTTCCTGAACATCCACCAAAGGCACCTTTTACAATAAAACCCCGGACCATTCAAATGGAGAAAATGGAGCGGGGTGTACACACACAGCTGGCTGCCGAGCTTATTTCAAATGGCAAATTTCAGATTCCCAGCGCTGTTTGAGCCCGGGATTATCGACCCACGATAATACGTACTGCGTATACTCTTCTCCCGTTACTCCGGTATCCCGCCCGGTAATGACCATCTTTTTTTCGAATACGCCGCACATCTCCAGGGCCATTTCCACTTTTTCCGCACGGTCACCATACCCGATATGGCGCAAGAGCATCGCGCTCGCCCGAATCATGGAGCACG
>Ga0155265_1114_pt1 | contig 16010 bp, 12 predicted proteins | sample RifCSPhighO2_02_FD_106233 | JGI IMG/M metagenome (GOLD analysis project Ga0155265, IMG submission 106233) | Omnitrophica WOR_2 bacterium RIFCSPHIGHO2_02_FULL_52_10 | reverse complement strand
GCGCGACGCGGCGCTGGCGATCATCCGCGAGGTTGGTGTCGAAACCGGCGGCTCCAACATACAATTTGCCGTGCACCCCAAGACCGGGAAAATGGTCGTGATTGAAATGAACCCGCGCGTTTCCCGCAGTTCCGCCCTGGCGAGCAAGGCGACGGGCTTTCCGATCGCGAAATTCGCGGCCAAACTCGCCGTGGGTTACTCGCTGGATGAAATCGAAAACGACATCACCAAGGAAACACCGGCCTCGTTCGAGCCGACGATTGACTATTGCGTCGTGAAGGTCCCGCGCTTTACGTTCGAGAAATTCCCGGAGGCCCAGGACATCTTGGGCATTCAGATGAAGTCGGTCGGCGAAACGATGGCGATCGGGGGGACGTTCAAGGAAGCTCTTCAAAAGGGGTTGCGCGGCCTGGAGATCGGGCACTTCGGCCTGGACAATAAGCTGAATTACCAGGAGATCCCCGATGAGAAGATCAAGTGGCGGCTGGAGGAGCCGAATGCCTCGCGGATTTTTTACATCAAGTATGCCCTGCAGAAAGGATGGCCCCTCGCGCGCATCGCCGCAATGACCAAGATTGATATTTGGTTTCTGGCGCAGATCGCGCAGATCCTTGACCTGGAAACGCAGCTGATCGAAACATTTAAAAGCAAAAAAACCATTTCGGATGAACTGCTGCGCAAGGCCAAGGAATACGGATACAGCGACGTGCAATTGGCGCAGATCATGGAAACGACCGAGCTCAAGGTGCGCGCTTTGCGCAAGAAGAAGGGGATTGTCGCGACATTCAAATTGGTGGATACCTGCGCGGCGGAGTTTGAGGCGTTTACCCCGTATTTCTATTCGACGTACGGGATTGAGGACGAGGCCATATTGCAGATCCAGAAAACCGTGGAACGGGGGACGGCGAAAAAGAAGAAGATCATGGTCCTCGGCGGCGGCCCGAACCGCATCGGGCAGGGGATTGAATTTGATTACTGCTGCTGCCACGCCGCGTTCGCCATCAAGGAAATGGGTTATGAAACGATCATGGTTAATTCCAATCCTGAAACGGTTTCGACGGACTACGACATTTCCGACCGTCTTTATTTCGAGCCGTTGACGTTCGAGGACGTGATGAACATCATTGATGTGGAAATGCCGGACGGGGTTATTGTCCAGTTCGGCGGGCAGACCCCCTTGAACCTTGCGCAGCGGCTCAGCGATGCCGGCGTGCCGATCATCGGCACAAGCGTGCGCTCCATTGAATTGGCGGAGAACCGGGAAAAGTTTGCCAAATTGATCTCGAAGCTGAAACTCCTGCAGCCGGCAAACGGCTCCGCCGTGTCCGCGAAAGAAGCGGTAAAGGTTGCCGCCAAGATCGGTTATCCTGTCCTGGCGCGGCCGTCGTATGTGCTGGGCGGGCGGGCCATGAAGATCGTTTATGACGAGGAAAGCCTGCGGCGTTTCATCGAAGAGGCCAAGGAGGTGTCTGCGGGAAAGCCCATCTTGATCGATAAATTCATCAATGACGCCATTGAGGTGGACGTGGACGCCATATCGGACGGCCAGGAAACTTTTGTCGCGGGGATCATGGAGCACATTGAGAACGCGGGCATCCATTCCGGCGATTCCGCCTGCGTGCTGCCTCCCATTACGCTCAGCGAGGCGGTCATCGAGCAGATTAAGGACCACACCTGCCGCCTCGCCAGGGCCTTAAGAGTGATCGGGCTGCTGAATATCCAATTCGCGATCCGCGGCCGCAATGTGTACATCCTCGAAGTGAATCCGAGGGCCTCCCGCACCGTGCCGTTCGTCAGCAAGGCGACGGGAATGCCAGTGGCAAAGATCGCCGCCAAGATCATGATCGGCAAAAAACTGAAAGACTTCGACCTTTCCTACGAAAGGATTGAAAAGCTGACGCATATTTCGGTGAAGGAATCCGTTTTGCCGTTCTCGAAATTCTCCGGGGTGGACATTGTCCTGGGTCCGGAGATGAAATCCACCGGTGAAGTGATGGGCATCGGCTCCTCGGTGGGGGAGGCGTTCGCGAAGTCGCAGGCCAGCGCCAACCAACATCTGCCCATTAAGGGCAAGGTGTTTTTAAGCGTCAAGGACGAGGACAAGCGCGAGGTGGTCTTCATCGCCAAAAAACTGCAGGACATGAAATTTGAGCTGGTCTCCACCAGGGGGACGGCAAAAGTCCTGCGGGCGCACGGCGTCCATGTCCAGGAAGTGGGCCGTTACGACCAGGGCAAGGGGGACATGCTGAATCTCATGACATTAATTAAAAATAACGAGATCGCCCTGATCGTCAATACGCCGTCGGGCGAGCGCAGCCAATCGGACATGCGCGCCATCCGCGCGGAGGCGATCCTGCACAACGTCCCGTGCATCACGACCATTCAAGGCGCGCGCGAGGCCGTCAACGGGATCGAAGCGACATTGGCCAAAGAATTTGAAGTGCACTCATTGCAAAGCCTGTATAAGGCCGGGAGGGATGTTCCATGTGCGGCATCATAGGCGTTTCCAATCATGAAGAAGCGGCCAACATCGCCTTTTTGGGGCTGTATGCCCTGCAGCACCGGGGTGAAGAGGCGGCGGGCATCGCTTCCTATGACGGCAAGAATATCCACCTTACCAAGAATACCGGTTTAGTCGCTGACGCGTTTGATGAGGCATCGCTCAAAGGCCTTAAGGGCAAGACGGCGATCGGCCATACGCGCTATTCGACAACGGGATCCAGCAACTACAAAAATATCCAGCCGTTTTTGGTGACGCACCGCAACCGCCCGATGGCCGTTTCGCATAACGGCAATTTGACCAACACGGAAGCGCTGTACCGCAAGCTTGAGGAGGACGGCTCCATTTTTCAGACTTCCATGGACTCGGAAATCATTGTCCACCTTTTGGCCAAGACGGCGCGTAACGGGGACATGAAGAAATGGTTTATCGACGTTCTGCTGCAATTGAAAGGCGCGTACTCCCTGGTGTTTCTGGTGGAGGATGTCATCGTCGGGGCGCGCGATCCGCACGGGTTCCGGCCGCTGTGTTTGGGGAAAATAGACAACAGTTATATCATTACCAGCGAAAGCTGCGCGCTGGATCTCATCCGTGCCGAGTTTATCCGGGAAATCGAGCCGGGCGAGATTATTTTCATCAAGGGCGGCAAGATTGAGTCGGTGTTCCTGCCCGGCCGGGAGAAGGTGAAAAAATCCCACTGCATCTTTGAAAATATTTATTTTGCCAGGCCGGACAGCGAGATATTCGGTGACAATGTCTACCAGGTCCGCAAGCGCCTGGGGGCCCAGCTTGCCAGGGAATTCCCGGTGGAGGCGGATTTTGCCATGTCGATCCCGGATTCCGGGAATTACGCGGCCATCGGCTATGCCCAGGAGCTGGACCTTCCCTATGAGGTGGGCATCATACGCAACCACTATATCGGCCGGACGTTCATACAGCCGTCGCAGTTTTTGCGGGATTTCCGCGTCCGGGTGAAATTGAACCCGATCCGCAGCGTGCTCAAAGGAAAGAAAATCGTCATCATTGAGGATTCCATCGTCCGCGGGACGACGTCACGGGGGCGCGTGGAGGAGTTACGAAGGGCCGGCGCGAAAGAAATCCACATGCGGATCAGCTGTCCGCCGATCACATCCCCCTGCTTTTACGGCATTGATTTTCCGAGCAAGCAGGAGCTGATCGCCGCGACAAAGTCGGTCAAGGAAATCGCCGAGTTCATCAAGGTCGACACCCTGGAATATTTGAGCCTGGAGGGCATGCTGAAAGTCATGAAAAACGCCGGTGATTTCTGCGACGCCTGTTTTACCGGTCATTATCCTGTTGAGGTGCCGACGAATAAGAGCAAATACCTCCTGGAAGGGGCGAAATGATAAAAACCCGAAACACGAAATTTCGAACGGCAGATTTCGGATCTGAGGCTCTTTAAAGCAAGGAATATAAAATGGCGAAATTCATATTTATTACGGGCGGCGTTGTTTCAAGCCTGGGGAAAGGAATCGCCGCCGCTTCGATCGGTAAACTGCTCGAAGCGCGCGGGCTGAGCACGGCGATTATCAAATGCGACCCGTACCTCAATGTCGATCCCGGGACGATGAACCCCTTTCAGCACGGGGAAGTGTATGTGACGGATGACGGCGCGGAGGCCGACCTTGATCTCGGCCATTACGAGCGCTTCACCGAGGCGCATATCAACAAGGACAGCAACATCACGACGGGCAAGATTTATTACACGGTCATCACGAAAGAGCGCCGCGGGGACTATTTGGGGAAAACCGTGCAGATCATTCCCCACATTACCGATGAAATTAAGAGAAATATTAAAAATGTTTCCAAGGATACGGCGGTGGATGTCACTATTGTTGAAATCGGGGGCACCGTGGGGGATATTGAAAGCCTGCCGTTTTTGGAGGCCATCCGGCAGCTGCGCTGGGAGCTGGGCGAATCCTATGCCCTGAACATCCACGTGACCCTTCTGCCGTATATCAAATCCGCCGGGGAGCAAAAGACAAAACCGACCCAGCACAGCGTCGGCCGATTGCGGGAGATCGGGATTGCCCCGGATATTTTGCTGTGCCGCACGGAAAGAAGGATCACCAAAGAGCAGCGCGAAAAGATAGCCCTTTTCTGCAATGTTGACCGGGAAGCCGTTGTCGAGGCGGCGGACGTGAGGCACATCTATGAGGTGCCGCTTTCGTTCAAGAAGGAGGGGCTGGACGATCTTATTCTTAAGAAACTGAATCTTAAGCGTGAAGACAAAGATTTGAACGATTGGACGAATTTTGTCATCAAGCGGTTAAAAAGTCCGAAAAACGAGGTCAGGATTTGCGTGGTTGGCAAATATATCGTCCTGCAGGACGCCTATAAATCAATCTATGAGGCGCTCGTTCACGGAGGGATTGCCAATGATACCAGGGTCAATATCATCAAGATCGATTCGGAAGCTCTGGAAAGGGGCAAAGTTGATGAGAAGCTCAAGGGCGCCAACGGCATCTTGGTTCCGGGCGGGTTCGGCGACAGAGGGATCGAGGGGAAGATCAGGGCCGTTCAATACGCGCGGGAGAACAAGATTCCGTTTTTCGGCATCTGCCTGGGTATGCATGTGGCGACCATTGATTTTGCCCGGAACGTCTGCGGGCTGAAAGGGGTCAATTCGACGGAGTTCGACAAGCAGGCCGGTAATCCTGTCATATCCCTGCTGGAAGAGCAGAAAGAGGTCAAGAATCTGGGCGCGTCCATGCGGTTGGGCGCGTATCCCTGCAAGCTCTCCAAGAGTTCGCACAGTTTCAAATCCTACAAAAAGGACATTATTTCGGAACGTCACCGGCATCGGTATGAATTTAACAATAAATATCGGAAGTCATTTGAGAAGCAGGGGATGGTTTTCGCCGGCATCAATACCGGCCAAAGCCTGGTTGAGATCATTGAGCTAAAAAATCATCCGTGGTTTGTGGCTTGCCAATTCCACCCGGAATTCAAATCAAAGCCGGACCGGGCACATCCCTTATTCCGGAGCTTTGTCGCCGCGGCGCTGGAACACCGCGGGCCATAAATATTTCTTAAGCGCGGTCCTACTTCGCCAAGAGGTTGTCACCTTTGGCTTCGTAGGACTCGCTTGAGTTTTTCTGGGATAGAAATTATGGTAACTCTGCGCGGGTGGTGGAATGGTAGACACGCTACTTTGAGGGGGTAGTGGCTGCAAGGCCGTGGAGGTTCAAGTCCTCTCCCGCGCACATCGAGAGTTCTCCCGCCTTTTCTGATTTTTTAGTTGTAGGCGGGACCCCGCTTACATTTAAGAGGAGAAGAGCGGGGAAGTCCTCTCTCGCGCACTATTGTTCGACGCACAAGGAAATATGGAGGGCGGAAACCGGCGCCCTGAATGATCATGGTTAAATGCGTACCACCGGGGGCAATATCGAAGGTCCAAGTTATGGGAAAAGCCATTCAAGTCAGCGCCAGCATCCTGTGCGCCGATTTCACCCAGTTAGGCGATGAGATTAAAAAATGTGAAGCCGCCGGTGTGGACATTCTGCACGTGGATGTCATGGACGGCCTTTTTGTTCCGAACATCACCATCGGCAACGTCATCATTGAAGCCATCCGCCCCCTGACCAGGCTTCCCATTGAAGCGCATTTGATGATTGAGCGGCCGGGCAGGTATATTGAGGACTTTATCCAATCCGGCGCCGACATCATTTCCGTTCACGCCGAATGTTACGGCCCCAGGCGGGAGGGCTGCCGCGGGCCGGACCAGTACCCCAAGGAAGTAGACACCATTGACGCGGCCATGGCCCAGAAGGATATCGCCAAGATCAAGGCAAAGGGAAAAAAAGCCTTTATGGCGCTTAACCCCGGCACGACGGTGTGTTTTGGTGCCCTCATCAAGGATTTGGACGGCGTTTTGGTCATGTCCGTGAACCCCGGCTTTGCCAAGCAGAAATTTCTGCCTTCGGTGCTGTCGAAAGTCAAGGAATTGCGGGCATATTTTAAAGGGCATATAGCCATCGACGGGGGCATCAATGATTCGACGGCGCCGATGGCCGTCAAGGCCGGGGCGGACATTCTGGCCACGGCAAGTTATTTTTTCGGTTCGGATAACCCCGGGGCCGCGGTCCGGCACTTGAAATCCCTCGGATATTCTTGAGCCCCTTATATTGAAATCAGATTGCTATGGTGTTATAGTTAAAAAGCCGTTAAAACATTCTATCCGGGGTGATGCCATGCTGTTTAGGCCAGGGACAGGGAAAAACAAAGGGCAGACAGCCATCGAATATATGATGCTGCTGGCGGCTGTGGTTGCTATTATTCTGGTAGGCTTTAAGAATTATTTGCCCCGGTTCTATGAGGCGTCCAACATTTATTTCAACCGTGTGGGGGTTGGAATCTACGGGGAACCGCCGCGCTGCGGCGACGGTTGTTGCGGCCCGATCAGATTTTTTGGCAACATGAGCGAGCCTTGTCCGGCGGCGATTGAGGATTCCCGAAAATGCCCCACGGATTGCGGCACGTGAGGGTGAAAGGCTTTGTTCTTCATGGCACGCGGGTCAGCCCTGCCGTTTATCCCTGACAAAATTGCTGCCGTCGATATTCTTCGCGTATTTCTTTAATTCCGCCGCGATCTCGCTGATCTGGGCGACGTGCTTGATCTCGTGGGACGTGTTGCTGACGATCCCGATGGAGACCGCTAACAAACCGAATTTCTGCTCTTTCCCCTGCCGGTCCTTGCCCGAAATGAAGCCCGCCCCAAAATCCTTTTTCGAATAGAAAGAGGGCACTTTCTTGTCAAAGGCGTCGACGATTTTTTGGCACGCCTTATCAATCAGGTCATCGTCCATGATAAACACGAAATCATCTCCGCCGATGTGCCCGATGAACGAGCCGGGCCCGCCGACCTCCCGCGCGACCCGTATGAGAATTCTGGCCGTTTCCCGGATGACCTCATCGCCTTTTTCGAATCCGTAAATGTCGTTATAGATCTTGAACTTGTCAAGATCCGCGTAGCCGACAGCGAAGGTATCATTGGCGTCGATATGGCGCTGGAACTCCTCCATGATGGACGTGTTCCCGGGCAGGTGGGAAAGGGGGTTCGCGTCCAGACTGCTGACGGTGCGTTTGAGGATCATTTTGATCCTTGCCAAAAGTTCGTTCGGGTCGAACGGCTTGACGATGTAATCATCGGCCCCGGCCTCGATGCCCTCGATGCGGTCCTGCACCTCTCCTTTGCCCGTGAGCATGATGACGGGGATATGGCGCAGGAGGATGTCCTTCTTTAAGGCCTTGCAGAACTCGCGCCCGTTCATGACGGGCATCATGTAATCGCAAATGATTATGTCCGGATTTTTTTGTTGCACCATCTTCAGCCCGTCGCTTCCGTTATTGGCCTGGAAGACATCGTACAGCTCGGACAGGGTCAACTCCAGGACATCCAGGATGTCGGGGTCATCATCGATGGTTAATATTTTTTCTCGTCTCATGTTTGGTCATCCTGAGTGTTAGCTTTTAATGGTTGGTTGACCGGCAATGTGAAATGGAACGTCGTGCCCTTGTTGACGGTGCTGGCCACCCACATCCGGCCGCCGTGCGCTTCAACGATCTTTTTGGCCAGCGGCAGGCCTAGGCCGGTCCCCTTCACGTTCTGGTTGATCACATTATCCACCCGGTAAAATTCGTCAAAGAGCCGGCCGATGTCATTTTTGGAAATGCCGATGCCGGTATCGGCGACATCAACGGTGACGGTGTCGTTGTTGAGCTTCGCGCTGACGGAGATCGCTCCGCCCTGCGGCGTGAATTTGATGGCGTTGCCGATCAAATTAATGAAAATGCGGTTGGCCTGGCTGGGATCGAGCATCAGCGTGGGGATATTGGCGTCGACTTGCTTTATGAACTGTATATTTTTATCTTTCATCTGGGGTGTCAATAAATCGTGGATAGAGTCAATCAATGCGGACAGGCCGCAGGGGACCAGATTCATTTCGGCCTTCCCCGACTCGATCCGGGAAATGTCAAGGAGCTCGTTGATGAGCTGGACCAGGTTGTCGGAGTGGGTGTTGATTTTACCCAGCCGTTCCTTGACCGGCTCGGGGATATTGCCGAGCTTGCCTTGCATCAGAATCGAGGCGTATCCCTTGATGGAGGTCAGGGGAGTGCGCAGTTCGTGGGAAACCGCGGAAACGAAATCTGATTTTGTTTTGCTGATATTCCGGACTTCCGCCAGCGCCGATTCGAGCTGTTTGGTCCTGTCCTGGATTTTGGCCTCGAGGTCCTGGCGGGAGCGGTACACCTGCTCGAATAACCTCGCGTTTTCCAGGGCCTGCCCGATTTGGCTGGTCAGAATGGAAATAATCTCTTCATCCCCCTGCGTGATGGCCGCCGCGTTTGATTGATTGCCCACGAAGATCATGCCGATGATGCCTTCTTTGGAAAGGATGGGGGAGACCACAAAATGCTCCGCGTCACAGGCGTGCGCAATGGATTCCCGCTGTTCCTTCGGGGCGCTGAACGAGGAAAAAGCGTTGCCCCTTTTCATGGCGGCCCCGACCCCGGCGTGGTTTTCCAGGGCGGCCATGAACACGGGAATATTTCTGTCCGGAATGCCGATGGCGACATGGCAATTCAAGTTTCGCCGGTCGTCATAGATCAGGATGAGACTTTTTTCAAACGCCAGGTGCAGCGTCAATGCCTGGCGCAGGCGGGAAAATATTTCCGCTTCATCCAGGGTCGTGCTGATCAGGCGGGATATTCTCTGCAGGGCGTCCAGTCCCCCGAGCCTCTTGTCGAGTTCTTCCTGGGCCTTGTTGAGTTCGAGGTCCGTTTTAACGATCAATTTGGCCTGTTCGTCCAGGTCATTGAACGATCTTCTCAGCTTCTCGAAAGAGCGCGCCAGGAGGTTGATCTTTTCGTTTTTATTGACGAGCAATAATATCAGGATGCCTATGATAACGAAAGCCGCTAAACCGAGGCCGCCCAAAATGTAAGAAGAAAAATTTTCCATGTCCAACGGCTCCTATGGGCCGGGTTCAGGGGAACGACGGCCGATAAAATCATACCATAAAACCACCAACACCTTATGGCGAACTTGAAAAATTGCCTCTTTTGAAATTTGAATGGGAAGTTATCCTAATTTAGCAATTCCCCTCCCCTCGTGGGAGGGGAATCCAAAGGGTCCATTACCCACTCAAAACTCCAAAGAAGCGAGAAATTAACGCTAACTGACCGCCCAGACAACGATCGTGCCGTTCAGCAGATACGGCTTTTTAAATTTTTCAACGGTTTGAAACGGGCAAATTTCGCCGTTGGAATACATGCCGACGATGGGGATGCCGGCCCCGAAAACGTTGCGGATGGAGTCGGTTTCTTCATGCGCCGCGCGCCCCAGCAGTTTAAGGCGCGCCATGGATTCAAAGACCACGACGAGCTTGGCCTTCCGGCCGCGGAGGTTCGCTTTGGCGTCCTGCGCGGCCTGGACCGCCGCCTGTTTGCACGAATCCTTGTTGCCGATCATGATGTGGACCTCAGAGCCCTCCGGGACATGCCCCTGGCAAATGATGCTGCCGTCCTCTCTGATATTCGTGACGTTGCGCAGGAGATATTCCCGGCTTCCGTCGACAAAAATTCCCAAAGGATAAAGGATAGACAAGCGGTCAAATTGGTTCGAGCGCAGGTCATCGACCTGCTCCCCGAAATATTCCTCGTAAATGCTGGAAGCTTTTTTGTCGTCGATGGAGTATATGGCGTTGCCTTCCGCCCGGTCGATGACGCGCGGTTTTCCGAGAGGCCGCCCCCCGTGGCAGCAGCCGATCCCGATGCTTGTTTGGCCGCCGATGATTAACCCTGTCGCGGCGTTGGTTAAGATGTTGTCTTGGTGGATCTGGAAGGTGTTCGCGAAGTGGAAATCGTCGCAGCTGCCCGCCCCCAAAACGGGAAAAACACTGCCGAAGATGTCCTGAATCCCCTTCAGGAGAACGGAATTGTTCTCCAGCTTGCCGTCCACAAAGAACATGAAGGCCTGGCGGCTGCGGGGGCCGAAGTCTTTCAGGGCGTTTCTAGCCAGAAAGTTCCCCGCCAAAAGGGCGTCCTGCGTATCCAGGTTTTCCGCGGAGCCGATGCCGAAAGCCAATTCATCGGAGCTGATGGTCAAAACGGCCACCCCATGGGTTTCAATGGTATTGGACAAAATGATGCCGGCCGTGGAGCAGCCGATCATTTTCGCCTGGTTCAGAACTGTCCGCAGGACGGGAACGGTCTGTGAAGGGTTGTAGTGGACAGTGCTGAAGACGATCGCAATGTCAATCCTGTCGGCGCCCAAGTTCGTTTTCGACTCAAAACCGGCGTCTTTTGCCGCCGTCTGGGCGTCAATGTCCTGGCTGAAGCCGATACCGATGTGGGTGGCCATGCTCGAAGACTCCTTGATTTAACTGATATAAGTATAGCTTCTAGTATTATAAATGGAAAATCAAAAATCAATTATGTTAAGACATTTTATCAGGCGCGGCTTATTTTTAGTGTTGACCGGGGGTGAAAATATGATAGTATTGTAAAGCATTTCGGCCCGCGTCCCAGCGCACGTAAATACTTCCGCCCCCATCGTCTAGCCTGGTCCAGGACACATGCTTCTCAGGCATGGAACACCGGTTCAAATCCGGTTGGGGGTATTCCGCAAGGACCCGTTTTTCTTTCGATCTCCAATATTTAGCCATTAAAAGGTCCGTCAATTGGTACAATGTCGTTCTAACTTCCTCGATTTGTTGATCAGTCAGGGAGAAATCCTTGAGATATCGTCGACATTCGGTGATCGAAAGCATAATCCAATTTTCTCACCGTTTTTAGTTTGGTCAATGGGGTCGATACCGAATTTCAGTAAAAACTTTTAGTAAAAGTTCTTGTATTCTAAGTACATATTGTTATACTTTGAGTATAAGTTAAAGCCAACTTCGCTCTTTGTCAACTGGCGTAATAAAAATCCTCCTTTCGGCGCCGAAAATGGCGATCTGCCGTTTTCAGTTTAGTGAGGTTGTTTTTCGGTCAGTTTCCGTCTTCACGTTTATAGGCGTTTGTTTCCGGTCAAGTTTTGATCTGTCCAAATGACTATCGAAACGGTTACTGTGCTGATGAATTGCTCTTTGGAATGACCAAAGAGGAATCGGAGCACGAAATACGAAGAACAATCTCAAGAAGAAAGCGTTATTCCGTTGCTTTCCAACCCCTCGTTTAATAATTAAATTATTAAACGAGGGTTAATAGGGGGCTATGTGAGAAGTTTTTCACTAGCCTATGGACCAAGCAAGCATTTAACAAAGAGAGAAAGGAGGAAGGAAAAGTGAATAAAACGCAAAGTAGCAGTACAAGGCAGATTGCCTTGCCAGTTGACGTCGTTTCCGATTTGGAGATTTTGCTAACAGAAGCATCCAATAAGAAACAACTAAATGCCGATAAGCGGCGTCAGTTCGAGGAAGCAGCTAGTTTTCTCAAACAGAGAATTGCGGCTGCCGGAACCGAAAAGGTAGAAGTGCCGGCCACGATCTTTATGATGATTTTAAGATTGTTGGCGCAATTAGTTAAGCACAGAGAAGTTATAGAGACCTTCATTGACGCATTATTGGGCTAAGCCCCCCTTCTTAAATTTATGATTAATTTTGGAAATGCCATAAAGAAATATCGAGTTGCCTCAAAACTCACACAAAAAGAGTTAGCGGAAAAAGTTAATATTACTCCGGAATATCTTTCTTCTTTAGAAAATTCTCGTAAATCATCCAGCTTCGGTTTATTGGCTGATTTGTGCAAAGCTCTCAATCTCCCACCGGAAGTGCTGTTTTGGGATGCCGTCGAAATCACAGGAGATATAAAGGATGAAGATAAAAAAGTAATTGAAACTGCTAAAGTTCTTATTCGATATTACCTTGAATCTAACAATCCATCCGCACAAGAGCCTTAAACCTCACCAAATACAGACAGAGCAAGATGTCGCTCGGCTGGCTAATCAAGAAGTTTCTGCATTACAAGAAATTATTTCTAATAAAGAAGAACATTATGGCTTTTTCCGTCAGGAAAAGAAGGACGGAACCCTTAGAGACATCCATCCTCCTCGCAAGAAACTGAAGTTGATTCAAAGAAAAATTAAAAAGTTTTTCGATCATTTTCCTTGGCCTCGGTATGTTCAAGGAGGGATAAGAAAAAGGTCTATATTAAGTAATGCGCGACTACATTGTGGTAAGAAAATGGTGGCATGGTTGGATATTAGGAAATTCTTTCCTTCAACAAATCCTTCGATGGTTTTAGAAAGCCTTGAAAAGATTGGAATAGGAAAAGCAGCTTCAAAATTAATCGTCGAGTTAGGTACTTATAAAAATGCCTTACCGCAGGGATCGCCGGCTAGTGTGTCGTTAGCTAACTTAGTATTTTTAGATGCTGATGATAGATTTGAATTATTTTGCAAGAAACATAGACTTATTTATTCTCGATATATAGATGATATTTCAATTTCTGGAGATATCGATTTCCGTCCCCACAAGGGACAATTCTTAAAGTTTATCGAGCAAAAAGGCTATGTAGTAGCAAAGGACAAGATAGATTTCATTGGACGGGACAGGCCCCAAATTGTTAATAATTTAGTCGTAAATGACAAGGTCAGACCAAACAAAGATTTTATAAATGATCTCAAAAACGATATAAGATGTTGTTGGACGGAAGAGGGAATGGAATTATTGGCGGCAGATTTTGGTTTATTGCCAAGAGAACTCCAGCGCAGTCTCTGGGGGCGCATTAACTTCACCAAACAATTTGATCCAAAACTTTATAAGGATTTAAAGGCCATTATGATAGGCGCTTTTTTTAAATAAGTCTCTTTGAACAGCATAATCTGCTTTAAATTACACCTCAACTAAATCCCGCTGGGGTACTCTTTTATTTTACAATTAGAGTAATTCCCCTCATAAAATCCCCTTGTCAGCCCGTGGGTGCCCGTGTACAATAGCCGGCGTGAATAAAGTCACGGACCCCAACGGCTATTCCCGCCTCCTTGATTGCATTAAAAGCGAAATGACATCTGCGACAAAGAACATCAACCACACCCTCGCCCTGGCCTATTGGCGTGTGGGCAAACAGATCAGCGAACATATCTTAAAGAACGATCACCGCGCCGGTTACGGCGATAAGCTCTTTCCCCGGCTTGCCAAAGACCTCAATATTGATCAACGCTCCATTTATCAAACGGTCCAGTTTTATCGGGAATACCCGAATTTGAGCCCGGGCTCAAAATTAAGCTGGTCCCACTTCCGCGCGCTGTTAAGGGTGGAAGATAAGTCTATGCGTGCGCGCTTTGAGCGAAAAGCCCTTGCAAAGAATTTATCGAAAAGAGAGCTTGAGCAGGAGATTCGTTTACGAAGGACGATGGACGCGGGACGCGGGACGAAGCAAGGGGCACAAGATACGGGACACAAGGCACACGTAACTCTTCGCGCCGGCCGCGGCGAGGTGGGGACCTATGCTATCTATACTCCCCAACAGCCTCAAGCCCCCGAGGGCAAGGTGGCCATTGACCTTGGCTTTAACAATTGGCGCTTGGTCCCCAAGGATTTTAAGGGAATCGTCGCCAAAGCCCACTATACCTTTAAAGCGCACGTCGATGAGATCATTGACGGCGATACTCTGTGGATGAATATAGAACTGTTACCCGGCTACTTTACGCGCCAGAAGTTACGGTTGCGGGGAATAGATTGCCCGGAATTGGCGAAGAGCGCAGGGCAAAGGGCTAAGAGGTTTGTGGAGAAGGCGCTAAAGGGGTTGGAGTTTGTGATCATCAAGACTTATAAGGATGATAAGTACGGGAGATATTTGACGGATTTGTTTTACGGGTCAGAGGAGAAGTTTTTGAATCAGGAATTATTAGACCAGAGATTGGCAACGGCTTATCAAGAGTAACCGGGACGTATCCTGCGTAGCTAAACGCGCGCCGGCTTCGTTGAATACTTATCGTGTTCCACTGCGCTGGTCTAGGCCGAGTCAGGCAGGGGCGCGGGCTTATGGCGACAGGGAAGGCCCCCTTGACAAATATCATAATAATGTTACACTTGTAACATAATTGTTACAAGGAGGCGGCCCATGAGGTTCCATGACGCACCGTTAGGGCCTTTCCGGTCTGAGGCCAAATTGAAGATCACCCGGTTCTTGCTTGACCACGAAGCGCCAATGAGCGAGCGCGAGATCGCCGCGGTGATCGGGGTTTCGCACATGAGCGTCAACCGCGCCATGCAGGAGTTCTCCGGCATGAATCTGGTTCATTATGTGACCGTTGGCAAAGCGCATCTTTGGCAGGTCAACCGCAAAAGTTTCGCTTACACGGCTTTGCAAGAGCTTTCGGCAAAGCTCAAAAGTATCCCCGAACCATTAAGAGAGCTTAAGGAGTTGATCCGCCAATATTTGCCCGGCTCTCTTGTTGAAAGGATCGTTCTCTTCGGCTCTGTTGCCAAAGGAAAAGAGAAGCCCCAGAGCGATATTGATCTTTTTATTCTCGTGAAGGGCCTTAAAGATCAGCAAAAATTGGAAAGCCCGCTGGAAAAGCTTTCGAGTGAGTGTTTGGATGTGTTCGGCAACCGTTTGGCCCCTTATATACTTACTGAAAAGCAGCTTAAAGAAAAAAGTGATCTGCCGGTCATGGCCGAGATCAATAAGGGCATTGTGATCTATCCTGAAGCAAAGGTTTGATATATGGCGCCTAAATTCACGACAAAAGATGTCAGTAAAGCCTCGTATGTCAATTATCTTAAAAAGGGCGCGGAGTGCTTTCATGTGGCCCAAACTTCCCTTAAGTCACAAGAATGGAACGCCGCCGCCATCAACGCGATCCATTGTTGCATTGCCGCCTGTGACGCGATGTGCGTTTATTTCCTGGGGAAGCGCCATAGCGGGGAGAACCACAATGAAGCGGCCGTTTTATTTAGATCGATCAAGAACTCTGATGAATTTGACACGAATACGAACCGCATTTTAAGGATCTTGCGCATGAAGAATATGGCTGAATATGAGGAACGGCTGGTGAACAGGTCCGAAGCGCAAAAGATATTCACTGATAGCGAGAGGTTCTTTGAGTTTGTTAAGGGTAAGTTGCCGGAAGAATAGAAGTTCCACGGACATGTGCCTATTGACGTCCGTATAGATAATGGAACTTTTACGAACGTCAATACTGCCACCGCTCCAACGAGTTGTGAAAGATGCACCGGTTCCATTACTAATGCGGTGGTCTGTAACTTACGAATAATTCGGTACGCGTCCCTGGAGTATATAAAGATAGTATGCCTTTCGCTATTTATTGTCATCAGAAGAATACAGACCAATCCGGCGTTGTCCATAAACATCCCGCTGTATGATGAAGCGCAGCCAAAAGTTGCGAACGCGTGAGTTCCCATTATGACCAGGAAGCATTGCTCTTTTCAGCCCGTCGTGATTCCCCACATGCTTGGGAAGCCGGTCGATTGGAGCGAACAGTTTGAGCGGCGCGCCCCGCTGGACGTCGAAATAGGTT
>Ga0155265_1113_pt1 | contig 16168 bp, 16 predicted proteins | sample RifCSPhighO2_02_FD_106233 | JGI IMG/M metagenome (GOLD analysis project Ga0155265, IMG submission 106233) | Omnitrophica WOR_2 bacterium RIFCSPHIGHO2_02_FULL_52_10 | reverse complement strand
ATAAAACGCTATTTAGATAAATGAAGAGTCTCATCGGGAAACAATATGTCTGAACATTTAAGCAAAGACGAGATTGAATTTGAGATCGCCTTTTTTAATGGCCTGATCGAAAAGAACCAGAATTTTGCCGAGGCTTTGGTCGCCCTGGGAGATCTGTACACGAAGGCCGGCATGATTAAGGAGGGCCTGGCCGTCGATGAAAGGCTGGTGCAGCTGAGGCCCAGCGACCCGATCGCGCTTTATAATTTAGGCTGCAGCTATTCATTGATGGGGGATATCGACAAGGCGTTCCGCAGCGTGAAAAAAGCGATCAATTGCGGCTATACGGATTTTTATCACATGGAGCGCGACGCCGATCTCTCCAATTTGCGCCAGGACAGGCGCTTTCAGCAGTATATTTCCCGGATCAAAAACAGGAAGGCCCCGGAGGGCGTGGAGTAAACTCGCGCGATATGCCGGGCGCGGAGGCGTGGAATGAAAACATACCGCCAGGAGATCTGGTTTAATACAAAGGACCGACGGGAGTACATTAATATCACGGACGCTGTCCAGCAGGCCGTGGACAAAAGCGGGGTCAAAGAGGGGCTCTGTTTGGTCAATGCCATGCATATTTCGGCGAGTGTTTATATCAATGACGATGAGCGGGGCCTGCTGCACGATTACGACCAATGGCTTGAAAAACTGGCGCCGCACGCGCCCGTATCGCAATACCGCCATAATGACACCGGCGAAGACAATGCCGACGCGCATTTGAAGCGGCAGGTCATGGGGCGCGAGGTGGTCGTGGCCGTTACCGGCGGGAAGCTGGATTTTGGGCCCTGGGAGCAGATATTTTACGGGGAGTTTGACGGGCGTAGAAAAAAGAGGGTATTGATAAAAATTATCGGAGATTAACAGAGAAAGGTCCCTCGACTCCCTCGAACCATTGGAGTTCAGAGTCGCTCGGGATCAATTCCGGCAGCGACTTATGTTCGCTCGCCGTGCCCGCTCCATAAGTCGCGCCGTCATTGAAATTTGAGCCTCTTTGGAAATTTAAATGGGTAGTTATTTTATACATCCTAATTTAGCAATTCCCCTCCCCTCGTGGGAGGGGATAGGGGAGGGGCAAATATACAGTAGAGTTACCCGTTTGTCCCCCCTCCCTTTCCCTCCCCACAAGCCCCGCCAAAAGGCGGGGCAAGGGGGAGGGAATCCGAAAGGTCATTACCTACTCAAAACTCCAAAGAATCAAATTTGAAAGCCGCAGGAAAAAGCGCGTATTGATAAAAATTATCGGGGAATAAAACGAGTTCATCCGTCTTCGCCCCGCCAAGGCGGGGCTACGCCGGATTCCGCTGAAGAATACTCAAAGACGGATGAACCCGGTGAAGCCAAAGGCGAAAGCACTTTGGCGCAGACGGGTCATTTATGAGTTTGTTAGTTTTGGGAACAGTGGCTTTGGATAATATCAGGACCTCCCGGGGGCATCACCGCGCCCTTTTGGGAGGGTCGGCGGCGCACTTCAGCATGAGCGCCCGGCTGTTCACGAAGGTCCACCTGGTCGGGATCATCGGCGAAGACTTTCCACCCAAGCATATTCAATTCCTGCGGCGAAAAGGGATCGATATAACTTCCCTGATCGTAAGGAAAGGAAAATCTTTTCAGTGGCATGGTGAGTACAAGGAGCATGACCTAAATACGGCGATCACCCTGGCGACGGAAATCGGTGTACTGCTGAATTACCGGCCGCAGATCGCCTTTCATCAGCGGCGCCTGCCGAATGTCTTTCTGGCCAATATCGACCCCGACATCCAGCTGCAACTGCTGCGGCTGATGGACAAGCCGAAGCTGATCGGGCTCGACAGCATGAATTTGTGGATAGCCCGTAAGAAAAAAGCCCTGCGCATCCTGATGACCAAGATCAACCTGTTCGTGCTCAATGACGGCGAGGCCCGCCAGCTGGTCGGGGAAACCAATCTGATCAAGGCCGCCAAGGCGCTGAGGAAAATTGGCCCGCAGCTGATCGTGATCAAAAAAGGCGAGCACGGTGTCCTGTTTTACTGTGACCGGTTCATGTTCACCTTCCCCGCTTATCCGGTGGAGCACGTGGTCGATCCGACCGGCGCCGGCGATACCTTTGCCGGCGGTCTGATGGGCTACCTCAGTAAGGCCGGAAAGGTCAATGAAGCAACGTTACGCCGGGCGGTGATCTATGCCACCACCATGGCTTCCTTTAACGTGGAGGGTTTCGGCATGGCCAAGACCGCGGAAATGACGCTGCCGAAAGTCCACGCGCGTATGAAAAAATTGGTAAAGTTCATAACGCCATGACAGACCTGCCCCTGGCCGACAAAATCGCTTTTATTACCGCGATCATCCTTCCCTTTTTTAACATTCCTCTGATCTTACGCATTATTCAGCGCCGCTCGTCTCAGGACCTCAGCCTCTGCTGGGTTTTGGGGGTGTGGATTTGCATGTTGCTCATGGCGCCGTCGGCATTCCAATCGCCGGATGTCGTTTGGCGCGTGTTTAATTATGTCAATATCGCGCTGTTTACGTGCGTTGTGGTGACGACATTGAAATACAGGAAGGGCCCGCGCCGTGACGGAGAATAATGTTTCCAAGCAGCGCTGCGGGATGTTTTCCATTGTCGGCCGTCCCAACGTCGGCAAATCCACCCTTTTAAACAAGATTGTCGGTGAAAAAATCGCCATCGTCTCGCGCGTCCCGCAGACGACCCGCAACCAGATCCGCGGCCTCTATAACGACGAGCGCGGGCAGATTATTTTCATCGACACTCCCGGGCTGCATTTGGGAAAAGACAGGCTGGATAAACTCATGAACCAGTCGGCTTCAGGCACGATTGAGGACGCTGACTGCGTCATTTATTTGGTGGATTCGAGCCGCGCGGTGGGCGAAGAAGAGCGCATCGTCACCGACAGGTTAAAAAATGTGCGCAGTCACGTCATCCTCGGTTTGAACAAAATCGACCTTAAGGGGAGAAATGTGGCCGACTATATCGCGCTGTGGGAGCAGGCGAAAGGGAAGCCAGTCGGCGAAATCCCCAATTTCACCCTTCTGCCGTTATCTGGGAGCAGGGGCACGAATATCGAAAAGCTGATCGATATCCTGTTTGAGCATTTGCCCGAAGGCCCGCTGCTTTATCCGGCCGATATCGTTTGCGACGTGCCGCAGAAACTGGTCATTGCCGATGTCATCCGCGAGAAATTTTTTCAGATCCTCAAGCAGGAAGTCCCTCACGATTTGGGCGTTATCATCGAGGACATGCGGCCGGTCCGCAAGAACACCATGAACATCAAGGCCCTGATCCTGGTGGAGCGGGAGACGCAGAAGAGCATCGTCATCGGGAAAAGCGGGCAGGTCCTGAAAAAAGCCGGTACCCAAGCCCGCCAGGAGCTGGAGGAGCTTTTGGGGACCAAGGTTTTTCTGGAGTGTCATGTTAAGGCCCAAAAGCGCTGGCGGGATAATGTCTCGCTTTTGCAGGATTGCGGGTATGGCTGATTCTGCTTCGCTCATGCCATACGACTTAGATGGGGTTACTATCGGGCAGAATCAATTCCTTCGAAGCTCGAACACGAAAGTATTCGAGCGAAGAAGAATGAGTCCTCCTTCGCCAAGGCTTCGGAGGGACTTCTGCGAAGCTTTAGCGGAGCAGAGCTTCGCAGAAATGGGCTCCCCAACATTCAGAAATTCGATATTTAGATACTCAGCTGCTTGCAAGGGGGAGCCTTCATCGCGGTCGGGAGTCTTCATTGAACGCAATGCTTAAAAAAGCGGTGACTGTCCGCCAAATCCAGAATTTGGATAAAACCGCCATCCACAGGATTGGCATACCGTCCTTGGTGCTGATGGAAAACGCCGGAAAAGCGGTGGCGGCCGAGGTAAAAAGACATATTAAGGGAAGGGAGCGTCCCAGGGTTTGTATTATTTGCGGTTTGGGGAATAACGCCGGAGATGGGTTCGTGGCTGCGCGCCATCTGCTGGAGGCCGGTGTTGAAACGGCAGTTTACCTGATCGGCAAAGGCCGGCACCTCAAGCAGGATGCCGCGGCGAATTATCAAATATTAAAAAAATTAAAATACCCGGTAAAAGAGATCGGAATGGCTCGCGGGTTGTTCCTGCGGGATGTCGCCGGCGCTGATGTGGTTGTGGATGCCATTTTCGGAGTTGGTTTGAATCGTCAAGTCAGGGATCCCTTTCGGGGGGTGATTGAGTTGATTAACAATCATGCCAAGAAAGTCATTGCGGTCGATATTCCTTCCGGATTGGACGGGACCACGGGCAAGGTTTACGGAATATGCGTGAAAGCCGATTGGACCGTGACCTTCAGTTGTATGAAGAAAGGGTTTCTTCAAAACCAGGGACCAAGGCATGTCGGGAAAGTGATTGTGGCTGATATTGGAATTCCTAAGAAATTGGTTAATAGTAAATAGTTAATAGTTGATGGTGGGGAAGTTTGCCCATTCAAAGCATTCGCGCCAACCCGAACACTATTAACCATTCACCATTAACTATTAACACACTTATGACCGTAACTAATAAGAACATCGATCAGGTTATTAAAATCATTCGCCGGCAGATGAAGGGCCTCCCGGACCCGTCGGTGACGCTCGTGGGGAAACGATGGAAAAGCCCGTATCTGGTTTTGATCTCCTGCATCTTAAGCCTGCGGACAAAAGACGAAACGACATTGCCGGCGTCGGAGCGCTTATTTCAAATGGCGAATACACCCGCAACGATGCTAAAGCTTAGGGGCAGCCAGATCGAAAAAGCGATCTACCCGGTCGGCTTTTACAGGACCAAGGCCAGGAATATCCTCGGGATCAGCCGCGACATTTTGGAGAAGTTTGGAGGCAAGGTGCCCGATGATATGGGCGCCCTTTTGACGATGAAAGGGGTGGGGCGCAAGACGGCCAACCTGGTCTTAACCGAGGGGTTCGGGATTCCGGCGATGTGCGTCGATACGCATGTCCACCGCATCTCCAACCGTTTCGGGTATGTTTCGACCAAGACGCCGGAGGAAACCGAGCAGGCCCTGCGCAATAAGTTGCCCAAGAAGCATTGGATGGATTACAACGCCCTTTTAGTGACGTGGGGCCAGAATGTTTGCCGTCCCATATCACCGCTGTGCTCGCAATGCGGCGTCAGGCCATATTGCCGCCGGAAAGACGTGCGGACGAGCCGGTAAAAACGTATCTATTGACGTCCGTATAGATAATGGAACCTTGACGGACGTCAATACTGCCACCGCTTCAACGAGTTGTGAAAGATGCACTGGTTCCATGACTAATGCGGTGGTCTGTAGGATAGGAAAATGAGCGAAACAAAGACGACAAAACGGCATTCCCTGGTCTCGCCGGAGATCCAGGAAATCCTTGACAGTCCCAACGCTTCTCAGACGCTCAGAGAGGTCTTTGATGGCATGCATCCTTACGACATTTTTACGTTGTGCGAAGATCTGGAGGACCATGAGATCGCGGAATGCATCAAGGCCCTGGGGACGCCGGCGGGAATCACGCTGTTTGAGCAGTTTCCCGATGAGCGCAAGGAAGAAATTTTCGACTGCTTCTCGAATGATTGGATGGCGGACATCCTGGAGGAAATGGCGCCGGATAAACGCGCCGACTTCGTCAAATTCCTGCATGACGAAAAGCTCGAGAAAGTCCTGCCCTTGCTCGCCCGCGCCGAGCGGATCGATATCAGGAAGCTGGTCGAATATAAGGAAGGGACGGCCGGCTCGATCCTGACGACCCAGTACGCCTCGCTGCCTCCGGATATTACGGTCAAGGAAGCGCTGGACAAGCTGAAGGCGCAGGCTTTTGACAGCGAGACCATTTATTATATTTACATTATCGACAGCGAAAGAAAACTGATCGGCTCTTTGTCCCTGCGCGAGCTGTTGATGGCGCCGTCCGGCAGCCTCATCGCCGACATCATGCACAAGAACGTCATCAGCGCCCGCGTGGATGAGGACAAGGAAGCCGTGGCGAAAAGGCTCTCGGACTATAACTTTCTCGCCATCCCAATTGTGGACGCCGAGGACAAACTGGTCGGCATCGTCACGGTTGATGACGTCGTGGACGTCGTGGTCGAAGAATCGACGGAAGATATTTATAAATACGGCGCCGCCGGCGGGTACATCGATTACATGAAATCCGGTTCATTCGAAATGGCGAAACAAAGGGTGCTCTGGCTGTCGATCCTGATCTTTGTCGGCTTTATTTCCGCCTGGGTATTGGAGCAGAATATGAGCCATTTGAAAACTGTGGTGGCGTTGAGCTTTTTTATCCCGCTGCTGCTGGGCACGGGCGGGAACGCCGGGACGCAGTCATCCACCGTTGTCATCCGTGGGCTCTCCACCGGGAGCATTAAAATGGATGACTTATGGCTGGTCATCAGGAAAGAATTGAGTGTGGGCGCCATCGTCGGGACTTTTTTGGCGGCCATCGTGTCCTTGAGGGCGGTATGGCTTGACCAGGATCCCAAAATCGGTTTGACGATCGGCCTGGCCATGATTCTCACGGTCGCGCTGGCGACCACCCTGGGGGCTTTTTTGCCGATTTTGTTCAAAAGGCTTAAGCTGGATCCGGCGCTCATGTCCGGCCCGTTTATTACCAGCATCGTGGATATTGTCTCGCTGTGCATATATTTCCGCATTGCAACGCTGATTTTCGGCTAAAATATGAACCCAGCACTCCTCACCTTGATGTGGGGTATCTAACTGCAGCTTTAACAAGAATTAATTAAACAATATCCTCGCCTCGATAATCTTAGGTTCATTCCTTCGTCCAGTTTACCTTAACAGTTTTTTAGAGGAAACTGGTACGTACTTACTTCCTCCGGATTTTTAAAGGGAAAGTAAGTACGTAGCCGAATACCCTTCGCCAAATACTTAACGTGTTTTAACTTCGCAGAGGTTCTTCTTCGCCCTTATCCCCGTTGTTAATATCAAGGTATTCGGCGAAGAAGAATAAATTTATCTTGAAACATCTTGACATGATGAATCGAGCGTGATAAAAAAAATAGTCAGTGAATAGTGATGCGTCAGAAAAAGATTGAATAAACCGGCAAGTGTTGAGTGACCTTCGAGGAAGGCCGCGTTAAGGAGAGTCGCAGAAATTGAACAATTATAAATGACAGGAGAAGAACCTTTCAAGCGATAAGGTTCTTTTTTTTGTGCCCATGGGAAAAATTATTGGAATAACATACGACTTAAAAGCGGATTGGCGGCGCGGGGCGGATGACCCGGTGGATATCAATGCCGAATTCGACAAACCGGAAACGCTTGAGCGGATTATCGGCACCTTGCAGCGCGGCGGTCACACGGTCAGGAAAATCGGAAATGTCCACAAATTGATTGCGCAATTGGATGATCTTGATGTGGATATCGTGTTTAACATCTGCGAGGGCGTTGCCGGGCGCAACCGTGAATCACAGGTCCCCGCGCTTTTGGAGTTGAAAGGCGTTCCGTTTATCGGCTCGGACGCCCTGACGCTGGGGGTCACGCTCGATAAAGTCGTCGCCAAGAAACTGTTTATTGCCGAAGGGATCCCCACCCCTCGTTTTTTTGTCGCGCAAGACGCCAATGAACTGGACGGCATGGAGGATATCAAGTTTCCGTTGATTGTCAAGACGCGCCATGAAGGGACGTCCAAAGGCATTACGAACCAGTCCCGCGTGGAGGACATGCGCTCCCTTGAGCGGCAGGTCCGCATCATCAACACAACCTACAAGCAGCCCGCCCTTGTCGAGGAATTTATCAAAGGGACGGAATTCACCGTTGCCGTCATCGGCAATGAGAACCCCCAGGCGATGCCGATTGCCCAGGTGTGCATCGACGGCAATGTCAATTTAGGCGACCAGTTTTTTTCGCATGAAATGGTTGCTGCCACCAATCTGCGGTACATCTGTCCGGCCAAGATACCGGCAAAGATGGCCAAAAAAATCCAGGAGATTGCCGTGCGCGTGTATCAATGCGTGGAGTGCCGCGATTTCGGCCGCGTGGACTTTCGTGTCGATGAGCAGGGCAACCCCTACGTGCTTGAGATCAATCCCCTGCCCAGCCTGGACAAGCAGGATGTATTCAATATTTTCCCGCAGTTGATCGGTTCCAGTTACGACGAAGTCGTCAACCACATCGTTCATCTGGCCCTGAAGCGTTATGGCATGGCCGATGACGAACCGGCGTCGGAAGCCAACGCATTATTAACAGGGAAATTGGAGGAGGTTAAACGGTGAACCCGCTCGATACCCTCAATAATAAACCCAAGACCATAGTCAAGAGGAACGGCCATCTGACCGCTCAGGAAAACCGCGTCATCAATTTCTTCAGTGACGCAACACCTTTGGACTGGGAGGATTGGCGCTGGCAGATACGCAACCGCATCACCAAAAAAGAAGTTTTAGCCAAACTGATCAAGCTGACGCCCAAAGAAGAGCGTGGGATTGACGGTTCCGGAACAAAATTGACCATGTCCATCCCGCCGTATTTCGCCAGCCTGATGGATCCCTTGAACCCCGCCTGCCCCATACGCCTGCAATGCGTTCCGCAGGATGATGAATTGACCATCGCGCCGGAAGAGATGTCCGATCCCTGCGGCGAGGACAAAAATTCTCCCGTGCACGGTCTCGTCCACCGTTATCCCGACCGTGTTTTGTTTTTGGTGAACGAAATGTGCGCGATGTACTGCCGTTACTGCACGCGCTCGCGCATGGTGGGTGACGGCAAGAGGACGTTGAGCATGGAAACATACAACGCCGCGTTTGAATATATCCGCTCCCACAAACAAATCCGTGATGTCCTGGTTTCCGGCGGCGACCCGTTGACCATGAGCGACCGGGTTCTGGAGCATATTATAAAGACGCTTAAAGAAATCCCGCATGTCGAGTTTGTGCGCATCGGCACGCGCATCCCGGTGACGCTTCCGCAGCGGGTCACGACCGACCTGGTGAACATGCTGAAGAGATACAGCCCGATCTGGATGAGCATCCACTTCAACCATTCCAAGGAAATCACCAAGCGCGTCAAGTTCGCCTGCGACCTTTTGGCGGACAGCGGCATCCCCCTGGGCAGCCAGACGGTTTTGCTGAAAGGCATCAATGATGATCCGATGGTCATGAAGCAGCTGATGCATAATCTGCTGAAAATCAGGGTCCGGCCGTACTACATCTATCAGTGCGATCCGATTCACGGCTCCAAGCATTTCCGCACGCCTGTCGCCGCCGGCATTGAAATCATGGAAAAACTGCGCGGCCACACCACCGGTTATGCGGTGCCCACCTACGTCATCGACGGCCCGGGCGGCGGCGGAAAAATCCCCCTCGGCCCCAACTATGTCGTCTCCCGCGAGAAGGACCATTATCTCCTGCGTAATTTTGCCGGCCAACAATTCAAATATTACGACCCGCAATAATCCCGCCCAATAGAAACCAGGATATTGACGACTATTTCCCTCTATGGTAGGATACGCTTCCAATAGGGAGAAACCATGAAAAAAATAGAAGCGATTATCCGCGAAGAGAAATTTGACGAGATTTGCGCGCTGCTCGAGAAGTCGGGGATCGGGGGGATGACGGTTTCCGAGGTGCGCGGGTTCGGCCACCACCGCAACGGGCTGAAGAAAAAATTCAAGATAGAAATATATGCCGATGAATTTCAAGTGGATAAGACGATTGAGTTGATCCGCAAGAAAGCCCGGACCGGCACGACCGGGGATGGAAAAATCGCGGTGTATACGATTGATCAGCTCTATCGCATCCGGACCGGCGAAGAGGGCGCCAGCGCGGTTTAAAGCAGGGACAGCACAATGCGCTGTCCCTACCCTTTGATCATTGTAACATATTGATTCTTTGAAAGTTACGGATTGTGTGGTATGCTTTATGGAGAGTCAGCCTGGAAAAACTGGTTTACTTTTTGGATTGTTATACTATAATAACATCTTCTTAGAGCAAAACTAACGATAAGGCGGTGATTACCCAATGATCGAAGTTAAGGTGATGGATTCGCACAATTTTGAGAAAGCGATGCGGATCTTCAAAAAGGCGTGTCAAAAAGACGGATTCATGATGGAGCTCAAAGAGCGCCGGTTCTATTCGAAACCGTCTGAAAAGAAGCGTTTTAAAGGAAAAAGCAGATAATGTTTTTTCGCTCAATGGCTTTGCGCTATGAGCGGTGTGCGGGCACCAGAAGGCCCAAGGCACAGCGAGCATAGTTCAAAGCCATAATTTTTCCCAGACACCAGCCTGAAATGCTGGGTCGGGGTTCCGACCCCCGAAAGGGCGTCGGAATTTCTACGAAGCCCGGAAGGCAGAACTCCACTTGCCTGTGGGTATCTACATTTAAAGATACATGGACATAAGGCCATGGGTCTCCATTCTCCGATTCTGACGCAATGCGTTCGGCCCCTAAAAAAATAGCCATTCTCATCGAAGAGTTATATCAGGTCCTGGAAGTGTGGTATCCGCTGCTGCGCTTGAAGGAAGACGGGATTGCTGTCGACCTGATCGGCACGGGTAGCAAGGACTCCTACGGCAGCAAGGAAGGCTATCCTGCGAAAGCGGATCTGTCCATCGACCAGGCCAATCCGGATGATTATGCCGGCGTGATCATTCCCGGCGGGTTTGCTCCAGATTTCATGCGCCGATATCCCAAAATGGCGGTATTTGTCCGGCAAATGCACGACCGTGGGAAAGTGGTGGCCTCCATTTGCCATGGCGGATGGATGCTGGTGTCGGCCGGAATTCTTAAGGGAAGAAAGGCGACCAGCTTTTTCGCCATCAAGGATGATCTCATCGCCGCCGGAGCGGATTTTGTCGATCAGGAAGTGGTGGTGGACGGGAATCTGATCACGTCCCGCAAGCCGGAGGACCTCACGGCGTTTGTTGTCGAGATTATTAAACAATTGAATTCAAAGTAATAAAATGAAAATGGAATCGGATTGTGGGTATAAATTATTACCCTCGCCTTCGAAAATTATTTTTTCCAAGAGGCGAGGGCGATTCGTACCTACAATTTACGTTCACTACGTTCCGTAAATTTAGGTACTCATCGTGCTCAAAGTCAACCGCGCGCTCATCAGTGTTTCAGAAAAGAAAGGCATTGTCGCCTTCGCCAAGGGGCTGCATGGCCTGGGTGTGGAAATCATTTCCACCGGTGGGACGGCCCGGCAATTAAAGGAAGCGGGCATCCCGGTCCGGGAAGTATCGGAGTATACCGGCTTTCCGGAGATGCTGGACGGGCGGGTCAAGACGCTGCACCCTAAAATCCACGGCGGACTGCTGGCCAGGCGGGAAAAACCGGAGCACATGGAGCAGGTGAAGAAACATAAGATCGGCCTTATTGATATGGTGGTCGTGAACCTGTATCCGTTCGCCAGCGTGGCCGGGAAGGGCAACGTCACTCTTGAAGAAGCGATTGAGAACATCGATATCGGCGGCCCTGCGATGTTGCGCTCGGCGGCAAAAAATTTCCGCAACGTCGCCGTCCTCAGCAATCCCGGCCGCTACCAGTCCATTCTCAAGGAGCTGGAAACGAACAACGGCTTGTTATCCGATTCCGTTCTGTTTAAACTCGCCGTCGAAGCTTTTACGCACACGGCGGAGTATGACAGCCTCATCTCCTCTTTCTTGAACCTGAGGCTCGCCAAGGAAGACCTCTCCCAATTGGAAAGCGAACAGTTAAGCCCCCTTCCCCGGGAGGTGGCTCTCAAGTTCGCGAAAGTGCAGGACCTGCGGTACGGCGAGAATCCGCACCAGAGGGGCGCGCTCTACAGGGACGCCGATCAAGCGGCCGGCCTGGCCGGGATCAGGCAGCTTAACGGAAAAGAGCTGTCCTTCAATAACCTTCTTGACCTCAACGCCGCCGCCGACATCATTAAGGATTTCCGCGGCCCGGCGGCCGTCATTATCAAGCATAACAATCCTACTGGTGTCGCGGAATGCGGTCAATTAGCCAAGGCGTTCAAGGCGGCCCTGGACTGCGACCCGCTCTCGGCATTCGGCGGGATTATAGGGCTGAACAAAAAAGTCGACGAACAGACGGCAAAGGCGATCGCCGGCAGCGGTTTCATGGAGTGCGTCCTCGCCCCGTCGTTCAGCGCGCCCGCCCTGAAGCTCCTTTCGAAAAAGAAGAATTTAAGATTGGTCGAATGTGATCCCGCTTCCATGAGGCGGGATATTTTTGATTTCAAAAAAGTTCACGGCGGCCTGCTCTTACAGGAAACGGACGCGCGCGTCCTGCGGCCCGAGGAAATGCGTGTCGTCACCAGGAAAAAGCCGACCAAAGCGCAGATCGAGGCCATGCGCTTTGCCTGGACGGTGGTTAAGTACATCAGATCGAACGCCATTGTTCTAGTCAAAGGCGCGCAAACCGTCGGCATTGGATGCGGCCAGACCAGCCGGGTTGATAGCGTGCGCGTGGCACTCAATCAGGCCGGGAAAAAGGCCGCGGGGGCCGTCATGGCGTCCGACGCGTTTCTGCCGAAAACGGATAATGTGCAGTTGGCCGCCAAGGCGGGCGTGGCCGCGATCATCCAAACCGGCGGATCGGTCGCCGATGGGGATGTGATCCAAGCGGCCGATAAGCACAAGATCGCCATGGTGATGACCGGCGTGCGCCATTTCAAGCATTAGTACCTTCCATGAACCCTTCCCAAGCACAACAGTACATCAACTCTTTTATCAATTACGAACACAAACCGAGTTTAATCCCGCGGACGGCCTTCAAGCTTGACCGCATGCGGCGATTATTAGCGGATTTGGGGAACCCGCAAAAAGGCCTCAAGATCATCCATGTCGCCGGGACCAAGGGCAAGGGCTCGGTGTGCGCGATGACAGCGAGCATCCTGAAACATGCCGGCTATCAAGTGGGCTTATACACTTCCCCGCACATTAACACGTACCGTGAGCGGATCCGGATTTTATCCAAGACAGCCAGTGGCCAGGGGACGGAAATGTTCCAGGATATGCTCAGCGAGCAGGAAATATGCGCCTTGCTTGAGGAAACTGGGCCCGCCATTGAACGGGTGCGCGGTGATCCGAAATTTGAGCGGATATCGTTTTTTGAGATGTACACCGCCCTCGCGTTTTACTATTACTGTAAAAAGGGAACGGATTTTGTGGTCTTGGAGACGGGCATGGGGGGTCGGCTGGACGCCACGAATGTCTCGGAATCGCTTATCGCGGTCATTATGCCGGTCAGCCTGGAGCATACGCATATATTAGGGAACACGGTCGGGGAAATCGCGAAAGAAAAAGCCGGCATCATCAAAAGCCGAAGCCAGAAAGTCATCTTGGCGCCGCAGACAGAGGAAGCGGAGGCGGTTTTGACGGAGCGTTGCCGGCAATACGGCATTAAGCCGCTTAGGGTCAACGATGAGCATAAGTTGGAAAATGTCCGGATCGATGCGCACCGGCAGCACTTTGACCTGGTGACCATGAGGGGCGGATACAGGCAGTTGAGTCTGAGGCTGATGGGGGTTCATCAAAGGCAAAATGCCTCGGTGGCGGTCGCCACCATCGAATATTTGCGGGACATGGGATATATCGTTTCTCCCGCCGCGATCCATGAAGGATTGCACAATGCGTTCTGGCCTTGCCGGTTCGAAGTGATGGGAGCCGAGCCGCTGACGATACTAGACGGCGCTCACAATGGGGATTCGGCGCGGGTATTGGCGCAGGCGGTGCGGGAAGTATATAAAGGTAGAAAAGTGATTTTGGTCTTTGGTGTTTCCGAAGATAAAAATGAAACTTTGATTCTCCAGGAGTTGGAAGGCCTGGCCGCGCAGGTGATTTTTGTCAGGGCCGACCATCCGCGGGCCAAGCCCCTCCCCAATGCGGTTAGTATCAGCCGGGCCTTGGAAACAGCGCGTCAAAGGGCCGGCCGTGACGGCATTATTTTAGTGACCGGATCGATTTTCGTCGCGAGCGAGGCGAGAAGGGAACTAAGCGCTCTTATGAGCGGTTCGTATTCCGTGATTCACCCCGCATAGGACGTCCAGACAAAACCACGGCGGCTAAAAACCCTGCTCCGATGACAAGTCGAAGCAGGGTTTTTGTTGAAAATATTGCCATGAAATAAGAAATTGACAATTCTGAATTTCATGGTATAGTTGAAGCATGATTAAGAGAAACGCATATATAGACTTTATTAAAACCGCGCTTGGGCGCAGCCGGGCTGTGGCGCTTTTGGGTCCCCGCCAGTGCGGGAAGACCACCTTGGCTCAAGAGCTGGTTGATATTCATTCACCTAATTATTTTGACTTGGAAGATCAGAGCAGCCTTATCGCCCTGGCTGATCCCAAGAGCGTCCTTGAGCCGTTGAAAGGTTTGGTGGTTATCGATGAAGTTCAGCAAAGGCCAGAACTTTTTCCTGTTTTACGTGTCCTTTTGGATCGAAAACCTTTACCTGCGAAATTTTTAATCCTCGGGAGCGCTTCGCCTGATCTGTTACGGCAATCATCAGAGTCTCTTGCGGGGCGGTTGGAATTGATTGAAATGGGAGGGTTTAATTTAGCGGAAATTGGGCAGAAGGAAGCTAAAATGCTTTGGCTGCGGGGCGGTTTTCCATTATCATTTTTAGCCAAAAATGATACGGATAGTTTTACCTGGAGGAAAAGTTTTATTAAAACATTTCTGGAACGGGATTTGAGGGAACAGGGAATTGATCTGCCGTCTGTGACGTTGCACCGTTTTTGGGCCATGCTTGCCAACAGCCAAGGCCAGATATGGAACGCGGCACCGATAGCCTCTTCTTTGGGGGTTTCGGAACCAACCGTCCGAAAGTATCTGGATATTTTCACGGGTGTATTTATGGTGCGCCAACTGCCCCCGTGGCATGTGAATATCAAAAAACGTCAGGTTAAATCGCCAAAAGTATATATTCGTGACGCGGGAATATTAAATTCATTTTTAGAATTAAAGTCCGAAGCTGAAATTTTGCGCCACCCTGCTTGCGGGGCGTCGTGGGAAGGATTTGTGATGGAACAATTGATTCGTTCGCTTGAACTGGACCATGTATATTTCTGGGCGACGCATCAGGGCGCGGAAATGGATCTCGTCCTTAATAAAGGCGGGCGGATGTACGGTGTTGAAATCAAAAGGGCCGACGCGCCGGCCATGACGCCGTCCATGCGCATCGCGCTGGAAGATTTGAAACTGACGCGCATCGCCGTCGTTTATCCAGGCAAAAAACACTACTCGCTGCATAAAAAGGTTGATGTCGTGCCGTTTGACGACATTTTGGGTGGGATGAAAGGGGTATTATTTAGGTGAAAACATGATGATTAGTGAAAAACAAGCATGTGAAACTTTTTATAAAACATTAAATAAAGCCAGCCAAACGCGCAAGCGTTCGTAAAGCAGTTAAGTGAAAGATTTCCAGATGGTTTCAAAGATGTATCCGATAATTTAAACTAAACAATGGTCAGCGATTGGTCGAAAATCGATTATATATAATCGACGACTAAATTATGGGATAAAGCTCCAAATGTATCAATTCAAAAACCAGGAAGACACCATCGTCGCCATCGCGACTCCTCCCGGCCAGGGGGGCATCGGCATCGTGCGCCTAAGCGGCACGCGGGCCTTGGCGATTACCGACCGGATGTTCGTCAAAAAGAACGGGGCGAAACCTTCCGTGCTGAAAAGCCACACGGTGCATTACGGCGATGTGATGGACAGGGAAAAGGGCGAGGCCGTGGACGAAGCGCTGCTGACCGTCATGCGCGCCCCGAAAAGTTATACCAGGGAAGATGTCGTTGAGATCAGCTGCCACGGCGGCGCGGTTTCCTTAAAGGCGATTCTGGCGCTGGCCATGCGTTTGGGAGCGCGTCTGGCCGAGCCGGGCGAGTTCACGAAGAGGGCGTTTTTAAACGGGAGAATCGACCTCACCCAGGCCGAGGCCGTGCTCGATATCATCCAGGCCAAGACCGATGCTTTTCTGAAAGTCAGCACCCATCAGTTGAAGGGGGATTTGTCGGCGGAATTGGAGGCCATCCGGGAGCAGATAATGAACATTTATGTCGCCGTCGAAGCCATCGTCAATTTTCCCGAGGACGGTATTGAAGGGCAGGGTAAAGAAAAGATCATGGCGGGCCTGACGGCCGCCAAGGACCGCGTGGGCGTTTTGGTGCGGACCGGCGAGCAGGGCCGCGTGCTGAAAGAAGGCATC
>Ga0155265_1023_pt1 | contig 16475 bp, 18 predicted proteins | sample RifCSPhighO2_02_FD_106233 | JGI IMG/M metagenome (GOLD analysis project Ga0155265, IMG submission 106233) | Omnitrophica WOR_2 bacterium RIFCSPHIGHO2_02_FULL_52_10 | reverse complement strand
GCAGGGCGCGCGCCACCGCCATGCCGATGATGCCCGCGCCGATGATCACATAGTTGTATTTGGTCTTCATAGCGCCATTGTACAATAAATCGTAAAAAGCGGATAATAAATTGACGGAAAGTTTGCGTTTGACTAAAATTAATGACGAAGGGACGACTTTGGAGTGCGGGCGCGCCTTTGAGCGCTGCCGGCAGGCGCTGATGAAAAAATTTCCTTACGCCCGGAATGCCCCGTTTGTGATGACCGTGAAGCCGGGGAAGTATGCCTGGTGCTCCTGCGGGCAATCGAAAAAACAGCCGTTCTGCGACGGCTCACACAGCGACACGGGGATGTATCCCGTCCTTACGGTCATCGAGGAGGAGAAACAGGTGGCGTGGTGCGGGTGTAAATGCAGCGAGCACGCGCCGTTTTGCGACGGGATGCATAAGAGTCTTGGATGATTTTTGTTGCTCGGAACTCGTCGCTCGTTTCTCGAGCGACGAACTGTTCGGCCCTTCAATGCGGTCTTCGACCGCTCGTGCTAAGGGTGGGCAATATCGGGTCACGAGCAACGAGCGACCAGCAACGAACAACGACTATCCGAAGAACTTATCCCCCACCGCCCAGTTCGACCCCTGGACCTCGTCAATGACCAAATAGGTGTGGTCTTTCGCCTTCCCGGCTACCTTCAGCAGGGTGTCCGAAAACTGCTTGGCGATCTCTTCTTTTTGCTTTTTGGTTAATGTGCCCACGACTTTTAAATTGATATAAGGCATATTGAACCTCCTTTAGTCGAAATTCAAGACTTGTAGGGAACGCACAGTGTGCGTTCCCTACGTTCATTTCTCTAGTAAATATATCCCCACATTCGAAAACAGATTCCGCCGGAACCGGACGGCCCGGTTGCCGACAATCCCGACCTCTTTGAGAATCTTAATCTTCTCCCCCCGGCAGAAATAACGGAAGTCCTTGAGGCTTAAAAAGCGCAGGTTGGGCGTGTCGTACCACTGATAGGGCAGCTCCTTGGTGACCGGGACCCTGCCCCAAAAAAAGATCTGCAGCCGCGCCCACGAATGGCAGAAATTAGGGATGCCGACGATGACCTTTTTGCCCACGCGCAGGGATTCGAGGATCACGCGGCGCGGGTTGAGCACCTGCTGCAGGCTCTCGTGCAGGATCACGTAATCGAACCGTTTATTTGAATAGTCTGCGAGGCCGGAATCGATGTCGCCGTGCGAGACCGTCAGCCCTTTGGCGACGCATTGGTAAATCGCCTTTTCGTCGATCTCGATACCGGTTCCGTGGCAGCCTTTTTCCTGAATCAGGCGCGACAGCAGAGTTCCGTCCCCGCAGCCTAGGTCCAAGACCTTGGAGTTGGGCTCGATCAGCCCCATGATGACCTTGTGGTCAAAGCGCAACTGCGGCGACCGGCCGGTGGCCGGCGCGGCTTCCTTATTTTTATCCTGCTCCGACATGCGCGGCCTTCCGTATCCGGTTCAAAAAGTGGGTGATGAGATTGGACTGCCCCTCCACCTCCACCAAAAAGGCGTCGTGGCCGTAGGAGCTGTTGATTTCGATGTCCGAAACGTCGATGTCGTTGGCCTTGAGGGCCTTGACTATCTGTTTGGATTGGTACGACGGGTAAAGCCAGTCCGACGTAAAGGAAACGATCAGAAAGCTCGCCGTGGCCGGCGCGAAGGCGTCGACAAGTTTGCCATCCTCGGCCAGGTCGAAATAGTCCAGCGCCTTGGAAAGGTACAGGTACGAATTCGCGTCGAAACGCTGGACAAAGCTGTCCGAGCGGTATTTGAGGTAGTTTTCCACCTCAAAATCATGAGTGAAGTCGTAGCCGAGCTTTTCCTTGCTGATGAGCTTGCGGCCGAATTTTTCCTCCATCGATTTTTCGCTCATGTAGGTGATGTGCCCGATCATGCGCGAGACTGCCAGGCCGCGCGCGGGCACCGACTTGCCGTAATAATCGCCGCCCTGCCAGTCGGGGTCGGACATAATGGCCTGGCGGGAGACCTCATGCAGGGCAATCTGCTGGGCGCTGTGGCGTGTGTTGGCCGCGATGCAGATCACCGACCGCACGGCCTGCGGGTACGTCACCGCCCACTCCAGCGCCTGCAGGCCGCCCATGGAACCGCCGGCGGCGCACAGCAGCCGGGGGATGCCGAGATGGTCCAGCAGCAGTTTTTGCGTCAAGACCATGTCTTCAATGGTCACGACGGGAAAGCTCAGGCCGTAGCGCTTGTTCGTCTTGGGGTTGATGGACGCGGGGCCGGTGCTGCCCATGCAGCTGCCGATCACGTTGGAGCAGATGACGAAATATTTATCGGTGTCGAAGGCCTTGCCCGGCCCGATCATGGGGTCCCACCAGCCCGGCTTTTTGGCGTCTTTATGCCAGCCGGCGGCGTGGGCGTCACTGGTCAGGGTATGGTAGACCATGATCGCGTTGGACTTGTCCTCGTTCAAATTCCCGTAGGTCTCGTAGGCCAGCGTGATCGGCCCCAGCCTGGCCCCGCTTTTGAGGACGAGCTCGTTGGGCGGTGCGCAGAACGTGGCGTATTGTGTTTCGACAAAGTCGGTAGGCTCTGGGGTCATTTCAAGAGGTTTTACGAATTGGTGTAGTGGAACATGGCCTCAATGCACTTCTGGGCCTTTTGGCGCGTTTCTTCACCGATATGCACATAATCGATCGGCATGGGGTTCTTGAGGACGCGCAGGATGTTTTCCAGCGTGTTCGACTTCATGTAGCGGCACAGGGTGCAGGAGCCCACCAGCCGCTTGTCCGGGAATTCTTGCTGCAGCCGGGCGGACAGGCCGCATTCGGTCAGCATCAAAAATTCTTTGGCGGTCGTGGTGAGCATATAATCGAGCATTTGCGAGGTGCTGCCGACAAAGTCAGACTGGTCGCAGATTTCCGGCTTGCATTCCGGGTGGCTGACGACCTTGACATCCGGGTATTCGAGGCGGATTTTGAAGATCTGGTCCGGATCGTATTCCTCGTGCACGTAGCAGGTCCCGTTGTAATAACGGACGTGCTTGTCGGCCTTGCGGCGGATCATCTCCTTGACCAAATTGCGCCCCATCAGCTGATCGGGCAGAAAATAGATTTTGTCGTTCGGGATGTTCTCGACGATGTCATAGACGTTGGCGGAGGTCACGCACACATCGCATTCGGCCTTGACTTCCGCGGTCGTGTTGATGTAGCAGACAAACGTGAATTCCGGGTAGGCCTTGCGCAGCGTGCGCACCTGCTTGGCGTTGATGGAATCGGCCAGGGTGCAGCCGTCCAGGCTCGCGGGGATCAGGACTTCCTTTTCGGGATTGAGGATCTTGGCCGTTTCGCCCATGAAGCGCACCGCCGCGAACACGATCGTGCCCGCGTCGGTTTCCAGGGCGTTTTTGCTCAGGGCGTAAGAGTCGCCCACGTAATCGCCGACCCCGTAGATGATCTCGGGGGACACGTAGGAATGCACAAGGATGACCGCGTTTTTTTCGCGTTTGAGCTCATTGATTTCATTGATCAGCGGCACCAGTTCTTCGCATTTCTTCAGCGAATAATGGCACACGCTCCCCCCCACCTTGATGTTTTTCAGGCGCTCATATAATTCCTGCGCTGTGATGTGATCGGCAACGAGCATGTTTGTCCTTGTGTCGTATTATTGAGCAGGGGCGACCCGATGGGTCGCCCCTACGTCATTACATTAAATGTGGATATTGGCAATAACTATATACTAAAATAATACGATATTCAAGGGTTTGTTGAGCGGAGAATTTTCTGGGAGGTCATGGTGCTGATGCCCTGTTTGGTCATTTCCGTGGCGGCCAGGGCGGCGGCCTTCTTTCCGTCCACCGCGCGGCAGGCGTCCTCAATCACAAAGGTGTTGAAGCCGTGGCCGCGCGCGTCCAGGGCCGTGGCCTTGACGCAATAATCGGTGGCCAGGCCGGCCACGTACACGTCGGTCACGCTTTTTTTCCTTAAATATTCGGCCAGGTCGGAGTTGGTGGCCTCGAACGCGGAATAGCCGTCGTCTTTGCTGCCGGTACCTTTATAAAAAATCTTCTGGATTTTGCCGTCATCCAGGCTGGGGTGAAAGGCCGCGCCCTTGGTTTCGCGTACACAGTGTACGGGCCATTTTTTAAAGTGCGCCGTGTCCTTGGGGTGCCAGTCCCGGGAGGCGACCACGACATCGAAAAGTGCGGCGATCCGGTTAATCACCGGCACCACGGCGTCGCCTTCGGGGACGGCCAAAGCGCCGCCGGGGCAAAAATCATTCTGGACATCAACGATGATGAGCGCGGTCATTTTGGTTTCTGGCCTGCAGGATTAAGTCGATTTTATGCTCGTACAGGGAGCGCTCGAAACCTACGGGATACGCGTGCGGGTTGATGAAGCGCTTGAGGCTCTGGTCGAAGCGGCTTAAGGATTCAAGGGTGTGGGCGCGCATCTGGCCGATGTCCGGGCTTTTATACACGCATTGGCCATTGGCGAAGACCGGCACCAGGAGGTCCTCATGCTCCAGGCCGGGCGGGATTATCTTTTTGCGTGTCATGTCCGCCGGGTCGATGATCGTGAACTCTGAGGTGCCTTCCAGGCGCACGTCAAAGACCGCGTCGGCGACATTTTTGCGGTCCTTGGAGAAGCGGCGCACCTGCAGGATGCCCGGATGGGAGGTCTTGCTCTGGTTCTCCGACAGCTTAATCTTGTCCTCCCACTGGCCGCCCGCCGTCTTGATCGCCGAGAGCTTGTAAATGCCGCCCAGCGCCGGCTGGTCGTAACAGGTGGCGAGCTTGGTCCCGACACCCCACACCGAAATTTTGGCGTCCTGGTCCTTGAGGCTTTCGATGATGGTTTCATCCAGGTCGTTGGTGGCCACGATGCGGGTGTCGTTGAACCCCGCCTCGTCCAGCATCCGGCGCGCCTGCTGGCTTAAATACGCCAGGTCGCCGGAATCGATGCGCACGCCCAGAAGCTTTTTGCCCTGCGCCTTGAGCTTTTTGCCGACCGTGATGGCGTTGCGCACGCCGTTTAACGTGTCATAGGTGTCCACGAGGAAATGGCAGTTGTGCGGCATGGCCTTGGCGTATTCCTCAAAGGCCTCCAGCTCCGTGGGGAAGGACATGATCCAGCTGTGGGCGTGAGTGCCCTTGACGGGTATGCCGTACAGCTTGCCGGCCAGGACGTTGGACGTGGCCGCGCAGCCGCCGATATACGCCGCGCGCGCCGCCACGACCGCGCCGTCATACCCCTGCGCGCGGCGCAGCCCGAATTCCAGCACCGGATCGCCCTTGGCGGCGAAACACACGCGCGCGGCCTTGGTGGCAATCAGCGACTGGAAATTGATGATGTTTAAAAGCGGCGTTTCCAGCAATTGGCCCTGCAGAATAGGCCCGGTGACGCGCACAAGCGGCTCGTTGGGAAAGACCACCGTGCCCTCTTCCACGGCCGCGACGTCGCACTCGAATTTCATGCGGCCCAGGAACTTGAGGAAGGCGTCGTCAAAAAGCGGCCGGTCCTCCCCTTCTCTTAATGTGGCCAGGTAGCGCAGGTCGTCGTCATCGAATTTGAACCGCGACAAAAAATTCACGGCCGTCTGCAGGCCGCAGGCAATGGTGAAACCGCCCTTGAACGGGTTCTCGCGGAAATACAAATGAAAGACCGCCTGCTTGTTGTGCGTGCCGGACTTCCAGTAGGTATAGGCCATCGTGAGTTGGTAGAGGTCGGTGAGGAGGGCAAGGGATGATGGATTAGGCATAACAGTTATGGTTATTCGTTGCTGGTTGCTCGTTGTTCGTTCACTTTTTTGATTAAATTCATGATCATCCGCGATTCATGGTCTAATTTTTCAACCAGTGCATCTCTCTCACTTTGTCCAATATATCCCAGGTCATTTCCGATTTCGACTTGTGTTTCTAGTTCAGCGCATGAACCTAATGAAATATACAGAAACCGGCGGTATTCATTATTATTAAACCTGTTAAACCCTTCGGCGATATTTGAGGGTATGGAAACGGAGCACCTTCTCATTTGAGTCGTTAACCCGAATCGCTCATCATCCGGAAAAGTTTTCGTTGTCTTATAGATGTCAGCAACAATTGTTTTCCCTAATTTCCATACTTCAAGTTCCCTGAAACTCTTGATTTTCATAGATACCCCCCTCATTTTTGAAAGACGGGGGAGCATCTTTCTAATCATTGGAATTTTAATTTTACGAGCAACGAGCAACGAGTAACGATCAACGATGATCAAACAGCCTTTCCCTTCAATCCATTAGGGCTCGCCGCGGTTATTTTAGCTGATACCCAATCACCTACATTATATGTCCCCTGCGCGAGGGTGACAAGCGTGTGGCCGTCCGTGCGGCCCACACAGCGGTCGCCGGTTTTCCCGGCCTTGGTGTTTTCAATCAGGATTGCGTGGGTTTCGCCGATGTGGGCGGAATTTTTTGTGAGACAAATGTCTTTTTGCAGCTCGTTTAAGGCCACGATGCGCTCGGTCTTGATGGCGTCCGGCACATCGTCTTTAAGGCTGCGCTGGGCGATGGTGTGCTTGCGTTCGGAATATTTGAAGATGAACGCCGAATCGAATTCGACCTGTTCCATCGCTTTATAGGTATCTTCGAATTCCGCGTCGGTTTCGGAAGAGAAGCCGACAATGATGTCGGTCGACAGCGCCATTTTGGGGCATTTGGCGCGGATTTTGTCCACCAGCGCCAGGAATTCCCGGCGCGTGTAGGTGCGGTTCATCAGCTCCAGGACGCGGTCATTGCCCGATTGCAGCGGCAGGGGGATGTGCTTGCAGGCCTTGGGATTGTTGGTGATGATATCCAGCAGTTTGTCCGGGAAATCCTTGGGGTGCGGGGAGGTGAAGCGGATGCGCCGGATGCCTTTGACTTGGCTCACCGCTTCGATGAGATCCGCGAAATCATTATTTTCATGGCGGTAGGAATTGACGTTTTGTCCAAGCAATGTTATTTGCTGGAATCCGCTGTCCGCTAACCGCTGACATTCTTCGACTACATTGTCCACTGCTCTGGAGCGCTCCCTTCCCCGGGTGTAGGGCACCACACAGAACGTGCAGAAATTGTTGCAGCCCCTCTGCACCGAAACAAACGCCCCCACCCCGCCCTCGGGCTGGGGGAAAATGTCGGAATAGGTTTCGAATTCGCTTAATGTAATATCAAATGGCTTTCGTTGCTCGTTGCTGGTTGCTTGTTGCTCGCTAGACATGGCTTCAGAAATCAATTGCGGTAATCTCTTGTATGAATCAGGCCCAGCAATAAAGTCAATTTTAAGCGATTTATTCTCTAATAATTCCGTGCGAAGATTGGTAGCCATACAGCCAAGTATGCCTATTAAAGGGCGTTCGTTGTTCGTTGCACGAGCAACGAGTCCCGAGCAACCAGCAACGAATTTCCGGCTATGATGGATTTGATGAATCCTTCCAAAGATCTTCCTGTGCGCGTGCTCCCGGATGGCGCAGGTATTAAGCATGATAATGTCTGCCTCATCCTCGCTGGGGACAAAGGTATAGTTCTCCTTCTTGAGAATGGCTCTGACCAGTTCAGAATCGTATTCATTCATCTGGCAGCCGTAAGTCTCAATGTAGAGACGTTTACCGGATGTGATGGAACCTGTTGTTGCATCTTGGTTTGCCATTGCAGCCATGCTCCTTCATACATGTTTTGAAACGGCTTGTACATTTCAAAACTTTTGAGTTTTCCGTCTTTGATAACCCGAAATGGGGCACATCTGCGACCCTTCCTGCTCTCTGGATTTGATACAAGTGCCGCAGGCGTAAACTTTGCCGGATGATTTTAAGAATTTATCCGCCTGCTCAATGGTGTTGTATTTATCAGTGCTGACTTTTGATATTCGACACCCTTTCCCATGAAAAACACTTTCACTTCGTCTTTCTGCCCGAGACAAAAATTTGTATACCTTAGCGCATTCCAGCATGTTTCGGCGTCGTTACTTGAGATAATTACTCCTATTTTCATCTTCCTATTCCTTCCTCACAATTCCATAATGATATGGCTTTAAATCGTACTGTTGCGGATGGCTGAATCCGACTTCTTTTGCCCATTGAATACATTGTCCGGGCGTTGGTCTTATGTTCATCGAAGGCCCCCTGGGTGTCAACGGATCATAGTTCCAGTGGATAATGCCGACTTTCCCTTTCTTTTTCAGAATCCGCCAAGCCTCTTTCAACATTATTTCAGGTTTATCGATATGCAGGATATTAAAAATCATCGCATGATCGACGCTTTCTTCTCAAAAGTCCGATCCCTTCCACCATGAAATCACGCCGTATCGTTTTGACGTTCTGTACCCCCTGCTGCTTTGCTTCTTTCTCGGTTGCATCGGCCATTTCAGATTCAATGTCAATGGCGTACACAATACCTTTCGCGATTCTCGCCGCAGGAATGGTAAAAGTGCCATAACCGCATCCGAACTCTGCAACATTCTCAACCCGCCTGTCCAGATTCATTGTTTCCAGAATTCTTTCAGGATTGAAGGGTCCTCCCCATATCTTTTTCTCCGGCATGCCGCTCTCTCTGCCCTTCATGTCTTCATTCTCCCGGAACTCAAACCGTACATGACAAATCCGGCAGCCATGACAATGCCGCCAGCCAATACTGATGACCTTGGCAAGCTGAATGCCAGTAATATGCACCCTGCCATGCCGAGCACGGAAAGCCAGCGCGGCCAGAGCCTCTGCTCTTTGGAAAGCGTCCATGCCGATGCATTGGTAATCGCATAGTAAATGAGAATGGTGAAGGCGCTGAATCCTATAGCACTTCTTACGTCCCATAGCATGACAACCATTCCGATAACCAAAGCAACCGTCACTTCCGCGTGATGAGGTACCTTAAACTTTGGGTGAACTCCTGCCAGCCAAACAGGAAGCTCCTTGTTCCCTGCCATCGAAAAGAGTGTCCTGCTGATTCCCAGCATGAGAGACAAAAGGACACCGACACTCGCCACGATGGCGCCAAGCCGGACGACGGGAGAAATCCAGCCCAGGCTTCCTGCTTCCACGGCAGTTACCAAAGGAGTGTGTGATTGGGCAATAGCTTCAGGGCCGGCAGCAAGGAGCGCGCCCGCAATGACTGTAAAATAGATGAAGAGCGTGACAAGCAATGCAACCATCATGGCTTTGGGGATTGCCTTTCGCGGTTCCCTGATCTCTTCCCCAAGCGTTGCAATGCGCGCATAGCCCGCGAACGCGAAGAACAGAATCCCGGCAGCCTGGAGAATGCCCCATAATCCGCCTGTCCCTGAAAACGGCACAAGACGGGAACTGTCAATGTTCCCGCCTCCCAGCGAGGCAAAAACAGCAACAAACAAAGCGCTCAATACCACAAAAACAATAATTCTCGTGACGGCAAGAGTTTTCTCAATGCCCCGGTAATTGGCAACCGTCAATCCTGCAACTGCGAGTAGGGCGAAATATTTTGCAGCGGGCGCGTAAACGTAATACCCGAAAGTGAGTGCGGCAGCGGCGCAGCTGGCAATCTTCCCGATGACAAAACCCCATCCGGCAAGCCATCCCCACAATCTGCCAAGCCGCTCACGGCCGTAAACATACGTCCCGCCTGATTCAGGATATACTGCCGCGAGCTGTCCTGAGGAAGTGGCATTGCAATATGCCATAATGGCGGCAATGAACAATCCAAGCAGAATGCCGCTCCCTGCCGAGGCAACAGCCGGGCTGATGGCAACGAAAATTCCTGAGCCGATCATCGCCCCCAGGCCGATGACAACGGCATCAGCAGTATTTAACTTTCTCGCCAAACGCTCTTTTGAATTTGCCATTATGAAAAAGACATAGAAAAATATTTATATTTTTTACTACTTTTTTATTCACCGGTTTAACAATTTTGAATCTTCCCTGTCAGGGCATTGATGAACTTCAACCGTCACGTGCGCAAGACCTAAATCAGAGGGGAGCAGTTTTTTATAGTATGCGGGAGGCTCGGGATGATGCGTAACAATTGAAATGATGACACCGTAAATGTTCGGGCCTAGCGCCCATAGGTGCAGGTCGGCAACCCGGTTATCACCGGTATTTTCAATGCTTTCCTTTATTCTTGTTTTGAGTTCGTCTGATCCTTGCCTGTCAAGCAAGATGGAACTCGTGGCCCGCAAAAGCCCCAATGACCATTGGCATACAAGAATAGCTCCCACAATGCCCATTAGAGGATCCATCCAGATGAGTCCAAAGTATTTTGCAGCCAAAAGAGCAATAATCGCCAGAATTGATGTGAGCGCATCAGCCAAGACATGAAAATACGCTGATTTTAAATTGTGGTCGTGGTCATCGTGTTTATGTTCGTGATGAGGCTCGTCTTCGTGTCCCAGAATAAACACCGAAGCGCCGTTAACCACCAATCCGATGATGGCTACAAAAATGGCCTGGTTAAAGGCAATAGAGACAGGATGAATGAGGCGTTCAATGCTGCCCCACGCCATCATGAGAGCAAAAACGGCAAGCAAAATTGCTCCAGTGAATCCTCCCAGAGCATTGACCTTTCCCGTACCGAAACTGTATCGCGCATCGTGGGCATGGCGCCTGGCGTAGATGTAGGCAAAGACATTGATGAAAAGGGCAGTTGTATGGGAAGCCATGTGCAGGCCATCGGCCAGCAGGGCCATAGAACCGAAGACGATACCGGTAACAATCTCAACCGCCATCATCGTAGCGGTAATGGCGATCACAAGGGTCGTCCGGTGTTCCCCTGAGCGTTTATGCTCCTGTCCAAAGGAGTGGGCATGCTGCCATAAATGAAGATTATCGTGATGCATAGTTTCTAGGGAAAGATGATTTTATTATAAATTCATATTTACCAATGCCTTCGCTATCCTCTCCATTGTCATCCTATAACGCAGCCATCTGCCAGCCAAAGGTTTGAAGAAACCGTTTTTTCATACTCTTTTTTTGAAAATTACCATATTCCGTAGCAAAGCAGCCATAAGCAAAACAATGGTCGTAAGAAATAGGCACGAAAGGGCGGCTAAGATAGGCCACCAGGCGCTATCTACACTCTGACCAGTTGTTGTCTTAAAATACATTGAGATGCCGAAATCAACGATGGTAATAATCAGCACGACTACTCCATCAAAGATCATTAATGTCGTCTTTTGTGTAGGATTAGTAGGACGTGAGCACACGTAAAAAAATAATCCTGCAACAAGAAGCGGGATTAAAACTATCAGGGCAACAATCATATCAGGTCCTCCTTAAAAGGAAGCCGCGAACGCGCCAACGATGGCGTAAGGGATGCGCAGTTTCGCCAACACTTTAATGACTTTAAGCAAGAGAATAGTTGATTCGCCGGGCCCGTTAATTTTCATTGTGCAGGGTGGGTCGTTTCATCCTATTTGGCTGCCGCGGGCCGGTTACGGAAGGCTTTTCCGGCTTGATGGATTTGATGGATTAGGCGCGAGTGGTTTAAAAAAGCGACCAGCCGCTCTTCCGGTTTCATGGCCTTCGAAAGCCGGATCAAAGCGGCGCGATCCTTTTTTAGAATGTCGGACAGCATGCTTTAATATAACACATTAGCTTGGACTGTTCAATGCTCCGATCCGACTTCTGCTTTGCGGTGCGCTTGCTGGCGGATGGCGCAGGGGAATTTCTATCTGCGCTGCTTCACTGTCATGAGCAATCGCCGGTTAGAACGGCATTTTTATAATTTGCGCACTTGCCCAGCTCGCAGGCCTTCTTGTAGTCCGCGCAGCCCTTGCTTTTCTCCTTCAGATTAACCATGTACAAATCGCCCCGCTTGTACAAGGCGGCGATGCTGTCGGGCCTGCGCTTCAAGATTTCGGTATAATCCCCGACCGCTTCTCTATACCGCTCGTCCGCGATGTAGAGCTCGGCACGCTGGGCGTACAGGTTGAGGTCCTCCGGGTCGGTCCTCAGGGCCGCCCCGTAATCCTGCAGGGCCCTGTCCGGCCGGTCCTGATTCAGATAGATGTCGCCGCGCGCTTTTAAGGCTTTGGCATGCTTTAGGTCTAACTTAAGGGCCGCGTTGAAATCTTTCAGGGCCAGGTCTATCTGGCCCGTCTGGGTATAAGCGACGCCCCGGTAATAATATGCGCCCGCGTCCGTTGTTTTTTGTTTGAGGACCTCGTTCAGGTCTTCGATGGCCTCCGTGAAAAATTCTTTGCTGATGTAGGCGAGAGCGCGGTAATAGCGGGCCTCCGCATCCTGCGGATCGATCTCCAGGGCCAGGGTGTACTCGCTGACGGCCTGGTTGAGCATCCCGCTTCCGGCCAAAAGGGCGGCTTTCTTTTTGTGGGAATCCGCGTCCGGGGCCTGCGCGAAGGACAATGCGCCGCCGAGGCCCGAAACGGCAAGGAGCAATACCATCAAAGCATAACGGAATGTCATCTTTTTCCTCCTTCGTGATTTTGACTGAAGGGGCTTGAAAACAGCGCGCCCAAAACCCCATTCCCGAAAAACCCGCCGACCAATCCGGCGGCCGCGGCCATTGGTAAACTATACCGCAAGCGTCCCTCCTTTCCGAAATCTCTATGGACGGATTTATAGTAATACGGTTCAGGGCCGTCGTCAAAACTTTTCCGCGGCTCTGTATCCCCCTTTCTTTTTTCGGGCCATGCCTCCAGCGCGGCCCCCTATCGGATTTGGCCATTTTCATGCCTGTCCGCTCAGGCTCATCTCGCGGAAGAAAAGACTCTTAGTTGAAGTAAAAAGAATTTGGCGTTATAATCTAAACAAGGCTTCTAAACATCTGTGTCGGTAAACATGAAAGCATATCGATTTTTATCATTCGTTTTCCTGGCTATTTTCAGCACGGGCGTATTATTTTATCATTTCCGGCAATCTCAATCCGACGATATTAACTTAGAAAGCGCGGCCGTGAAAAATATCTTCCCCGATTACGAAAAGATCTCTCCTAAATCAGGATCTCCGGCGCATTATAGCATTTATCAATCGAATTCCAATGGCCCCGAAGGGCTGACGGCCGTGGCGTTTAATACTCACGATATTACCCCTGAAATCAAGGGGTATGCCGGCCCCGTTAAACTCGTGGTGGCTTTATCAACGGCTGGGATCATCAAAGACGTCCGCGCTCTTAAACATTCGGAAACGCCCGCCTATGTCTTTACCATGGATGAATTTATGGCCCAATTCAAAGGGAAAGATGTTGCGGGCACATTTCAATTGGGCAAAGATATCGATGGAATAACCCGGGCCACCATGACCAGCGAGGCTGTCGCGCGTTCCATAGATAAAAGCGCCAAGAAAATAGGCCGGCAGATTTTAAAACTGGATATCCCCGCCCCTTCCGGCGATCCGCCTAAAACGCTTTCCTATATCCATATTATCATGCCCCTCCTGCTCTTTATTGTGGCGATAGGGGGAGTGCTTCGGCATAATACCTTTTTGCGATGGCTGGCGCTTTTGGGAGGACTTATCTATTTGGGAATAATAAAAAGCACGATGGTCTCCGTGGTACAACTCGTCAATATTGGCATGCTGAAACTTCCTGATTTTGTCGCCAACCCCCTGTGGTATTGTTTAGTGGCATTGACGCTTCTATCCTCGGTGATTCTGGGGATGGTCTATTGCGGATCGATATGCCCTTTCGCAAGTGTACAGGAAATCCTCTTCCATTTAGGCAGAAAACTAAAATGGAAAGAGTTAAAATTTTCTCAGGAAGTCACCCAACAGGCCCGTTATGTAAAATTTGGGATTCTCTGTATTGTCATGGCCGCCAGTTTTATGCTCGGCAATTCCAGCGCCGCCAATATTGAAGCTTTCCTCATGCTTTTTACGGCTCATGCGACGAATGTGGGATGGGTTTTCCTTATTTTTATATTAATTCTTTCGGTCTTTTATTTCCGTTTCTGGTGTCGGTTTTTATGCCCCATCGGGGCGTTTAATGGTCTTTTGGCTAACAAAAGCATATACAAGATCCAATTTGGGCCGGAGTGTGGCGGCTGCGGCGTCTGCGATAAGGTCTGCCCTGTGGGGGCCATTCACATGGTGGAAGACAAACCTCTGATTGACTATCCTGAATGCATCCTTTGCAATAAATGCATTGAAAAATGTCCGAAAGAAATTTTATTTTTTAAAAAAGATTTTCATATTCAATCCACCCGGCAGCGAGCTCAGCGGGGCAATGCACGTTAACAAAATATGGTTAAAATAACAGCGAAATCCGGCGACAAACTTTTAATTATTTTACTTGCCCTGAGCGTCTTAATGTTGGGGCAAATAATGAAAGAAAATGTTATTTCCATCCGCCGGGCCGCTCAATCCGGCAGCGCGAAACCCAGGGTGGATGTGGATAAAGTTAAAGCCCAACTGCAACAGGCAGGACTCAAACCATATGAGGCTAAATACTGGGAAATGATGGGCGGACAACCGCCGAAGGATTGAATAAAAATGTTGCCGATCGTTGAATGCCGTTTGTGTCATCACCGCTGCCGCCTGGATGAAGGCGAACGGGGCCAGTGCCGGGTGAGAATTAACCTGGATGGGAAACTGTATTCGCTGGTGTACGGCAAACCCTGCAGTGTTCATATTGACCCTATCGAGAAGAAACCGCTCTATCATGTCCTGCCGGCCAGCGCGTCGTTTTCACTGGCGACGGCCGGGTGCAATTTACGTTGTAAATTTTGCCAAAACTGGCAGATTTCGCAGAGCCCTCCGGAAGAGACAGAAAATATTGAGTTGCCGCCCGAATCTGTTGTGCAGGAGGCCCTAAGGAATCACTGCCGCAGTATTGCGTACACCTACTCGGATCCGGTTATCTTTTATGAATATATGCTCGATACCGCAAAACTGGCGAAACAAAACGGTCTTATAAATATCTTTCGAACCGCGGCGTTTATTGAGGAAGAGCCTCTTTTGGAATTGTGCCCCTTTATTCAAACGGCCAGCGTTGATCTGAAAGGCATCACCGAAGAATATTATGAGAAGATGTGCGCAGCCAAATTAGAACCGGTGCTGCAGGCCGTTAAAATTATGCACCGGCAAGGGGTGTGGGTAGAATTGACAAATCTCGTTGTCCCAACGTGGAACGACAAAGAAAAAGATATTAGAGATCTTTGCCTCTGGATAAAGGAGAATTTAGGGCCGGACGTTCCTCTGCATTTCTCGCGTTTTTGGCCGATGCATCAACTCAAGAGCCTTCCCCCCACGCCGGAGAAAACTTTAACACGCGCCCGGGAAATCGGATTGGAGGAGGGGCTGCATTATGTTTATGTCGGTAACATTCCCGAACATGAAGGAAACAATACCTATTGCCCGAAGGACGGCAAATTATTAATTCGCAGGATTGGATACTCGATACTTGAAAACAACATTATCGATGGTCAATGCAAATTTTGTGGGACGCATATACCGGGTCTATGGGCCTAGAGGAGGCATTAAAATGAACGATAGAAATCTGTCGCGGAGAAGACTCTTAAAATTCTTGGCGGTTTTTTTCACCGGGCTTTTTGCAATTCGCTGGCAAGAAATAATCCGTATCTTTTCCCAAAAAAACACCCGGCCGAATCTTAAAGAGGCAAAGCATTATTCCCGCAGCGATGACATGGCCGGATAAGGGGAAATCATAAGCATTAATAATACGGCGGAATTCATAACTCCGCACAAAACCACAACACCCAAAATTCCCAGAATCGGGATAAAAATTACCCCCGTTAGTATTGCCCCCAGCGTTGCCCCCCAGGTGTCGGCCGCATAAAGCCGGCCGGCTGTCTTGAAAAATTGACGGTTTTGAGAAGACCTTCCGGATGATAATAAAAAGTTTGCCAGTGGATACTGCAGGCCGCCGATAAGCCCCGCCACCACAGGCAAAGCGCTGTAAACCGCTGCCATCAAAGCGCTCTGTTTTTGGGCGGCGAGGTTTGATTGAAAAAAAAGAAAGACAGCCGGCAATAAAAAAGGATATAGGCATATTCCCGCTTGAGTAAAGCGATAGATAGTAAGTATTTTGTCAACCCTGGATTTATACTTTCGCAAGAGGCCCCCGGCCCAAAGGCTTCCCAGCGCCAGCCCGATCATAAACGAGGCCATAATAAAACTCAGTTTATAATAAACATACCCGTAGAGCACCTGAAACGAAAGAATGATGATCAGCTGAAAGACGATTTCGGAGAATCCCGTGGCGATGATCGAGGTTGTAACGGCGTACGACAAATTTCTACGGCAAAACGGAATTGAAATAATAAAAAGCAACACGGGGATCCATAAAAGATATTTAAGTCTTACCCATTGCGTTTTTTTCAAAATTTCACGAGAGATTTCTGTAAAGTGCGTCGCCCATAGGACGAGATTATAATAATAGCCCACGGGCTTTAGGTCGGTATTCAGCTGCCCCCTCTCCTTCAAAGATTTCTCAATATAGTCAACGCGATCCGCGCTGAGTTTATAGGGCAAATAATATTCCCGGACAAATTTGACATCTATCTTTCGCTCCCGCAGTCTTTCTGTCAATTTTTGACTTTCA
>Ga0155265_1110_pt1 | contig 16860 bp, 15 predicted proteins | sample RifCSPhighO2_02_FD_106233 | JGI IMG/M metagenome (GOLD analysis project Ga0155265, IMG submission 106233) | Omnitrophica WOR_2 bacterium RIFCSPHIGHO2_02_FULL_52_10 | reverse complement strand
GCTTCACGGTCAAAGACACCGGCATTGGCATTGCGCAAGACAAGTTGGAATATATATTTCAACCGTTTGCTCAGGCGGACACATCGACAACCCGTAAATACGGCGGAACCGGATTAGGGTTGTCCATTTCGAAATCCATTGTTGAGGCCATAGGAGGGAAAATTTGGGCAAAATCCAAAGAGAATGAGGGAAGTGAATTTATGTTCAGTGTCATGATGCAAGAGGGAACATCCGTTGTTGAGGAGGAAGTTTGTCCTTTAGAGACCAAGGCCGTTGCCGGTTTGAGGGTTTTAATCGTTGATGACAGCCAAATCTCCAGAGAAATTCTCATAAAACTTTGCGAGTCATTGGAAATGAAAATATTGGCGGTTGAACACTCGGGATTTGCCGCCCTGGAAGAGTTAGACAGGTGCTATCAACAAAAAAAGCTCCCTGATCTGATTCTTTCTGATATCAGGATGGAAGGGATGAGCGGATTTGAACTGATTGAAAGAATCCGGGCCGATAAACGGTTTAAGCATATTAAGGCGATTACATTATCTTCCGAGGCCTATGACGGGCAGGCTGGTGAATCAAGAATGAAAGGATTCAACGGCTACCTGTCCAAGCCGTTTACTCATCAAGAGTTGGTAAAGGTCATTACGACAGTTTTGGGAGATAAGCGCCAAGGAGGGCCGATTGTAACGCGCCATATGGCCAATGAGCTGGGCTGCAAAGGCATTAAGGTATTAGTCGTGGAGGATAACGAGCCTAATCAGATGCTCATGCGGGAATATGCCAAGGAATTGGGATATGAATGTGAGTATGTTACCAACGGCCAAGAGGCGATTTACAAGCTTAAAGAAGGCCATACCTATGACTTGATTTTAATGGATCTTCATATGCCGGTCATGGGTGGAGTTGAGGCCTGTGAAATTATACGAAAGGACATTAGTAAGGATATCCCTGTCATCGCCCTAACGGCTGCGATATTGGAGGAAGACCGCAGAAACGCCGAGGCGGCCGGCATGAATGATTTATTGGCCAAACCGATCGACATCGATGATTTGAGAGAAAAAATTATTAAACACGGCAGAAAGGCGTAAATGGAAAGACCTGATCAGAGGAATGTGCAAAATGATGCGCAAGGCCGATTACCGCAGGATCTCAGCTCAATCGGACTGATCATCAATAGCATTGTTCACAGTTTCAATAATGCGATCGGGTTGATTCGCGGATACGCTGACTTATCGTTGAGGGCGACAGACCCCGAAAGCCGTATATATCCTTATTTAAAGAATATTATCAATGGGACGGATGCCATGAAGGAATTGTCCGAAAAGATGAGGGTATTCGGCCAACAGGCAAAAAAAGATCTCCAATTAATGAAAATTCACCCGATTGTTGAGGAAGCGGTTAACGCGTTTACGAGGTCATTAGCGCCGCCCGTTCAAATCCGGCAAGATATTGATGCCCATTGCGGGGAAATTTTAGCCGATGCCGACCAGATCAGGCAGGCGGTGATCAATCTTTGCGACAATGCCCATCATGCCACACGTGATAACGGAAGTGAAATCAAGGTATCCTTAAAAGAGGTGGATGTCGATGCTTCATTTGCCGGAACACATAAGGACTTGAAGGAAGGCAGGTATCAAAAACTCACCGTGAGGGATACCGGCAGCGGCATAGATCCGGGGATATTAAGCCGGATTTTTGAGCCATTTTTTACGACAAAGAATGAAGAAGGACATTCTGGATTGGGACTAACGGTGGTTCAGGCGATAGTTAAAAATCACAAGGGGGTGATTTCTGCCGAGAGCAAACTTGGCGATGGGACAAGATTTGATATTTTTTTCCCGGTAGAAAATTAATATTTGTAAAATCGGGAAAGGAGGGTAAGGATAATGCCACGGATTCTTGTTATTGATGATAATGATGCATTTAAGGAAATGATATGTGAAATCTTAAAAAACGAAGGGTACAAAGTCCTGTCCGCATCTAACGGAAAAGAAGGTGTAAAGTTGTGCCGCGCGCAGCCGGTGGATTTGATTGTCACAGATCTTCTTATGCCGGATATGGATGGTATCGAGACGATACGGGAAATGAAAACAGCCAGTCCGGATTCGAAAGTTATCGTTGTCTCCGGAGGAGGAACAGCAGGTACGGCACAAGATTATTTAGAAGCCGTGAGTGTGATGTGTGACATCAAGTATACCTTTTCCAAGCCTTTTGACATGGACCAATTCCTTCAGGCGGTCAAAGAGCTTGTCGGTTAGAAAATTGAATCTACTGTCTGCTGTTCTTTGAGCGGTTTGTGTGCCAACAGCGTTGACAACACGTACGATATATGGTACGCTTTTAATGGAGGTCAAAAATGACATCATTAACAGCTAGTCAAGCAAGGGCATTATTATATAAACTATTGGATACGGTAGCGGCTTCCCACGCTCCTGTCCAAATAACAGGAAAAAGAAGCAATGCCATTCTCATTTCCCAAGAGGATTGGGATGCCATTCAAGAGACTCTTTATCTTGTTTCTATTCCTGATATGCGAGAATCCATCCGAAAAGGCCTTAAGACGCCTGTTGATAAATGCAGCGAAGATCTGAAATGGTAGATAAGACTAAGTGGAAAGTCGTATTTACCAAACAGGCGCAAAAGGATGCAAAAAAACTTAGTTCCTCCGGCTTTAAATCTAAAGCCGAAGAACTTATTGAGTTGCTTAAATCAAATCCTTACGAAAAAAATCCTCCTTTTGAGAAACTTATCGGTGATCTTACCGGCGCGTATTCAAGGCGCATTAACATCCAGCATCGACTTGTTTATCAGATTTTAGATGATATCAAGACTGTAAAAGTTATTCGGATGTGGACACAGTATGAATAAAACCAGGGCCGCCGGTCTTTTTTGTGTTCCAGAAATGCCGGGGTTCATGTATAATAACCCCCTATGGCTAACCGCACCGCGAACGTCCAGCTGTTTCTTTCCCCGGAATTACGCGTCGTCGAGGCCTCGGCCGGTTCAGGCAAAACCTATGCCCTGGCCAAACGCTATGTCCAGCTGATCCTGAGCCCTGACGGGCACGCCGAACAGATCCCCATCCGTAACATTCTCGCCCTGACCTTCACTAATAAAGCGGCCTTTGAGATGAAGGCCCGCATCCTGGAGTTCCTTAAAAAAATCGCCTTGAAGCAATTGTCTGCCGATCAGCAAGAGGACATCCTCAAGCCTTTGGGGCTTGACTCCGATGAGGCCAGCGGCAGGGCTTATGCCGTGATGGAGGGGATTATCCGCCACTACAATTTTTTTCAGGTGCAGACCATCGACAAGTTCATCAACGCCCTGCTTTCTGGCTGCGCGTTTAAGATCGGCCTGACCGCAAATTTCAAAATCAAAACGAATGCCGAGGAATACCTTCAATACAGCCTGGACGAGCTCATCGACCAGGCGGCGCGGGACAAAGCGGTCCTCAGGGTCTTTGAACAGTTCATTCATCACTACCTGTATTTGGAAAACCGCACGGGGTGGTTTCCCAAGGACGATATGCTCGCGATTATCACCACGCTCTTTGAGCAGGCTAATGCGTACGGGCTGGATTTTGTGGAGGGCCCGTCCACCCCGGACGATGTGATCGCATCCAAACATTTGATCCTGGATGAAATGAACAAGTTGCGCCGCGCGCTGCCCGAAGGCGCCCATGCGGGTTTTGTCAAATCGCTCGGCGATTTTCTCCAGGCCCATGATACGGGTTTTGACATAGACGGCGTTTCCGAATATTTCACGCGCGAGGATGTCCCGGTCAAGAAGGGGGCCAAGGTGCCGGCCGGCGTTGGGAAAAGCTGGAAAAAAATCCGCACCCATCTCAAGGAGCTGTGCACCCAAGAGGCGTATTCCCTCTTTAATCCGTACGTGCAGGTATTCGCGCTCGCCATGCAGGGATTTTTTGAACTGGCCGCCAAGGATGACTGCCTGTTCCTCAATGAGCTCAATAAAAAGGCCGGCCTGCTGTTTGACAAGGAGCGCATTACGGTCGAGGAGCTCTATTACCGCCTCGCGGCGCGCTTCCGTCATTACTTGATCGATGAGTTTCAGGATACCAGCCGGCTGCAGTGGCATAACCTGGAAAAAATGGTCGAAGAGGGGCTGTCGCAGGGCGGGACGCTGTTCTATGTCGGGGACCGTAAGCAGGCCATCTACGGTTTCCGCGGCGGTGACGCCGGCCTGTTCGATGATGTCAAAAAAACATTCGCGGCCTTTAACGTCCACACCGACTGGCTGACCAAAAACTGGCGCAGCCAGAAGGCCATCGTCGATTTCAACAACGCCGTGTTTTCCGGGGAAAATCTTGAACGGTTCATCCGGGATAAGGAAGCGCACGCAATGGAAGCGAAGAAGAAAACGGCGGTCCTGTTTACCGGGGAAGATATGGCCGCTCTCAAGAATATATTCGCCGGCGCGCAGCAGACCTGCAAGCCGGAGAACAAGGACGGCTTTGTTCAGATGGAATGCGTGGATGGCGATAAAAAAGAAGACCGGGATGAGGCCATACGCGAAAAGCTCATCAGCTTGATCCGCAGCCTCAAAGAGCGGTTTGCCTACCGGGATTTGGCCATCCTCACCCGCGGCAACCAGGAGGTCAAGGAGGTCACCCAATGGCTCCTGGAGGAGGGGCTTCCCGCCGAATCCGAGCGGACTTCGGATATTACCGAGAACGGCCTGATCCGGGAGCTGGTCGCGTTTCTGCAGTTTCTCGACTCCCCGGTCGATAACCTTGCCTTTACGGCGTTCATTTTGGGGGATATCTTTGCCAAGGCGACGGGATTATCCCGGGAGGAGATGCAGCGCTTCATTTTCAGTCTGCGTCCGCGTCTGGTAGCCGAGCAGGATCTTTATGTTTACACGGAATTCCGGGAGCGGTACGCCAAGATATGGGACGCTTTTATCCATGAGTTTTTTTCCAATGCCGGATTGTATCCGCTGTATGAGCTGCTCATCACCATGTACGGCCGTTACAACGTCCTTGCCCTGTTCCGGGAGGACCAGGGGTTTTTGATGCACTTCCTCGAATTGGCCAAAAAAGCCGAGGAGGAGCACACCGACATTCCGTCCTTTCTGGAATATTATGAGCATCTGGAGGGCGAGGACCTTTATGTGCATATTACCGACAGCGACGCGGTGAGGATTATGACGGTGCATAAGGCCAAAGGGCTTGAATTCCCTGTCGTGATCCTGCCGTTCCTGGGAATGGACATACAGATCGGCGCCAAAAGCGGCGAGTACCAGCCAGCGTATATTGCCCGGCCCCACGCGGATGGGATGCAGCTTCTGCGGCTTAAGACCAAGTATCTCAAGTTCTCCCCCGAGCTTGAAGAGCTCTACGCGCAGGAATATAAGAAAGCTTTGGTGGACGAACTGAACACGGTCTATGTTGCCTTGACCCGGGCGCAATACGAGCTGTACGGGTTTATCCCCAAAAAGGTCGGCAACAGCCTTAATTGCGCCCGGTTCCTGATTCCCGAAGGCCGTTTTCAGTGCGGCGGGCCTAAAAAATATCCGGCGGTTCACGCGGACGATAAGGTGATCGTTGCCATCTCCCCGGCGGCCTATCCCGACTGGATTGATTATTTGAAGGACGAATTCTGCGACGCGGGCGAGTTAAAGAACAGGCAGCAAAGGCGGAAGGGAGAGATGATGCACTTTGCCCTGGAGCGCATCGGTAATTTGAGCGCGGTCGATAAAGACCGGGTGATACAGGCGGCATTGGAGGAGACGGAGGCGCATTTCACCGGGGCGGCGGATTGGCCGGAATGCCGGAAGCGGCTTCAGCAGATGCTCGATCAAAAAGAGCTGCAGCCGTTCTTTTCCTGCGCTCAGGCCGAGGTGTTCACGGAGAAGGAGATGGTCAATGCGGTCGGCCATACGAAGCGCTGCGACCGGTTGATTATCCGCAGCGATGAAGTTTGGATAGTTGATTTTAAAAGTACCCGGGACAGCGCGGGGCGCGACCGGGAGCAAATCCGGGAATACAGGGAAATCCTCCAGGATGTCTATGCCGGCAGGACTATCAGAGGGTTTCTGGTTTATTTTGACGAACTGAAGGCGGAAGAAGTATGAAAACGGCGGCCGTGAAAGATAAGATCATTACCTATTCTTTTTGCGAAAGCTTCCAGGATAACTTGATCCGGCATATTCAAAAGGAAATTATCGAACCCGGGGCGGACTTGAGCCGGCTGGCGGTCGTGTTCGGAGGGAAGCGCCCGGCCATGTTCCTGAAAAGGGGCCTGGCCGGAAGGTTAAACAAAAGCTTTTACCCACCGGTATTTTTCACCATTGACGAATTCATCCAATACACGGTCCGCAAAAGCGCCGCCTTCCGCCAGCCGCAGGACATGGATAACTGCTTCCTGCTGTACAAGCTGGCGAAGAAGGTCACCCCCCGCATCCTGGAGGGGCGCGAAACATTCGCGGCCTTCCTGCCCTGGATCCGGGAGATCCTCGAATTTATCGATCAATTGGACCTGGAGGACATCGGGGAAAAGGCGCTGGGCGCGGTGCGGGCGAACGCGCAAATCGGCTATGCCGTCCCGGATGACATCAATCAATTGCTTGAGCACATCGTCGTTCTGCGCCGGGCGTATCACGCACAGCTCATCGCCGCCCGCTCCTATTCCCGGGGGCTGCAGTACCTCACGGCCGCGCAGACCGTGGCTGACCATGATTTCGCCGAATTCGACCAGATCCTGTTCTGCAATTTTTTTTACTTCCACCGCACGGAGGAGAAGGTCGTCAAGAGCCTCTACGAGCGGGGCAAGGCCACTTTGATTTTCCAGGGGGACCAGCGCAAATGGCCGGTCCTGCAGAGGATTGCCAGGATGTTCGCCTGCCCGATCCGGGAAGGGGACCGGCCGCAAGAGCCGAAATTCTCTTTCGAGCTGCACGCCGGTTTCGATGTCCACTCCCAGGCGGCTTTACTGCGCGAGGTTTTGAAAAATATCCGGACGCCGGAGCGGGCGGTAATTGTCCTGCCCGAAGCGGACCATCTCATTCCCGTTCTCTCCGAGATCGGCACTTTACTGAAGGAATATAATGTTTCCATGGGGTACCCTTTAAAGCGCAGCAGCCTGTTTTCCCTGTTTGAAATGGTCTTCCGGGCGCAGTTGTCCGTCAAGGACGGGCGGTATTACGCGCGGGATTATTTAAAGGCCTTGCGGCACCCGTTCATCAAGAACCTCAGGTTGTCCTCTGACCCCGCGGTGACGCGCATTTTGATCCATAAGATTGAGGAAATCCTCACCGGCCGGCAGAGGACGGCGCTGTCCGGCAGTTTATTCCTGGACATTGACGACGTTTTAGAACTGGATGATCTCTATGTGCCCACATCGGACATGCTTAAACGGCTCGCCATCACGGTCAGCAAAAAGGAGCTCAGAGGGATCCTGGAAACGGTGCATGAGCTCCTTTTTTATCAATGGGAAGCGCTGGGCAATTTCCGGGATTTTGCCGCCGCGCTGGACAAATTCCTGGCGGTCCTTATTGATAAAAGCTTTCTGGCTAACTATCCGCTGAATCTCAATATCGCGTCCAAGATTTACGAAGTTCAAGAGGAATTCCGGAACGCCGCTTTTGCCGCGGAGCGTTTCGACAAGGAGGAGATGTTCCGTATCTTCGAGCACAAGATGGCGCACGAGAAGATTGCTTTTGCCGGGTCGCCGTTAAAGGGCCTGCAGATCCTCGGCCTTTTGGAAACGCGGGCGCTGAATTTTGAGCACGTCATTATCCTGGATACCAACGAGGGCGTTTTGCCGAGACTGAACATCCATGAGCCGCTGATCCCCCGCGAGGTGATGATCAGCCTGGGCCTCGACCGCCTGGAGCTCGAGGAGGAGATCCAGCGCTATCAGTTCATGCGGCTGATCTCTTCGGCGAAAAACGTGCATCTGATCTACCAGGAAAGCAAGGACAAGGAGCGCAGCCGGTTCATCGAGGAGCTTGTGTGGGAGAAACAGAAGAAAAGCCGGGCTTTCACAAAGGAAGCGGCGCTGCAGGCCAGCTTCCGGGTGAATATCAGGCCGTCAAGAAGGACCGTCGCCAAGACGCCGGAGATGCTCGCCTTTCTGAAACAACACGTCTATTCGGCCTCGAGCGTTAACATGTACATGCATAACCCCATGGATTTTTATGTCAATTACGTGCTCGGCTTGCGGGAGCAGGAAGACCTTCTGGACGAACCGGAAGCCAGGCATGTCGGGACATTCATGCATGAACTTCTGGAAGAAGGCTTCCGGCCTTTCCTGAACAAGAAACCGAAAATCGATTCGGCGTTCCGGGACCGTTTTATGGCGATGTTCGAGGAGAAATTCGCAGAAACATTCGCGCGTTCGATGAAATCCGATTCATTTTTGCTGAAAGCCGTGGCCGCGCAGCGCCTCAGCCGCTTCCTGGACAACGAGCAGTTCAATGGGGAGCGGCAGGTGGAGAAGATCCTGCACTTAGAGAGCCGCTTTGAGGGAACCGTGCCGCTGCCCGCGGGCAGCTTCAAATTCCGATACGTCATAGACCGCATTGACCGCTGCAGTGACGGCACGGTCCTGATTTTGGACTATAAAACCGGCGGCGCCGACCTCATGCCCAGGCCGGCCGGCCGGCTCAAAGGCCTGGCGTGGTCCCGCGCGGCCGCTCTGGAGAACATCAAGTCCTTTCAGATGCCGCTGTACTTTCATTATCTCGGGGAGGAGTTCCCGGACGACCGGGTCAACGCGGTGCTGTATAATCTTAGGACGCTGAAATTGCACCAATTCACCGACCCGATGGCGGCGGCGCAAAGGGCCGAATTCAACGCCGTGTATTTGGAAGCGTTGAACTTCATCATGAGCGAAATTCTTGACCCGGATGCGCCGTTTGAAGAGGATGAGCGGGAATTGTATTTTTAGATGCGGGTGCCAAAAGGGATTATGCGGCTCACGGGAATCTTTTTATGGTTGCGGGCTGATCAGTTTGCAGAATGTTGCGGCCGGGCAGATGAAATTACTTAAACGGTACACGCCGCTTAATCGCTTCAGGGATGAGGGGGGACGGGTCTTCCGATTTTTTCAGCGATAGCAAAAGAACACTGTACAACATGACGCTGACCCCGGCCATTTCAAGGAATTCCTCCATGATGACCTCAACGGTGTACACCAGCTTGTCGCTTTCATCCAGATAAAAGAACGTGATGGTTTCCATGCCCGCCGAACCGAACAAGAAAACCACGATTCCCAGCAGGAAGATGCGCGATAGGCGGGGGTAGGCCTTCCCCAGGGCCCAAAGGTCTTTGGCCAGGAGGGCGAGCAGGATAATGGCGATAGTGCCGTAAACGACGATCCAGACCCCGTGCCGGCCGTGGAAGTAGGGGACCAGGGGGTTGTTGATAAAGACCCAGGTCAGCTTTTCATGGATAATCGCGGCCTCATCCAGCGAAAGGTAGATGAACCCAAAACCGAAAATCTTGGTGCCGAGCTTGGAGGGGGGCGGGGTGTGCTCCGTGCGGTAGCCGATGAACAGGAACAGGAGCCCGATTAGGAACAATTGGATGGTGGAAAACCAGGTGGGGATATTGGATTCCTGGTCGATATTAAACAACTCGTAGACCCACCAGAAGGGGTGATCGAACAGAAAATCCACCCAGAATATGCCGCAGAAGAGAAGTTCACAGAGGATCAGGCAGACCAAAGCCTTGACGGCATCCCGGTCGCTTTTAGGGCATAATAGGCTCATGGGTGCTTAGAGGATTTCCAGCTATTCCTTAATATTTTTATTTCTGTTATTGATATAGGCGTGTTGCAGGGCGATATAGGGATCGATGGCGCTTTCCATCAGGTCGTCGTAATTGTCGCGGATGTTGTACGTATAATTATTGACGCGTTTCCCGGCGGAAATCCCGAATAGAATATCCTCATCCAGAACGACATCCAGCGTCCCGAACCAGAACAGCGGGTCAAAGGCCATGTCGATGATGGTGCCGATCGTGTCGCGGCGGTTGGAGGGGCCGATGATCGGCCACATGAAGAATGACCCTTCGCTGAAACCGTGGCGCGACAATGTTTGCCCGAAGTCCTCATCATACATTTTTGCTTTCAGCGCATATTCGCCCGGATTAAAAAAACCGCCGATACCCGCCGTCGTGTTAATCATGAAACGCGCGAATTCGATTGAGGCCCTCTTAAATTTTCCCTGAAAGACATTGTTGAAAAACCGCACCGGCATCCGGAGGTTGGTAAAGACGTTATTGAAGCCGCCTTGCAGCTTCTTGGGGACGATAAAATCATAGCCCTTGGAGAGGGGGGTAAACACGTATTTATAAACTTTGTGGTTGAAGTTGAAGACCTTTCGATTCCACTTTTCATAAGGGTCGCTGACTTCCAAAGTATATTCATCGTCGTTTTCCCAGTCCGTATCTTTGTCGGCCATGAAACCGATGCCGGTGGTAGTATCCTGAGCGAACAGGGTGGGGGACCATAAAACGCTGACGAACAGAATGCAGATCAGTAACCACGCGCGCATTTTAAGATGTTTTACCATAACGCCCTCCGTCATTTAGAAATGCATTGATTATTTTCCCAGCTTGACCACTTCGCTTTCCTTTTCCTTAAGCTTGTCCATCAGCTCGGCGAACGTGGAATTGCTGAGAATGCTGTTAAATTGGCTCCGGTAATTTCCGACAATGCTGACGCCCTCAACGATAACATCATAGATCCTCCATTCGCCGCCCAAGATTTTCATGCTGAACACCACGTCAATTTGCTTGCTGTCGCTGGTGAGGAAATAGGTATTCACCTTGCCGCGTTCGCCTTCGACCATCTCGCTGATGTAGACGATGCTCTCCTGCGCGTACGAATCGGACTTATCAAGATAAATGTTCTTGAGGATGTTCTTGAAGGTTTCGGTGAATTCCTGCTGCTCCTGCGGCGTGCGGCCATTCCAGTGCCGTCCCAGGGCCCGCTTCGCCGTCTCTTCAAAACTGAACACTCCTTTGACGGCGTCCCAAAGCTTCTGGCGGCGCTCAGGCATTTTCTCCGGGCTCCGAAGGGCGGGGTCATTGAGGATCGCCAGGCCTTCGTCGATGGTCTGTACGACGACCTTTCCCGGCGATTCCGCCCATATTAAAGAAGAGGGGGCAAGGACGAGCATAATAACGGCAAGAAAAGTCAGTAGGGGTATGCGGGTGGCCACGGTTCTAGTTTCCAACAACAAAGTTTTTTAATGCCGACATGAGATCAAAGGGCGGTTCCGTGTCAAACAGGCCATCCCCCGGCCCGAGAACCACATCGGAGCCCCCCGGCAGGATCTCGATGTACTGCTCTCCTAGTATACCCTTTGTACGGACGGAAGCAATAGCGTCATCCTGAATTTTTACATCGCGGTCAATCAGCATGGTGACGACCGCCTCATAATTCTTTAATTCGACGGATTTGATTTTGCCGACCTTGACACCCGCAATCTCGATATTGGTGTCCTCTTTCAGCCCGGTGGCCGATGAGAACGTGGCGTGAATGGGATAATAACCCGTGTCGAAGAAATCGACCTGTCCCAGATTGATGGATATGTAGGCCATGCATGCCAGTCCAAGGGAAACAAATAGGCCCACAATAATTTCTATATGAGATTCTTTCATCACGCACCGCCTTTTATGGTTGTTTTAAGCCAAACGCTGTTTGGACCGGTTACTCAAGCTCTCCTTTAAGGAACTTCTGCACGGTCGGATTGGTGGAAGCCTGGATTTCCTCGGGTGTTCCTGTCGATATGATTTTGCCGCCGTGCAGCATCGCGACCCGGTCAACGATTTGGAAAATGCCCGGGATTTCGTGGCTGACGATCAGGGCCGTCAGCCTGCGCTTTTCCTGCAGGGAGCGTATCGTGTTATAAATAATTTTGGCGATCACCGGGTCAAGGCCGGTGGTCGGCTCATCGAAGAAAATAATCTCCGGGTTCATGATCAGGCAGCGGGCCAGGGCCACGCGCTTGCGCATGCCCCCGCTGATCTGGGCCGGGTATTTATCCCGATCCTCCAAAAGCTGAACGGCTTCCAGCTCCTTGAAGACTTTCTCCTTGATCTGCGCTTCGCTGAGCTTTGTTTTTTCCTTCAGCGGGAAGGCGACATTCTCATAAATGGTAAGCGAGTCAAACAGGGCGCCGAACTGAAAAACGATGCCGAGGCGGTCTTTAATGGCCCTCAGCCGTCTGCCCCGCAAACGGGTGATGTCCTCGGTGCCGATCATGATAGAACCCTTATCGGGCTTCATCAGCCCGATGATATGTTTGAGCAGCACGGACTTGCCGTTGCCGCTCCCGCCGATCAAGGCGAAGGTCTGGCCTTTTTCGATCCTGAGATTGACGCCTTTCAGGATTTCTTGACGGCCGAATTTTTTGTACAAATCAACGACTTCAATCATGGCGTTTTTAGCCGCAAGGCCGGGTGTTATGTTAAAATCAAAATCGAAGTAATAAAGTAGTCGCAGACAAGGATGACGACGGATGATAAAACGACGGCCTCGGTCGTGGCCTTGCTCACGCCTTCGGCCCCGAACCCGGAGCCGGAATCGGCGAAATATCCCTTGTAGCAGCAAATCCAGGAAAATAACAACCCGAAACTCAGGGATTTTTTCAGGCTCAGCGTCAAGTCCTGCAGCTGGACGGAGTCGCTGATCGCGCCGAAATAAACGCCGCTGGATAAGCCGGTGAGCGTGACACCGACCAAGTAGCCTCCCCAGATGCCCATCAGGATGAACAGGGCATTCAGGATGGGGAGGGAGATGACCCCCGCGATCAGGTTGGGTACGGAAAGAAAATTCTTCGGGTTGAGCGCCATGGAATCCAGCGCGTCGATCTGCTCGGAAATGCGCATGATGCCGATCTCGGCCGTCAGGGCGGAACCGGCCCTGCCAATCACCATCAGGGCGGAAATGACCGGCCCCAATTCCCGGATCAAAGAAAGTGAAGTGATCGCCCCCAGCTTGGATTCCGCCCCAAACGTGATCAGGACGTAGTAGGCCTGAAGCGTCAGGGCCATGCCGGTAAAGAGCCCGGTCAGGACGATGACCGAGATCGTCTTGACGCCGATAAAATACACCTGTTTGGTGACCCTGAAGGGACGGTACGGCGGCAGAAGCATGCTGTACAGGGAGCTTCCCAGGAAAATGGCCATTTTCCCGAGCTCACGTATGAAATTAATGACTTTGCCGCCTATGAGTTTGAAGGGATAGAAAAAAAACATAAAAAATGCAACGCAGACAGTTCAGCAAAATTACAATTTTACTTGTACATAAATATATCACAATTTTTAAAAAATGAAATCTTTAAATGACAGAAATTAGCATGGGTTGGGGAGAAAAACCTGGTTGCCGCCATGCCTTATGTTCAGATGCGTAAATTCTAAAAGCACAGGGTTCTTGCTTTACCAATATTGATATTATATATTCTGTTTAGGATGTCCATCGCCCGGCCGGGTGGTATAATGACTTTGCCTAATTATGCAAGGTAAACGTTTCATATAATGACCAGACATATCATCATTGCTATCATTCTCGCCCTGTTTGTGCTGCCTACTGCCTGGGCGCAAGTCCCCGAGAAGGAATATTACTCCGACGGCGTCCTGAAGGTGGACTGGTATTCGGAATTCGGCGACGGTAAGCTGAGCAGGAAGGAATACTATCCAAGCGGGTCCCTCAAGAGCGCAGTGGTCTATGTGAACGGGAAAATCGATGGCAATTACAAAGAATATGGTGAAGACGGCAAGGTGCTTGTTGAGCTGGGGTATAAGCTGGGCGTTGAGAACGGCGCGTTCAGGGAGTATGCTCCGGGCGGGACAGTATTAAAGGAAGGGAATTACGCCAACGGCAAGCTCAGCGGCCCCCAGAAAGCATATGACGAAAACGGCAATCCCTTCCAGGAGATTACGTATGCCGATGGGAAAAAACACGGAACGGCGAAAATATTTTTCCCCAACGGCAAAGTCAAAGAGGAATCGACGTATGTCAACGGGGAATTGCACGGCATCGTGATGTTCTATAAAGATAACGGGAGCCTGAAAGCTGAGAGCCGTTACCAGCGGGGCCTGCGCCAGGGGGAAGCCGCCGAATATTACCCGAACGGCAACTTGAAGGCCAAGATGAATTTTGTTGATGATGCCATCGATGGGGAATTCGTGGAATTTTATGAAAATCAAGAGCTCAAAAAGAGAAATTTGATCGTCAACGGCGAGGTTATTGAGCGGGAGGAATATGATGAGCAGGGCCAACTGATCCCCGAGCTTTCCTTCAGCGTGAATGAAACGGTCGTTCCCTCTTCAGCGGCGCCTGCGCCTGTTCCCTCCAAGGCAGAGGCACCTGCGCAGGGCCAGCGGGTATTTTTTCTGAAGTTCAAGGACATGGCGTTAATTGGGTTTTTGTCCGCGGTGTTTGTGATGATCGGCGTTTTTATCAGGAGGATTTTGACCGCCGGCAAAATCAAGGAGGCGGAGTATCAGCGCAGCCCAGCCGTGTTGCCGGAAAGAGATCAAAGTCGGAAGGAATTCAACCCGCCGCATTCTGAAAGCGAAAAAATGTACCGCCGCCTGGTCGAAACGGGCAAGAGCGGTATTTTTATGGCGGACATGAACGGCCGCCTTTTTTATGTCAATCATGCCTTTGCCGAAATCTTCGGACATAAGACCGAGCAAGAAGTGGTGGGGGCAAGCATGGGCGCATTGTTCAAGTGCATCGACAACGGAGAGAAACAGCTGCTCAAAATCATGGGCGAGGCCAATGAAATCCATGATTTCCAATTCAGGCGCCGCTTGCCGAATAATGAGGTCATTATTCTCTCTGCCAGCGCCAACAGGATTTTTGACGACCAAGGCCGCCCGGCAGGGGTGCGGGGAGTGGTCGTGGACATGACGGAAAAAAGGCGGCTAGAATAGTCATGAATACCCGTCGCAACTGGCTGATCACCTGTTTTGTCATACTCTGGTGCCTGGCCTTCCATTATGAATCCGTGAGGTATTTTTATTTGGAGCCCCTGGCCGGCCGGCCTTTGCCCAAAATCAAATTCCTCTTTCCGCCGGCGGGATGGATTATGTTTTACCGCGTTGACCGGTCGTACGGGCACGTGCGCGTCTTCGGCTACAAAGGGGACCAGGGCATGGAAATTGACCCGCACGAGATTTTTCGCGTGCGGACCATCGGCTACGACAACATTCACCGCGGGGTGATCGGCTCAGCGGCCTCCAGCCACAACCAGGCGGCATTCTGCGAGCACCTGCGCCGGCGGTTCGGGGATATGGACAGCTTCCGGATCGTTTCCACGTATTACCCCGATTTTGTCGCGCATCCGTATGAGCAGTATCACCAGATTTTGTATAGTTGTCCTGAAAAAAAGCGGGAGTAAACATGGAGAAATTATGGCACCGGTTATTTCTTGAAGAGCGGCCGGCCATCAGCCTGTCGCTGTTTCGCATCGTGGCGGCGCTGACCACGGCCAGCGTGGTGGTGCCGTCGCTGGTGCATTTAGAGGAACTGTATTTTCGGGGTTCGTTGCGCGAGTTGAACCCGGGGTTTTTCCCGATTTGGTTCCTGGAGCTGGTGCAGAAGAGCCCGGATGGGCTGGTGGTATTCTTTGCCGTCGTCTTTTATGTCAGCGCGTTCACGCTGCTCATAGGGCTGTTCAGCCAGATGAGCTGTATCCTCATGACCATGAGCTGCTACTATTTTTACGCCCTGAACGCCTACCATGTCAGCACGCTGTCCTGGGACATTCTGCTGGTGACGCTGGTCATGCTGTGCGTCACGGGCTATCACGGGGATTATTTCTCGGTTGATTGCCTGTTGAAAAATGACGAACAGCCTTGGGCGAGGCGGCGCCCGTTTTTCGTCCAACGGCTTTTGCAAATGCAGCTGGGATTCACGTTTTTTTATACGGCCCTTTGTAAAACGACCGCGCAGGGGAACTGGCTGACGGACAATCCGCTATATTATGTCCTCAATTACCCTCCGCCGGGGGTGACCAAAATGTTCCTGCTCAGGGATTTCATCCAGGGCAGGCCGGGGTTGATCTATTGGGCGGGTGTTCTGATCGTTGTGATGGAATACCTGATCGTCTTCCTGCTTTTCTGGCCCCCGACCCGGATGTCCGCGATTTATCTAGGGATATTCTTCCAATGGCTTTTGCTACTCACCCTGGACGTCCCGGCGACATTCTTTTTCCTTTTTCCGGCAATGTTCCTGCTGTTCATCAATCCCAATGACATCCTGGATTGGATTGAGCGCCGGCGGCAGTATCATCTCGCCGCGCCGAGGCTGAAGCTTCTCTATGACGGGGATTGCGGTTTCTGCCGGAAATGCATCCGCGCGCTCAGAAAGATGGACCTTTTCGGCACGCTGGAGTACGTGAACTTCCATGAAGACATTGCGGCGGGCCGGCCGTTACCCGCGGGGTTGAGCAAGGAGCAGGTGCTCAAGCGCATCTATCTGGTCGAGAGCGGTCAGCACGCCTACGGGGGCTACACGGTGTTCCGGCGGATTTGCTGGCAGATGCCGATGATGTTTCCGTTTATTCCGGTAATTTTTTTTCCGGGCATGGGCATTGTCGGGCCGGTGATGTATGCTTTTGTCGCCAAAAACCGGATGTGCATCGGCGGGGGAAAAGGAAAGTCGTGCCGGGTCCCCGCCGGCTAGTCACGCGCCGTGTCCCCACACCGACTTCCAACCATACGCCGCAAGGACAGCGATATAAGGCATCATGGGAACGCGGAACCGCGCGTCCGCAATCCACAGCACCACTACCACGCTTGTCACGATAAAATACAGGACGGCCACCCCTAGAAACGATAAATAGCTATTTCTGTCAGCTTTTCCCGCGCCCAAAAGGAGC
>Ga0155265_1100_pt5 | contig 18323 bp, 14 predicted proteins | sample RifCSPhighO2_02_FD_106233 | JGI IMG/M metagenome (GOLD analysis project Ga0155265, IMG submission 106233) | Omnitrophica WOR_2 bacterium RIFCSPHIGHO2_02_FULL_52_10 | reverse complement strand
CCGATGCCGTGAATCCTCTCGTTGAGGAAGATATTGCTGAGCCGCGCAAGCTTCTTGACAAGATTTTCAAGAATAAGGAACAGCATCAGCAGCGGCCTAAAGGCAGAAGAGGAGGGAAGCGCCCGATTCCGCTGAAGGTCGGGCAGGAAATCCTCGTTCAAGTCGTCAAGGACCCTTTTGGAGAAAAGGGGGCCCGTCTCACCACTCATCTCACCCTGCCGGGGCGGTTTGTCGTCTACATGCCGTGTGACCAGCAAACCGGCATTTCCAGAAAAATCGAAAGTAACGACGAGCGGCAAAGGTTGAGGGAAGTCATCAAGAGTTTTACCTTTGCCAAGGCCGGCGGGTTCATCATCCGCACGGCTTCCCTGAAGCAGGGGAAGCGGGAACTCATCCGCGACGCGAAATTCCTCTACAATATCTGGCTCAAGATTTATAAAAAGGGAGAGCAGCTGAAGGCCCCCTCCCTGATTTACGAAGAGGGGGAATTGACGTGGAAAATCGTGCGTGATTACCTTACGGAAGATGTTCAGCAGGTGATTATTGACTCCAAGGAGGAGCACCAAAAAATTACCAAATTTGTTCAGACCCTCATCGGTCATGAGATGGTCGGCAAGATTCACCATTATAACGGGGAGACGCCGCTTTTTGAATTTAAGAACATCGCGAAAGATCTTCAGAGTATTTATGACACCAACGTGTACTGCAAGTCAGGGGCGTATATTGTCATTAATGCGACGGAAGGATTGACGGTCGTTGACGTCAACAGCGGCAAATTCAAGACCAGGGCCTCCCCGGGGGACGCGGCGTTCATGGTCAATATGGAGGTGGTTCCGGAGATCGCGCGCCAGCTGCGTCTGCGTGACCTGGGGGGGATTATCGTCATCGATTTCATAGACATGGTGAAGGAGGAGCATAAGCGGAAGGTGTTGGAGGCCCTGCAGATCGCGCTGGCCCGGGATCATGAAAAGACGGAGGTCAGCGGCAGGATTTCACCGCTGGGGCTGGTGGAAATGACCAGGGCCCGTACGGGCAAAACGGTTGAGTCCATATCGTTTGGAAAATGCCCATTTTGTGATGGGCGCGGGCGCGTCAAAATTCCGTAAATCGTACAGTAAACAAAGATAGATTACCGGTAGGTTTAAAATCAAAGGAGGGTCATCGTGTATGCCGTTGTCCAAATAGGGGCGACCCAATTTAAAATTTCCGAAGGAGATATCATTGATGCCGACCGCATCCCGCAGGAGCCCGGCAAGAATGTCACGCTGGATAAAGTCCTGTTATTTGCCAAGGGGGCGGATGTCCGCATCGGCCAGCCCTATTTAAAGGATGTTAAAGTCACCGCTGAGGTGGTGAGACACAATCGCGGCAAGAAAAAGGTCGCGTTTAAATTCCGCAGGCGCAAAAGTTCTCAGAAGAAAATCGGACACCGCCAGAATCTAACAGTTTTGAATATCACCAAGATCATGGCTTAGGAAAGGCCAGGCACCGACCGCGCGGCAGGCTCCGGGATAAAAATGATATTTGTTGATGAGGCGAGAATTTTTGTGCAGGGCGGCGACGGCGGCAAGGGGTGTGAGAGCTATTACCGGGACAAATTTATGCGTTACCCCCGTCCCGACGGCGGCGACGGCGGCAAGGGCGGCGATGTCGTGGTCCGGGCAAACCGTGGACTGCGCACGCTGCTTGATTACAGGTTCAAGCAGCATTACACGGCCCAGAGGGGCGGCCATGCCAGCAGCAAGGGCAAAAAGGGCAAGGACGGCAAGGATTCTGTATTGCACGTTCCCGTCGGTACGCTTATCCGTGATTTCGGTACGAAGCTGTTGATCCGGGACCTGGCGACAGACGGGCAGTCCGTCATCATCGCGAAAGGCGGCCGGGGCGGGATCGGCAACCAGCGCAGCAAAACGCTTGTCCCTCCGCGATCGGGGGAAACGCGAACCGTTACGCTTGAGCTCAAGCTGATTGCGGATGTCGGCATAATCGGTTTTCCCAATGCGGGGAAATCCACATTGATTTCCGGCATTTCCAGGGTAAAATCCAAGGTCGCGGCCTATCCTTTTACGACCAAGCAGCCAATTCTGGGGATAGTCGAGGAGGATGACTTCAGTTTTGTCATCGCTGACCTTCCGGGTATAATTGAGGGCGCCCATTTGGGGAAGGGCCTGGGGGACCGGTTTTTACGGCATGCCGAGCGGACGAAGATCCTGCTCCACCTCGTTGACATGGCCGGCACGGAAGGCCGCAATCCGGTTGAGGATTATGGCAAGGTCAACCACGAACTAGAAGCGTACGGTGAGCCGCTGGCGTCCAAGCGCAGGCTGATCGTTGCCAATAAAATGGATCTCCTCCAAGCGCAGGACCATCTTAAGCAATTTCAAAAAGAGATTAACGAAGAAGTCATCCCTGTATCGGCCCTGGGGAAAAACGGCCTTGAGGCGCTTCTCTGCAAAATCAAGGAAGCATTATGCACAGAAAATTCCCGAGACCCATAAAGCGTGTCGTCATTAAAGTCGGCTCCAGTGTCATCGCCACCGATCAAATGAAGCCGCGCATGGCCCATTTGCGGTCCCTCATTGGGCAAATATCGCTGATCCGCCAAAGCAATGTGGACGTCATCCTTGTCAGTTCCGGCGCCATTGTCCTGGGCATGGGCGAATTAAACCGCACACAGCGTTCCACGGACCTGGCGTCCCTGCAGGCGCTGGCGGCCATCGGACAAGCGGTGCTGATGAGAAGGTACAACGAGCTTTTCAAACGCAATAAACTCAAATGCGCGCAGGTTCTTTTGACATGGGATGACTTTGATAACCGCCTGCGGCACAACAATGCGCGCCATACGCTGAACACGATGCTGGCATGGGGGGTGATTCCCGTGATCAATGAGAATGACACGGTTTCCACTGAGGAGATCAAATTCGGGGACAATGACAGGCTGTCGGCCCTGGTGGCCAGCCTGGTGCAGGCGGACCTGTTAATCATTCTCTCCGACGTTGAAGGGCTGTATGACCTCAAGGGCACGGAGAAAAAATTGTTCCAGGAGATCAAGGAAATCACATGGGATATCGAAGGGGCGGCCCTGGGGCACGCCGCGCACCAGCTCAGCCAAGTCAACCCCGCCGCCAAAAAACAGATGTCCAAAGGCGGGATGGCCGCGAAATTAAACGCGGTCAAGATTGCCACACAGGCCAGGATTCCGTGCATCATCGCCAACGGGGAAACGGAAAACGTGATTGAAAGGATATTGATGGGAGAGCGCATCGGCACGCTTTTTATGGAGCGAGAGGACAAGTTGCTGTCCCGCAGGCATTGGATCTCTTTCGGGGCCAAGCCCAAAGGCATTGTCTTAGTCGATGACGGCGCCAAACAGGCGCTCTTATCGGGAGGCAAGAGCCTTTTGTTGCCCGGCGTGATTTCGTGGGAAGGTCATTTCAAGAAAGATGACGTGATTGTGGTTCAGGATAAAGCGCGTCAGGAGATCGCCCGCGGCATCTCAAATTATTCTTCTTCGGGCTTGACCGGCATTCAGGAAAAAAAGGGGCAGAAAGAATTGATTCACCGGGATAATTTAGTGCTTTGTGAACGGTAGCAGAGGCGTGAGCGGTAACCATGGCAAACAAGCCACTGTACAATGAGATTGTCAAGATTGCGCAGGAAGCCAAAACGGCGGCGAGGTCTTTGGCCTTGGTGGACACCAAGGCCAAAAATGCTGTTTTGCGCAAGATGGCCGAAACCCTGTTGGCGAACAAGGCCACTTTAATAAGGGAAAACGCAAAGGACCTTAAAGCGGGCCGTGCCGGCGGATTATCCAAGGCCCTGCTGGACCGTTTGATGCTGGATGAAAAGCGCGTTGAGGGCATGGCCAAATGTTTGATGGACACGCTGGCTATTAAGGACCCTGTCGGCCAGGTCATGGAAACGATCAAGCGGCCCAACGGCCTGGTCATCAAGAAGGTCCGCACGCCTATTGGTGTCATTGGGATTATTTATGAAGCGCGCCCGAATGTGACCAGCGATTGTGTCGGCTTGTGCATCAAATCCGGCAATGCCGTCATATTAAAGGGCGGCAAGGAAGCCTATTATTCCAATAAAGCGATCTATGAGCTCTTGCGCAGGGCATTACGCGGGACCGGGATTCCTACCGGAGCCATACAATTCGTGGCGTCGACGGACCGGGAGGCCGTGAAAATCCTTCTGCAGATGGACCGTTATATTGATATGATCGTGCCGCGCGGCGGGGAGGGCTTAATCCGTTTTGTCGCGGGGCATACGCGCATTCCCGTGGTGAAACATTACAAGGGGGTATGTCATACGTATGTGGATAAGGACGCCGACCTGAACATGGCCCGGGCCATCTGTTATAACGCGAAAGTGCAAAGACCGGGGGTCTGTAACGCCATGGAAACGATGCTGGTGCACAAGGATTGCGCGCGCCGCTTCCTGCCGGTGATGATCCATGACCTCCAAAATGCTGGTGTTGAGGTGCGGGGATGCCCGGTCACGCGCCGGATTGTGAATGGCGGGGTCAAAGCGGCCCAAGCGCAGGACTGGAGCGAGGAGTATCTGGACTTGATCCTGGCGGTGAAAGTCGTCAACGGTACTCAGGAAGCGATTGACCACATCAATACATACGGCTCCCAGCATTCGGATGCCATTGTCACGGAAAATCAAAAGGCCGCCGATCAATTCTTCAAGTCCGTTGACTCGGCCTGTCTTTATGTGAACGCCTCAACACGGTTTACCGACGGTTTTGAATTCGGCTTCGGGGCCGAGGTCGGCATCAGCACGGATAAGCTTCACGTGCGCGGGCCAATGGCGCTAGAAGGCCTGACGACCTACAAATACGAAATCTACGGGAAAGGGCAGATACGCCAATGAAGCGCATCGGGATATTAGGCGGGACGTTCAATCCCGTTCATATCGGACATTTGACGATCGCGCAGATGGTGTGTCAACAGGTGGGTTTGGACAGGGTGGTCTTTATTCCGTCGTATTTGCCGCCGCACAAAAGCGGCAAGAACGTGATTTCAGCCAGAGACCGCTATCACATGCTTCGTCTAGCGGTGAAAGGGAACCCTAAGTTTCGCACCAACGATTTTGAAATCAAAAAGGGGGGGAGATCGTACAGCGTCGAAACGGTCAAGTATTTAAGGAAAGAATACCCCCGCGGCACGAAATTTTTCTTTATCATCGGCAGCGACCTTCTCCCTCGGTTGTATACGTGGAAGGATATCCACGAACTGAAAAAAATGGTCACGTTCCTGTCGGTCAGCCGGCCGGGATTCAGGCGGAAAAAGTCCAAGATCCGGGTCCGTTCCATCACGGTTCCGGGTTTACATACTTCTTCGACGTTCGCGCGCCAGCGCCTCCTGGCAGGAAAAACGGTAAAATACCTTGTCCCGGAGAACGTCCTCCGCTATATTCAGAAAAAGAAATTATATCGAAAACGACAACTGAGAAAGGGCTCGCATGTCATCAACGGCAGTAACCGATATCAAGTTTGGAACAGACGGATGGCGGGGGGTTATTTCCGATAATTTTACTTTTAAGAACGTTGCCATCGTCGGCCAGGCCATCAGCGAATGGGTCAAAAGAGATTTGCGCCCACCCCGGGGCGGGCAAGGCCGGCGCGTTACGGTGGGCTATGATACGCGGTTTTTGGGTAAGGAGTACGCCCAAATCATCAGCTGCATTTTGGCGAGGAACAATGTTGAGGTCTACCTTGGGCAAGCGCCTATTCCCACGCCGGCGCTCAGCTATGCGGTCGTGAGGAAAAAGGCCGTGGCCGGCATTATGATTACGGCCAGCCACAATCCGGGGAAATTTAACGGTATCAAGATCAAAAACAGCCAGGGCGGCGGCGCGTCCACGGAAGTGACGAAGCGGGTGGAGCAATATTTAGGGAAAACCCCCGTGCGGACCATGGACTGCGCGGAGGCGATCCAGGCGAAGCGTATCAAGATGTGTGATTTCAAGGCGGATTACGTGAAGTTTATGCGCCGCTACCTAGATTTCCCCAAAATCAAGAACGCCCGTTTTAAAGTGGTGCAGGATGTGATGCACGGCAGCGGCGGCCGGATCTTGGAAGAGGTCCTGAAGGGGAGCCAGATCCGTTTAACGCTTATGCGGGATGACATTAACCCCTATTTTGACGGGGGTAAGCCCGAGCCGGTGGTGGAGTATCTGGGAGGGATTCTCAACAAAGTGAAAAGAGAGAAATTTGATCTGGGCTTGGTGCTGGACGGCGATGCCGACCGTTTGGCGGCTATCGCGCCGGGAGGGGAATTTATTTCCCCGCAAAGAATCTTAGGCCTGATCATTTTACATCTGGTTCGTAACCGCGGCCGCAGGGGCGGGGTCGTCAAGACAACCTGTGGCACCATGCTGATCGATCATATCGCCGAAGACTTGGGGCTTGAGTTGTATGAAACGCCGGTCGGCTTCAAATATATCTCTGACCTGATGGTTTCCAAGCGCATCGTTGCGGGCGGGGAAGAGGCCGGCGGGATCGGCGTGCAGGATTACATCCCGGAGCGCGACGGCACGCTGGCCGGCCTGTTGCTGTTGGAGATGATGGCCTATGAACAAAAGAACATCAAACAGCTTTTGAACGATATGGAAAGGAAATACGGCCGCTACTATTATGAGCGTTCTGATCTCGAATTATCCAACCGTGCCCTCGACATGAACCGCATCTGGTCCATCAAGTCTTTATTAGGGGAAAAGGTCGTTAAGGTCACGGATTATGACGGCATCAAGCTGACCTGCGAAGATGAAAGCTGGCTCATGCTCCGGCCATCGGGGACGGAACCGCTGGTCCGGGCTTATTCTGAAGCCAAAACCCTTAAAAAAGCCAAGGCATTAATAGGAGTAGGTGAGAGACTGCTGAAAAATTAATTTATGTTCTATTGGTTCTCATTCTATCTAATTAAGGCATTGGGAGCAATATTTTCGCCAAGGCACGTTGCGGGGAAGGAGAATCTCCCGCCCAACGGGAGTTATATTTTAGCCAGTAATCATTTGAGCAACCTTGATCCGTTTCTGATCGGTCTCTCCGTCGGCCGGAGGATATCGTATATGGCCAAGGATGCGCTCTTTCACAATCCCCTGCTGCGGTTTTGTCTTTACAGAGTTGAGGCTTTTCCGGTGAAGAGAGGGGCATCGGATGTCCGCGCCTTGCGGGAAACTTTAAGGAAGCTGAAAAAGGGGCTTCCGGTTGTGGTGTTTCCCGAAGGCACGCGCGGAGGCTCGGGAACGGAAAAGCGAACTCAGTCAGGCATAGGATTCCTGGCCGTCAAGGGAAATGTCCCGCTTGTCCCGGTCCATATCGGAGGCTCCGATCAAGTGTTGCCGCGCGGGGCCAAATTCCCCAAGCGGGGCCGGGTGACGGTCACGTTTGGGAAGCCTGTGAGGTTTACCAGCGGCCAAACCTATGAGGAGATTGTTGCCGCGATCATGGATGAAATTGACGGTCTTACCCGGTGTCATTAATTCCTCCCGGTCGGTCTTTTAAAGAAATAAATTCATTGACAAATTTATGAATTTTGCGATAATGCAACCTCAGATTTGATATGAGATGTATTCATGTTGGATTTGGGGTGGCATGGAACCTTTCTACTTCCTTAGAGAAAGGTTATTTTTTATCAGCCCGCCATGGGGCGGACAATTCTTCAGGGAAAGAGGTTATGCTTTTATGAAAGTCGAAAAACTGTCACTCATGCAGGAATTATATAACGATACGTTCCGCGATATTAAGGAAGGGGAGATTGTCAAGGGCACCGTTGTCGCCATCAACCCGAAGGAAGTGGTTGTGGATATAGGGTTTAAATCCGAGGGGTTTGTTCCTATTGAAGAGTTCCGCGATGTCGATGATCTTGAGGCGGGCAGGGAGATTGATGTCCTGATTGAGTCCATTGAGGACGATGAGGGCAGATTGGTATTATCTCACCAAAAGGCCGAAAAACTTCAAGGCTGGATGAAGCTCGGCGATGCCATCACGGAGGGAGACAATGTTGAGGGGCGGATTGTCAAGCAGGTCAAGGGTGGGTTCATCGTTGATGTCCATGGGATAGAAGCTTTTCTCCCAATGTCGCTTTCCTCGTTTAAAGGGGTTCAGACCGAGGAAATTATGGCGAGTAAATATACCTTCCAGGTCGCCAAGCTCAATAAACTACGCAGAAACCTTATTCTTTCGCGCCGTGAAGTGGTACAGAAAGAAAGAGAAGTCGTGCGGGACAGGCTGTGGAACGAATTGGTAAAGGGGCAAAAGCGAAAAGGCGTGGTGAAGGGCATTACCGATTTCGGGGCCTTTATTGATCTTGGCGGCGTGGATGGACTGCTGCATATTACAGACATGAGCTGGACGCGCATCAACCATCCATCGGAGGTGGTTTCTATCGGGGATAAAATCGAAGTCCTGATCCTTGATTTTGACCGTGAGCATTCCAAGGTTTCTTTAGGTTTAAAGCAGATCATCGAGAATCCATGGTCGGATATTTATGAGAAGTATCCGACGGGGACAAAAACCCGCGGAAAAGTCGTGAATGTGATGCCTTACGGGGTATTCATTGAGATTGAGCGTGGCATTGAAGGGTTGCTGCACTCTTCCGAAATTACCTGGCAGAAGAAGCTGGTCAATCCCCAGGAAATGTTCAAAGTCGGCGATGAAGTTGAGGTGCAGATCATCAATGTGGACAAAGATTCCAAGAGAATTTCATTGAGCATGAAACAGCTAGAGGATAACCCGTGGCTTGAGGTTGAAAAACAGTACGCGATCGGTTCGCGGGTGAAGGGCAAGGTCCGCGGCTTTACCGATTACGGCGCGTTTGTTGAGTTGGAATCCGGCCTTGAGGGCATGATCCACATCTCCGATATGTCCTGGACCAAGAAGATCAATCATCCGCAAGATGTCCTCCAAAAAAGTCAAGACGTAGAAGTTATTATCCTCGCCATTGATGCCAATAATCGGAAAATCAATTTAGGCCTAAAGCAATTGGTGGAAAACCCCTGGATGAAGATTGCTGAGAAGTATCCAGTGAACATGGAAATGGAAGCCGAGGTTGTGCTCAATTCCAATTTCGGTGTGTTCGTGAAGTTGGAAGACGACGTTGAAGCCTTGGTGTATTCATCGGAGATCGACAGAGAGCAAGCCGCAGCATTAAAACCAGGCGACAAGATTAAGGTCAAAATCATCAAAGTCGATGTCGAGCAAATGAAGATCGGGGTCAGTGCCCGTCCCTGAGCCTTCTGCATTCATCCCTAGAAAATCCGAAGTCCGTATATCACCTTTGAAATTACTATGCGAAAAAGGTCAGAGGAATATTTGGGTTTCGGATTTTTCATACCATAAAGTATTAACAAGTAAGCCTTATCATGTCTATCCCAGATATCATTGAGAGAATTTCCCGCTCGACGACCGAAATCATCAGCCCGGAAAGCCTGGAAAAGAAACTTGCCTGGAGCAGGAAGAAGAAAATACCCCTGCGCATTAAGGCCGGGTTTGATCCCACCGCGCCGGATATCCATTTGGGCCATGTCGTACTTTTGAGGAAACTCAGGCAGTTTCAGGATTTGGGCCACGTGGTTTATTTCGTGATCGGTGATTTTACGGCTATGGTCGGTGATCCGACCGGGCAAACGCAGTTAAGGCCGGTTTTGAGCCAGAAGGAAATAAAGGCAAACGCCCAAACCTATAAGCAGCAGGTCTTTAAGGTTCTAGATAACGATCCGAAAAAACTCAGGATTGTTGTCAATAGTGTCTGGCTCGGGAAATTGTCCGCCCGAGAGATGCTGGAATTAGCCAAGCACAGTACGGTCGCCCAAATGCTTGCCCGGGCAGATTTCAAAAAACGGTACACCGAGCAAAAAGAAATAAGTATATTGGAATTCATGTACCCGCTTTTGCAGGGATATGATTCCGTTCATTTAAAAGCGGATGTGGAGCTGGGAGGGAGCGATCAAAAATTTAATCTCCTGATGGGCAGGCAGATTCAGGAAGTTTATGGTCAGGACCTTCAAGTCGTTATCATGACGCCCCTTTTGGAGGGAATAGACGGGATTCAAAAAATGAGCAAATCCCTCGGGAATTACATCGGTATCAATGAACCGCCGCATGAAATTTTCGGCAAGGTGATGTCCATCAATGATGACCTCATGTACAGATATTATGAAATTTTGACCGACCTGGATATGGGTGAAATAAAATCGCTCCACCCCAAGGAAGCCAAGCTGAGGTTGGGGGAGGTTATTGTCGAACAATTTCATGGAAAAGCCCAAGCCTCAAAGGCGAGGACTGATTTTGAAAAGACATTCAGTCAAAGGCAAAATCCGCAAGGCATAGAGGAATACAGGTTGGGTAAGGATTCTATGGATTTGGCCTCTATCTTGGTTGAGAGGGGACTGGTGTCCTCCAAACGGGAATATCACCGCTTAATCCAGCAAGGTGCCATCCATTTCGAAGGCGAAAAATTGACCGATGTCGAATGGACTCCTAAGGCCGGGGTCCTGAAGGTCGGAAAGCGGCGGTATTTGAGGCTTCTATAGGCGCTTTTCCAGGTTCCTAACTCTAGTAATTGGAAATAATTACAGGGTTATTAAATCCAAAAAAATTTCTTGACAGAATATAATAATTAGATATACTTGACTGATTATTCTGGTCTATTTCATTGCGGACTTTTCAAATTTACCGAAATAGGAGCAATTCCCAGAGAATATAACAGGGAGTTTCTTCGATAGATTATGTGCGCTGCCCCTGTAGCTCAGTCGGTAGAGCACGTCCTTGGTAAGGACGAGGTCACCGGTTCGATACCGGTCGGGGGCTTCGTCTTCTGCCAGCGCTTCTTTAATTCTCGTCGATAATCGACTAATGAAACTGATTTAGCATTGAGCAATCAAGATCATGCGTGAACCTATTCAATTTCAATGCACGGAATGCCAGCGCATCAACTACACTTCCATGAAGGATAAGAAAAAACATCCTGAAAGGATCGAGCTCAAGAAGTACTGCCGATTTTGCCGCAAACATATTCTCCACCGCGAGCTTAAAAAGTAATGAATGTTCAGGGAAAGAAAAACGGAAATTGAAGGCCTGTAGCTCCAACTGGCAGAGCAACGGTCTCCAAAACCGTGGGTTGTAGGTTCGAATCCTACCAGGCCTGTAAAGCTGGGCATGTCATGATTGCCAAAGTGCAAAAATTTATATCGGAAGTTGCCGTTGAGCTGAGGAAGGTGTCTTGGTCAACCCGCACAGAACTTATCAATGCCGCATGGATCGTCATCGTCAGCACGGCTTTATTAGGTCTATTTATCGGTGGCACGGATTTTGTTCTTTCAAAGCTGCTAGAATTGATGATCGGGTAGTGCTATGAGTGAAATGAAATGGTACGTTGTTCATACGCAGACAGGCTCAGAGGAAAAGGCGAAGGCCGGACTCGAGAGCCGTATGAACTCTACGGATCTCAAGAAATATATCGGCGAAATCGTGGTTCCCACCGAGCAGGTTTCGGAGGTGCGCGGCGGCAAAAAGCGTATCACGGCCAGGAAATTTTTCCCGGGCTATATCATGATCAAAATGCAGATGAACAAAGAAAGCTGGTATTTGGTCAAGACGACGCCCGGCATTACCGGTTTTATCGGCCCCGGACGCCGGCCAACGCCGATTACGGAAGAGGAAGTTAAAGCTATAATCAACCGTACCGAGGATACGGAAACCAAACCTACTCCGAAGACTGTGTTTGAAGTGGGGGAATCCATCAGGATTGCTCAAGGGCCGTTCGCCAATTTTAATGGAACGGCCATGGAGGTCTATCCGGACCGCGGGAAATTAAAGGTCAGCGTATCTATTTTCGGGAGAGCGACCCTTGTCGAACTTGAATATTGGCAAGTAGAAAAAGTATAAGAGGCAGATATGGCAAAAGAAATAGTGGCGCAGATTAAATTATATGTTCCGGCAGGACAGGCCAATCCCGCACCGCCGGTCGGGCCGGCTTTAGGGCAGCACGGCGTGAATATCATGGGCTTTTGTAAAGCCTTTAATGAAAAAACAAAGGGTAAAGAGGGACTGATCCTTCCTGCGATTATCAGCGTCTATAAGGACAAATCCTTTGATTTCGTCATTAAGACCCCACCCAGCGCCGTTTTGATTAAAAAGGCCGTGAATTTGGCAAAAGCTTCAGGACAAGCCGGAAAAGAAAAAATCGCCAAGATCACTAAGAAACAAATAGAGGAGATCGCCAGAACGAAAATGGAGGATCTCAACACCAACGATCTGAACCGGGCCATAGCCACGATCACGGGCACGGCAAGAAGCATGGGGATTGAGGTGGAGGCATAATCATGATTAAAACAAGCAAGCGCATGCAGGCGGCCGAAAAATTATTTGACAGGGACAAAGTGTATAGCCTGAAAGAGGCCGTTGAACTGATCGAGAAGTTCCCGAAAGTCAAATTCGACGAAACCGTTGAACTCCATCTTTTCCTGAATATTGACATGAAAACTTCCGACCAAGGCGTGCGTGGAACGGTGGTTTTGCCAAATGGATTAGGAAGAGAGGTGCGCGTGGCTGCGTTCTGCAAAGGTGAAATGGAGAAGAAGGCCAAGGACGCCGGGGCCGAATTTGTGGGTTCGGATGACCTGATTGAGAAGGTTTCCAATGGATTTTTAGATTTTGATGTGGTGGTAGCCGCCCCTGACATGATGAGAGACCTCAGCAAGCTGGGAAAACTTTTAGGGCCCCGGGGGCTTATGCCGACCCCCAAAGCCGGTACCGTCACGGTGGATTTGGAGCGGGCCATCAAGGAAGTCAAGGCAGGAAAAATCGAGTTTAAGTCGGACAAGCAGTCCGGTCTCCATGTCGGCATCGGCAAGCGTTCCTTTCCCATGGAAAAATTGCTGGAAAATGCAAATGTGCTCTTAGAGGCGGTCAATCATGCGAAGCCCGCATCGGTGAAGGGCAATCTTATCAAGAGGGCATCCCTGACCACGACCATGGGGCCCGGATTAAAGGTGGCGTTATGAAAAAAGTCGGCCAGTTTTACAGAGAACGCTTAGTTCAACAGGTCAAGGATGGCGTGGCCAAAAATGACAACATTTTTCTCATCAACTATTCCAAGGTTTCCGGAATACAAATGAGCGATTTGAGAAAGAACCTTCGGGGGGCAGGGGCGAAGGTTTGCGTGACCAAGAATTCGATTGCACGGTTGGCGCTCAAGGAAGTGAATCAGGAAACCCTTGCGGACAGGGTTTCGGGCCAGACGGCGCTTATCTGGGGAGGGGCGGATTCCTCAGAGGTTTCAAAAATTCTAGTAAAATTCATCAAGGATGCCGAGAATATTAAGGTTCAGGGGGGATTGCTTCAAGGCAGGATTCTGGAGAAAGAAGACGTTCAGAAGTTGTCAGAACTGCCGTCCCGGGAAGTCCTGTTAACCATGCTTTTATCGGCGATTCAGTCGCCGTTAACCCGGCTGGCCGGGGCGTTGAACGCGAAGACGAGAGAATTAATTTCGGTTTTGCATCAATTAAGTGAAAAAAAGGGGGGGAAGTGAAATGTCAAATGAAGCGGCTGTAGAAAAAAGTGAAGCAAAGGCAAAGGTGGCTCTTTCGCCGAAACTCGAAGAGGTCGTTAAGACCGTCGAGCAATTAACGGCGTTGGAACTTTCCGAGCTTGTCAAAGGACTTGAAGATAAATTCGGCATTCAGGCCGCGGCACCGATGGCGTTCGGCGCGATGATGCCGGGTGCCGGCGCTGCCGCAGCGGGCGCTGCTGCCGCAGAAGAGAAAACGTCCTTTGACGTTATTCTGGCCGAAGTTGGCGCCAACAAAATCGCTGTTATTAAGGAAGTGCGCGCGGCAACCAGTTTAGGCCTTAAGGAGGCCAAGGACCTTGTTGAGGGCGCGCCCAAGCCTGTCAAAGAAGGCGCGACGAAAGAAGAGGCCGAGGAGCTTAAGAAGAAGCTCGAAGCCGCCGGCGCTAAGGTTCAGTTGAAATAACCTTAGTGGCAATTTCGTGCCCCTTATAATTGACGGCAGGGTGGCATGCGCTATCCCTGGAAATTCAGCGGTAACGGCCAACTAAAACGCGGACCAATATGGAAAAATTAAAAATCAAGAATTTCAGCAAATTCAAGGACGATTTTGAATTGCCGAATTTGCTGGATATTCAGGTTGTAGCGTATGAGAAGTTTTTACAACGTGACATGCCCTCCGAAAAACGCAGTGATGTAGGATTAGAGGAAGTTTTTCGGGAAGTTTTTCCCCTCGAAAGTTATGACGGCCAAATTAAGCTCGAGTATATGCATTATACCTTGGGCAAAGAGAAATACTCTGCGCCGGAATGCAAGCGGCGCGGGATGAATTTCGCGGCTGTTCTAAAAGTAAAACTCCGGCTGATCACACCCGTTGATATCAAGGAACAAGAGGTTTATTTCGGTGATTTCCCCCTTATGACCGAAACAGGCACCTTCATCATCAACGGTGATGAGCGCGTTGTGGTTTCCCAGATCCAGCGTCCGCCGGGGGTTTCTTTCGAAGAAGAATTACATCCAACGGGAAAGAGCATCTATCACGGCCGTATCATCCCCTCCCGCGGCGCTTGGTTTGAGATTAAGTATGATCTTAATGACGTTCTCTTGGCCTACATTGATCGCCGGAGGAATTTCCCTGCCACGCAGATCCTCAGAATCATGGGATTGTCGAGCAATGAGGATATCCGAAAATTTCTCGGGGATACTTACGAAAAGCTGCAGCCCACCCTTGAGAAGGACCACACCAACAATAAAGAGGAGGCGCTGCTGGATTTTTACCGCAAGATGAGGCCAACCGAGCCGGCTACCGTAGAGGTGGCCGACGCCTTGTTTTTCCGGCTGTTCTTTGAGGCAAAGCGATACGATCTAAGCAAGGTCGGGAGGCACATTATCAATCGCAAATTAAATATGGATGTTTCCATGGAAAGCAGGGTGCTTGATATTGCTACGGTGGTTGAGGTCATGCGGTATCTCATTGGTCTGCGTAACGGCCAGGGAGAAACGGACGATATCGACCACTTGGGGAACCGACGCATCAAAACGGTCGGAGAGCTTGTCCAGAACCAGGTCCGTATCGGTCTTGCCCGGTTAGAGCGCTCCATCAAGGAACGCCTGGTGGTCATGAATTCGTTTGAGAACTTGACGGCGCATCATCTGATCAATTCCAGGTTGTTTTCCAATCAGATTCAGGATTTCTTCGCCCGAAGCCAGCTCTCTCAGTTCATGGATCAGGTCAATCCCCTTTCCGAAATGACGCACAAGAGAAGACTCAGCGCCTTGGGACCCGGCGGCTTGTCCAGGGAGCGGGCGGGTTTTGAGGTCCGTGACGTCCATCCCACCCATTATGGGCGTGTCTGCCCGATTGAAACGCCGGAAGGCCCGAATATCGGTCTCATCGCGTCGTTGACAACGTGCGCGCGGGTGAATGATCTCGGGTTCATTGAAACGCCTTATCGGAAGGTCATTGACAGTAAAGTCAGCCGGAAAATAGAATATCTCACGGCGGATATGGACCAAAATGAGTATATTGCCCAGGCGAATTCCGTCGTGAAGGAAGACGGCGGGTTCCAGTCTTCCGAGGTTCTGTGCCGTTATAAAACCGATTTTCCAAGGGCAAAACCGAAGAACATCAGCTACATGGATGTTTCCCCGCTGCAGATCGTCTCCGTGGCTGCTTCCTTAATACCGTTCTTGGAGCACGATGACGCCAACCGCGCGCTGATGGGTTCCAACATGCAGCGCCAGGCCGTTCCACTCATGATTCCTGAAATGCCTTATGTGGGGACTGGAATGGAAGAGAAAGTCGCGCGGGATTCCGGCGTCCTCGTCATTGCCAAGGAGGATGGCGTCGTGAAAAGAGTGGATGCCAGCGAGATCGTCATCGGCAAGATTGAGTATCCCCTGAAAAACTATCAGCGGACGAATGCCAACACGTGCATTCATCAGCGGCCTTTGGTTCAGGTCGGCGACAAGGTCAAGGCGGGCCAGGTCATCGCCGACGGCGTGGCAACACAAAACGGAAGGCTGGCTTTAGGGCGCAATGTGCTGGTCGCGTTTATGCCGTGGCGAGGATATAACTTTGAGGACGCCATCCTGATTAATGAGAAATTGGTCCGTGAAGATACCTTCACTTCGATCCACATCGAACGGTTCGAAGTCGAGTGTCGGGAAACGCGCCTCGGCAACGAGGAAATCACTCGCGATATCCCCAATGTGGGGGAAGAAGCCCTGGTTAATCTCAATGAAGACGGGATTGTCCGTGTCGGCGCGGAAGTCAAGGCCGGGGATATTCTTGTCGGAAAAGTGACCCCGAAAAGCGAAAAGGAGCTATCGCCGGAAGAACGGCTGCTCAGGGCGATTTTCGGCGAGAAAGCCGCGGACATCCGCGACACATCCCTAACGCTCCCGCCGGGAATCGAGGGTGTCATTGTGAACACAGAGGTTTTTCAGCGCAGCGAGCGCGGACGGAAGACAAAGGAGGACAAATCCAAGGAAAGTGAAGCGATCGAGAAGATAAAAGCTTTTTATAAGCAGGAAATTTCGTTTGTCGAAGACGAGAGAGACGCAAAGTTAAGTAAATTATTGGGGGTAACGAAAACAAAATTGAGCAAGATTAAGTTCGATGATTTTGAAGAAGAATCAGAAGAACGTGAAGCGGCGCGGTTCTATGACGATAAGGTTGCCGAGCTTATTGAAGAGCAGGAGCATGAGATTGAAAGGGTCAAGCGCGGCGATGAGTTGCCCGCCGGCGTGCTAAAGCGGGTGGTGGTTCATGTCGCCACGAAGCGCAAGCTTGCCGAAGGGGATAAAATGGCGGGGCGCCACGGGAACAAGGGAATCGTGTCGCGTATTCTGCCCGAATCGGATATGCCTTTTCTTAAAGACGGCGCTCCGGTTGATATCGTGCTCAATCCTCTCGGCGTTCCTTCCCGCATGAATGTCGGTCAGCTGCTGGAAACACATTTGGGATGGGCCGCCAAAGCCCTAGGGTTTTACACGGTCACGCCGGTCTTTAACGGCGCTGATGAAAGTGAAATTCAAAACTGCCTTCAAGAGGCTGCATTGCCTGTCGATGGTAAGGTAGTTTTGTATGACGGATACACGGGGCATCCGTTTGACCAGAAAGTGACGGTTGGCATAATCTACATGTTAAAATTGAATCACCTTGTTGACGAAAAAATCCATGCCCGTTCCATCGGACCGTACTCTTTGGTAACGCAGCAGCCGCTGGGTGGTAAAGCGCATTTCGGCGGACAGCGTTTCGGTGAAATGGAAGTTTGGGCGCTGGAGGCCTACGGGGCCGCCTATACACTCCAGGAAATGCTGACGGTCAAGAGTGACGATGTGACCGGCCGCAGCCGGATGTATGAAGCGATTGTCAAAGGGCAGCAAAAGCTGACTCCCGGAACACCGGAGTCCTTCAACGTGCTCATCAAAGAACTTCAGGGTTTGTGCCTTGACATCAAGATGGTGCGGGCCGGTGAGGAACAGGGCCACAGCAAAACTCCCGACAAATCAAAGGACAAGAAGAAAGTCATATGATCAAACAAGGCGAAGCTGTACAGAATCAAGACAGAATTACCATTCAGATCGCGTCGGCCGATGTGATTCGTTCCTGGTCTTCCGGTGTCGTGAAAAAAGCGGAGACGCTTAATTACCGGACTTTGAAACCGGAAAAGGACGGCCTTTTCTGCGAGAAGATATTCGGCCCCGTCAGGGATTGGGAATGCAATTGCGGCAAGTATAAGGGGATTAAATTTAAGGGCATTACGTGTGACCGCTGCGGCGTGACCGTCACAAGGTCGTCTGTCCGTCGGGAGAGAATGGGGCATATTGAGCTCGCTTGTCCGGTGACGCATATATGGTTCTATAAGGCCGTTCCCAGCCGCCTGTCCGCGTTACTGCAGGTGGGGTTGCGTGATCTCGAAAAATTGATTTATTACGAGGAATATATCGTGATTGATCCGGGTGACACCCCGCTCAAACATAAACAATTCCTTTCTGAAGACGAATACCAGGAGGCATTGGTGAAATACGGCGGCGCATTTAAGGCAAAAATCGGGGCCGAAGCCGTGCGGGAATTGCTGAAAGAGCTGGATTTAAATGTGCTTTGTAAAAAACTGCGCGGTGACCTGGAGAAGTCCAACCCCCAGGGGACAAACGCCAAAAAGATTGCCAAGACGCTGAAAATTATCGAGGATTTCAAGAATTCGAATAACAAGGCCGACTGGATGGTGCTCGACGTCCTGCCCGTCATTCCACCGGACTTGAGGCCGTTGGTCCCGCTGGAGGGCGGACGTT
>Ga0155265_1028_pt1 | contig 18601 bp, 19 predicted proteins | sample RifCSPhighO2_02_FD_106233 | JGI IMG/M metagenome (GOLD analysis project Ga0155265, IMG submission 106233) | Omnitrophica WOR_2 bacterium RIFCSPHIGHO2_02_FULL_52_10 | reverse complement strand
AGATTAACTCCTGAAATGCGTGTTTCATAAGATATAGAATTTTCATTTGCGCAGCCCTGCCCCGCGAAACACCACAATATTTTGTTCGATTATAAGCCGGTTTGATATATAATAACTCCAGTGCATGGGGCAAAGCCATGAAAAAAGACGTAATATTTCTCTTAATGTCGTATATCTGGCCGGCTGGAAAGGACGGCACTGCTAAGACCGCGGCATGACACGTCAGGAAAAACGAAAAACACAAAGACGCAAAGTCCAGATTCCGGTTTTATGCTGGGACGAGGGCGATACCAACCGGAAAAACAAGGGCAAGGAGATTGTCACAAAAGATATCAGCGGCGACGGCATCGCGTTTTATTCCAAAGAAATCCATCCGATCAACACGGTTTTACACATCGATATTTACCTTCCCAATCAAAAAGCCCCTGTTTCGTGTCAATTAAAAGTCGTCAGCATCGAAGTTCTCCTGCGCGGCGAGGAATATCTCATCGGGGCGGCCTTTTTCGACCTGAAAGCCGAAGACCGGCTGAGAATCGCCTCGGCCGTGGAAAAAATGGACCTCTATGTCCTGCTGGAAAGCGCCATCAACGGGGGGGCGACGGACCTGCACCTGACGGTGGGCCGGCCTCCGCTTGTGCGCCGCGGCGGGAGGATCCTCACGATGGCGGCGAACGTCGTTGAGCCGGGACAGGTCGAAGCCATGCTTTATCCGATGATGACGCGCCGGCAGATCAAGTATTTTGAGGAGCATAAAGAGATGGACTTTGCTTTCTCGCCGGATGTGAGTTCGCGGTTTAGGGTCAACATGCACTCGCAAAAAGGATATGTCGAGGCGGCGCTGCGCAATATCCCTTCGAAAGTGAAAACGCTCGAGGAGCTGGGATTGTCGGGCGGCATGCTGGAGCAGTTTTGCCAGGAGAAATCCGGGCTGATATTAATCGCCGGGACAACCGGCGCCGGCAAGACGACGACCATGATGTCGATGGTGGATTTCATTAACAGGAACCAGGACCGCGTGGTCGTGACCATCGAGGACCCGATCGAATATACCCTGACCAGCCAGCGCAGCATTATCAAACAGAGGGAATTGGGAAGCGACACATTCTCCTACGCGGAAGGGTTAAAGCGCGCTCTGCGCCAGGACCCCGATGTCATTTGTGTCGGCGAAATCATGGAGGGGGATTGCCTGATCAGCGCGCTGCGCGCGGCGGAAACGGGGCACCTGGTGATTTCCACCGTCCATGCCCCGGACACGGTTGCGGCCATCGAGCGTATTATCAATTTTTGCCCCCCCGAGCACGCCCTGAGCCTGCGCCAGCAATTGGCCTCGTGCCTTATCGGGATTTTATTTCAGTTGCTTTTGAAGGGAAACCAGACGAAGGGCCAGGTGCTCGCCTCGGAGCTGCTGTTGAACAATTCGGCCATGAAAAATTTGATACGCGAGGGTCGTTATAGTCTCATGGGCAACGTTTTGCAGACGGGCCGGGCCCAGGGAATGTACACGCTCAAGGACAATCTCCGCGAGCTCCATGAACGCGGCCTGATCAATGATGAAACCATGCAGGGCATGGTCAAACCGAGCCATCCGTAGCCTTCGGGTGAATATTTCTCCCGCCTGTTTGCTGCCGCGCGCGATCACCGGACAGACTCCCGGGACAAAATATGAACAAAGTCATTTTTTATGAGGCCTTTGATGAAGAGGCGTCGGCAATCAGGAAATTCCTGCCAGGGGATCTCAATGCCGTCTTTACGTGGAAGACCATTCAGGAGCAAGGGGATTCCTCCCCTCCCGCCGAACTGATTAGCGTCCGCACGCAATCGCGCGTTCCCAAAGAATGGGGCAAACGCATCAAAGGGATATTAACGCGCAGCCGGGGGTACGACCACCTGACCGCTTTCCGGCGGGAAACCGGACTAGATATTCCTTGCGGGTTTCTGGATGATTATTGCGGCCGGGCGGCGGCCGAACAAGCCGTTCTCATGATGATGGCGCTGTTGCGCAAACTTAAGAAGCAGGCCGGTAATTTTCGGGCGTTTTCCCGGGACGGCATCACCGGCGCGCAGTGCAAAGGCCGCCGGGCTTTCGTCGCCGGCGTCGGGCATATTGGCGCGGAAATTGTCGATATAACCAAAGGCTTGCGTATGGAGGTAAAGGGGTTCGATATTGAACACAAAATCAAGGGGCTTGTTTATGTGCCGTTAGCCGAGGGGATTGCCTGGGCCGATGTCGTGTTTTGCGCCCTGCCTTTGACGGAAGCGACGCGGGGGATGATCGGTTATGAAGCGCTTAAGCAAGGAAGCCCGGGGAAGATATTTGTGAATGTCGCCCGGGGCGAGATTTCGCCGGCCGGGGAACTGAAAAGGCTTTTGGAGGAAGGGGCCGTCGGCGGGATTGGTCTGGACGTTTTTCCGGAAGAATCGGCGCTGGCCCACCGCCTGCGCGCCGGAACCGAAAGCAGCAATCAAGAGGTGAAGACAGTGCTGGAGCTTGCCGAAAGGGACGAAGCGCTCTTTACGCCCCACAACGCCTTCAACACGCAAGAGGCCTTGGAGCAAAAGGCCGCTTTAAGCGCGCAGGCGGTAAAGCAATTTTTGGCGCGCGGAACGTTTCCGTTGGCCGTTCCGTCCTTATAAAGAAATTGCATTTTTAAACTGAAGGTTTTACAATAAAAGCGCGTCCAAATTGTTGGGCGCTTAAAATTAAGGAGGTTGTATGTTGAAAATCTACGGCGCCGATTTGTCGGCACCCGCCAATAAAGTGCGCATGACGGCCAACGCGCTGGATCTGGATTACGAGTATATTCGCGTGAGCCTGCGCGAAGGCCAAAACAGGACGGAACAGTTTCTCAAGCTGCATCCCGCCGGAAAAGTCCCGGTCATTGATGATGACGGGTTTGTGCTGTTCGAAAGCGGCGCGATTATTAAATATCTGGCCGCCCGGGAATCCTCCCCGCTGTATCCCGAGGACATCGAAGCCAGAGCGATTACCGATCAATGGCTCGATTTTACGGCCATCCATGTCGGAGGGGCCCTGTCGAAGGTTTTGTTTAACCGCGTCTTTGCCTCCTTCACCAAGGTTTCCGTCGATGAGAGATCCTTAAGCGATGGCATCAAATTCCTGGACCGGTTTTTGCCCGTGATCGACCGGCAACTATCCCAAAACAAGTATTTGGCAGGAAAACAGTTTTCGCTGGCAGACATCGCGCTTTTAGCGACAATTGATCCGGCGGAGGCGGCCGGGATTGACCTCTCCGGATATGACCATATTGTTGAATGGCGCCAGGCGCTCAAAAAGAAGGATTTTTACACAAAATGCCACGCGTCTTATGAGGCGGCGTTAAAAAACATGATGGCGGGGGCGAAATAGTGCCGGAGATAACCATATTTTTGAGCAGCCTACGGAAGAATGCTTGAGCCCATGAAAGCGGCGGTCATCCAGCTTAATGCCGACGGCGACAAAAAACGCAACATTGAACGGGCGTTAGGGTGGGTCCGCAGGGCCGCCGCGGAAAAGGCGGAATTTATCCTGCTGCCCGAGATGTTTAATTTCCGGGGACGGATTGTCCCCCGCCGGGGCCTCATTGACATTGCGGAAACTTTTCCGGGGGAGTCCACGGCCCCGCTCATGGCGGCGGCCAGGCAATACAAGGCGGTCATTTTAGCCGGCTCGATCTGTGAAGGGGTGCCCGGGAAAAGGAAAGTCTTTAACTCGTCCGTTCTTATTGACAACCGCGGCAACATTGTTGCGAAATACCGCAAAACTCATTTATTCAGCGCGGTGATTGGGAAGACCGCCATCAATGAAGCGCGCCACTTTGAGCGGGGAAGAAAGGCCGTTCTGGCAAGAGTGGGGCCATGGCGCATCGGGATGTCGATTTGCTATGACCTGCGGTATCCCGAGCTTTATCGCGCGTATGCCCAGGCGGGGGCGAATATGTTGTGCGTCCCGTCGGCGTTTACAAGAAAAACAGGACAGGCGCACTGGGAGGTGCTGTTGCGGGCACGGGCCGTTGAAAATCTTTGCTACGTGCTCGCTCCAAACCAGACGGGCAAGGACAGCAAGGGGGTGGCCAGCTACGGCAACAGCATGATCGTCAGCCCTTGGGGGGAAATCTTGGCGCGCGCTTCCGGCAGCCGCGAAGAGATCATTTTTGCTGATCTGGACCAAGGGGAAATAAGCAGGGCGCAAAAGACTCTGCCATTTCAAAAAAAGACATAACTCTATCAGGAACGGGAAAACGAAAATGATAAAACTAATCAGAGGTCAAGGAGGGCGCCGCGGACAAGGCGTTCTTGAGTATATTCTACTGATGGCAGCCGTTATCGTTGCCCTGCTGATGTTTTTTGGGAACGGCGGTGTTTTCAGAAAATCATATAATGAGGTGATTACTATCCAGGCGGACGAAATGACTAACAGCGCGGAAACAATTTTTGAAATAAGGTAATCCGCCGAACAATCACAACGGAGAATGTTTCATGGCCAAAAATTCGGTTAAGGTAGCCGTCACCGGGGCGGCGGGCAATATCGGCTATGCCCTGCTTTTTCGTATCGCTTCGGGGCAGATGTTCGGCAGCGATACGGACATCCATTTAAGCCTTCTGGAGATTAAGCCGGCCCTTTCCGTTTTGGACGGTGTCGTGATGGAGCTGGATGATTGCGCCTTTCCCCTATTGAAATCTGTTCAGACGACCGCGGATCCCAATATAGCGGTCAAGGATGTTGATTGGGCCCTGCTCATCGGCAGCGTTCCCAGGAAAGAGGGCATGGAGCGCGGCGATCTGTTGCGGATTAACGGAAATATTTTTACGATTCAAGGACGGGCCATTTCGGAGCACGCCAAGCTGGGGTGCAAGGCCCTGGTGGTCGGAAATCCTTGCAATACAAATGCTTATATCGCTAAAGTTTCCGCTCCGAATGTCTCCGCCAGGAATTTCTTCGCCATGACGATGTTGGATCAGCACCGCGCCTGCGCTCAATTGGCCAAGAAAGCGGGCGTTGATGTGGCGGATGTCCAAAATGTCGCTATTTGGGGCAATCATTCATCCACTCAGTTCCCGGATTTTTACCACGCCACAATTGCCGGAAAACCTGCTGGCGAGGTCATACGGGATGAGCACTGGCTGCAAACAGATTTTATTGAAACGGTGCAAAAACGGGGGGCGGCGGTCATCAAGGCGCGAGGGCACTCTTCGGCGGCCTCGGCCGCCAATGCCGTGGTTGATGCGGTTAGAAACATGAATACGCCGACAAAGAGTGGGGAATTCTTCTCCATGGCGGTGTCTTCGGATGGGAGCTATGGGGTGGACAAAGGGCTCATGTTCAGTTTTCCGGTTAAATCCGATGGCAAGGATTGGGAGATTATCCAGGGGATAGATCACAACGATTTTGCGAAGGAAAAGATTGAAGCGACCCTTGCGGAGCTTCGCTCGGAAAGAGAAGCGGTTAAAGAAATTATTTAGCGTGTCGTCCCCATCGTTACGGCCCGCATGCCCGGAAGTAGCTGTAACCAAAGGCTTAATGTTAAAAATTAAGCAATTAAGCTTGTAATCCCTTCAGAATCCGTTTATACTGGTAAAGATATTTCTATTAATAGTTATTATTAAAAATGAGGGAGGAGTTTTGTGCCAAGAAATTTGAAATATACATTTCCAGCTTTGCTTGTCATGCTTGTGATTAACGCTTCGGGTTGCGATGCCATCAATGCCATAAAGGAATATTTTCAGGAACCGGAAAAAAAATCGGTGATGCCCCCCGCGGCGCCCGCATCAATCCCGGAACAGGCCAAGCCCCAGCCCGCCGCCCCCCAAATGACCGCCAATGTCTTGGCTCGCGTAGGTTCATGGACGATTACCGTTGAAGAGTTTAATGAACGCCTGGCCGCGCTGAAGGAAGTTGTCCCGGATTTTGACGTCAATGATCCTGAGGCAAAAAGCATGATTCTCGATGAGCTGGTTAATCAGCAAATGCTGGTATTGGGCGCGGAGCAGTCAGGGCTGGCCCGCCAAAAAGATATTATTGCCGCTGTGGATGAGTTCCGCCGGACGCTGATTGTCCGGGAGGTGGCGCGTGAACTGACAGAAAACATCACCGTAACGGAAGAGGAAGCGCGCGCCTTCTTTGACGAGAACAAGGAAAGCCTGGTCGGCCCGGAGGAGTGGCATGTCCGGGAGATCGTCGCTTCCACGAAAGCGCAGGCAACGAGCGTTTTGGCAGAGGTTCTCGGCGGCGCAGATTTCGCCGAAACCGCGAGGGTGAAGTCTACCGGCAAATCTGCCGCCAACGGCGGCGACCTCGGGTTTATCACGCAGGAACCCTTTCCGCAAATGGGAGAGGCGCTGCTGCCTCTGGCAGCGGGAGAGGTCAGCGATGTGTTTGAAGGGCCGGAAGGTTTTTATATTGTCAAGCTGGAGGAGAAAAAACCAGGCGTGCCGCTGGTCTATGAAGAAATCAAAGACGACATCATTCAGAGCCAGACGCTGCAGAAGCAGCAGCAAGTGATTCTGGACCATCTCAATGAGTTAAAACAAAAAACGGCCGTGGAAGTCAATGCGCAACTGCTGCAATGACCCTGTCCGGCATCCTGCCGGAACATCAAACGGCAAGGGTGATGATCATACCCCGGAGGAATGTTCATGAATATAGAGAATAAAAAACAATTGGCGACGATCCTTCTGGCGATCGGCCTGGGGCTGGTGGCGTCCATGCTCATGAGCAAGGTGGTGAGCGACAAAGTGGATGAGCAGACCAAGATCATCGCCAAGGAATATCAGGGCCGGAGTTCCGCGCTGGTTAAGGAGGTGGATTCGACGAAGCAGATGCTTAATAAACTGGCGCAAGATTACCAGGCCCTCGCGAAAAAGGTTGAGCAGCAACCCGTTATCAGGGAGGTTCCTCTAAAGACGGATAAGCCCCCGGTCCAGAAAACGGTGTTTTCCTTGAGGACCCCTCCGGGGAAAAGGGCCATCACCGTAAACATCAAGTCATTATCGGCTGTCGGCGGCCTGATCAACCCCGGTGATTTCGTGGACGTGATTGCCCAGCTTAATGTCCCTGAAGAAAGTGATGAAAAAAAGGCGAAAATAGACAAAGTGACGACCGTTTTATTCCAGAACATCCAGGTCCTTGCTGTCGGGACGAATTATAATCCCGTGGGGCAGGAGCCCGCCTATGAAGCGCAGCAGCAAATGAGCGCGTTGAACGTCACGCTGGCCGTAAGCCCGGAAGAAGCGGGGCTGTTATCATTCGCCGAGGCGAACGGTGACCTGCAGTTATCCCTGAGGTCTCCCATAGACACGGAGGATAAGATTTTACAAAAAGTGGCGTCTTGGGATGCTTTGGCGGATTTCGTCCTGGAGCAGCAGGGGACCGAGCTGCTCGTCCCCAAGAAAAAAGCGACGATTAAGAAATCGGAAACGGATAAAGAAGAAAAAGAGGAAGAAGTGAAACCGTTCATTCAGATCTTTCGGGGAGGAAGAGAGCTTTAATGACACGCACCCTTAAGGCATTCACCGTGGCCGGGATGTGCTGGTTCATGGCCGCAGCCATTATGCTTAGCACGACACCGGTTTTCTGTCAGACCCAGTCGGACGACATAGATTCCATTTATACGGATGATATTAACCTGGTCAAAGGGGAGTTGGTGACCATAAAGGTGTACTCCATGACCCGCGTTTCGGTAACCGATCCTGAAGTGGTGGACATTGTCGATGCGGACGAGCAGGAGTTGCTTTTGGTGGGCAAGGCGGTCGGCCAATCGGCCCTGTTCATATGGGATGAGCACGGCAAGCGCACGATCATGCTGAGCGTGTTCAATCAAAATCTTGATCTTGTCAAAAGCCGCCTTCAAAAACTCCTCAAAACCGAAGACATCCACGAAGTCACGTTAGACATTAATCCTCAAGAAGGCAAGGTTGTTTTGTCGGGCGACATCCCCGATCATAAACGAGATCTGTATGACAACATTATCGAACCGTTCCATGATGATATTATCAATTTGGTCGTGGATGAAGTGATCGAGGACATGGTCCAAATCGATATGCAGCTGACGGAATTGAATGAAACCCTTCAAAAAAGTCTGGGGATTGATTGGACGACGGGCGGGCGGACAGGGATAGCTCCAAACTACGAAGAGGACCAATGGCCGACCGACGGGCACATCCGGGATTTCTTCAAGATCGGCGAGTTTAACAGGACCGGCCAGTTGATTGCGGCGGTCAATGCGCTGATTACGGAAGGGAAGGCGCGTCTCCTTTCAAAACCGAAGCTGGTGGTGGTCAGCGGGCAGGAGGCCTCGTTTCTGGTTGGCGGCGAAATCCCCGTGAGAACAACGACGTCGTCCTCCACCGGGACGCAGGAAAATGTGGAGTTCAAGGAATTCGGCATCAGCATGACGATCACCCCAACTATCCGGAAACAGAAGATTGATATCAACATGAATCTTGAAATCAGCGAGATCGACGCCTCAACAGCCAGCACCGTTTCCTCGGACGTGGCGTTTTCCACGCGGTCGGCCAGCACCCACCTTTTTCTGGATGACGGACAAACGATCGTGCTCGCGGGATTGATAAAAAAGTCGGAAAGCCAAACACTGAGCAAGATCCCGTTCATCGGCGACATCCCGGTATTGGGGCTGCTGTTTAGAAGCAGGGTGAATCCCATTCCCGTGCAGGACCAGGAGCTTGTCATCGCCTTGACTCCGCACATATTAAAGCAACAAGAAGCTCCTGGCGCTCAACAGGCTTTTTCTTCGGATTCCGGCATGGCCGCTGCGGACCAATCAATATCCGCAGACTTAGCCCCGCAACAAAATATGATTCCGCATTATATCGGCATCCCCCGGGAAATGACCGAGTATGTCCGGGACATTCAGCAGAAGATATCCCAGGCCAGCGTTTACCCCAGCGAGGCAAGGCAATACGGCTGGGAGGGGACGGTTAAGGTGGGAATGCTCATCCTTAATGACGGAACGCTTGCGTTCGCCTTGATCAAGGAGTCCTCCGGCCACGAGATATTTGACGAGGTTGCGCTGAACACGGCGAAACGATTGGCGCCGTTCCGGGCTTTTCCTACCGATACGGATCTGCAGGAACTGAATGTGACAATACCGATTGTGTACAGCCTGAACAGGAATTAATCGGTTGCCGTTCGGGCGGCTTGAACTTTTATCACAGCATAGGAAAGTATAAAAAGCGGATGCTGCTAGAAAACTCCTTTCCTATGCAGGCCGACTTTCCTTAAAGTTTTAGACGAAGTCGGCACAGTAATGGCTTCCTCTGAATGTATTTAAGGAAAGCCATACAGCAAAGAAGATACGACGTCCTCATTTTCCTTTAAAATATTTAGAGGAAATGAGGACATGTACTTGCCTTTTCTGTAGTACTTTTGAAGGCAAGTACGAACGAAGTGAGGAGTTTTCTTGTTCGCCGGATAAATGGTTTTTTCAATTTTGCGGGGGATGTTTTAAGTAACGCGCAGTAACAGCTCATGAGTTCCAAGACCATCACAGTGTTCAGCAACAAAGGCGGCGTCGGGAAGACGTTCGTCACGGTCAATCTGGCCACGTCGCTGGCCAAGGCCAAGCACAAGGTCCTGGTCGTTGACCTTGATTTTCAGGCGGGGCAGGACATGGCCCGGATGCTTAACCTGATGCCCCGCCACTCGATCGTTGAACTCCTTCCCGCGCTTGAATCCTCCGATGATCCAGAACTGTTCACGGAATATGCCGCGATTCACTCCTGCGGTCTGCATTTCATCCCGATCATTAAACACATCCAGCAGATTGGGCGCGTCACGCCGGACAATATCAAGCCGTTTTTCCGCAAGGCGAAGAACGTTTATGATTATATTCTTGTCGACGCGGGCAAATCTCTCAATGAAATGCTGGTTACGGTTTTTGATTATTCCAATCTCATTCTCTTGGTTGCGACGCCGGATATCCTGGCGGTCTACCAGGTGAAATGGTGCCTGGACATTCTGCAAAGCCTGCAATTTCCCTTGAAGATGGTTAAGCTCGTCCTCAACCGCTCCGAGAGCCGGGGCAGCGTCGCCTGGCAGGAAGTGCGTTCGGCCCTGCCCTGCGAGATATTCAGCAACGTGCCTTCCGACGGAAAAACGGTAGGCATGGCGTTAAACCGCGGCATTCCCTGCGTGCTGGACAGCCCCAAGAGCGGCGTGGCCGACGCGTTCAACCGCATGGCCGGCGTCATGCGCCGGGAGGACCTGTTTGTCCCGGCGACCGAAGTCGAAAAAAAAAGAAACGTGGAAACGCTGGAGAAGCCCGGGGAGTTCTGGGCGAAATTCGGAATCTCACAACAGGGCAGTGTCCCGGTGGAAAGGGGATTTACGGAAGATGATGATACTCTGATCCTGAAAAAGAAAATCCATGAAAAATTGGTTGAACGGTTGAATCTTGACGGGATCGCCGCCGATCTGCTGCGCGACCCGGAATCGGTGGTCCAGGTCAAGAGGACCGCGGAAGAGGTCGTGACGAACCTGCTGACCGAAGAGGCGGGCGGGAAAATCGCGTCCTCCGAAGAGCGGCGCAGGCTGGTGGCCGATATCGTCAATGAGGCGCTGGGGTTGGGGGCGCTGGAGGAATTCCTTGCCGATCCGGATGTCACGGACATCATGGTGAACAGCCGGGATGAAGTTTACGTTGAAAAGAACGGCAAGCTTATTTTGACCAACAAGAGGTTTGTTTCCGATGAGAAAATGCGCTCCATCATCGAAAGGATCATCGCCCCCCTGGGCCGGCGCATTGACGAGTCGACCCCGATGGTCGACGCGCGGCTTCCGGACGGCTCGCGCATCAACGCCATCATTCCGCCGCTGTCCTTAAACGGGCCGATGATCACGATTCGGAAATTCGGCAAGGAGCGGCTGCAGATCGATGACCTGCTCAACAAGTACCACAGTTTAACCAAGGACATGGCCGATTTTCTATACGCCTGCGTGATCGGTCGGAAAAATATCATTGTTTCCGGAGGGACGGGGGCGGGGAAGACAACCCTGCTGAACGTCATTTCCGAATTTATTCCGGACAATGAACGGATCATAACGATCGAGGATGCCGCGGAATTGAAACTCAAAAAGAGCCATTGGGGGCGGCTGGAGTCCCGTCCGCCGAACATTGAGGGGCGCGGGGCCGTGACCATCCGCGACCTTTTTATCAATTGCCTGCGCATGCGCCCGGACCGCATTGTGATTGGGGAATGCCGCGGGGCCGAGGCCCTGGACATGCTTCAGGCGATGAACACCGGCCACGACGGGTCCCTGACGACGTTGCACGCCAACTCGACCAGGGACGTGTTGACCCGCATGCAGTCCATGATTTTGCTAAGCGGCATCGAGCTGCCGGTGAGGGCGATTAATGAAATGGTTTCCTCGGCCATAGACATTATCGTGCATATCAACCGTTTTTCGGACGGGACCAGAAAGATCACGGGAATATCCGAAATCACCGGTCTCAGCGAGGATTTTCATCTGCAAATGGAAGATGTTTTTGTGTTCAAGCAAGAGGGGGTTGAGCGCGACGGCCGGGTTCTCGGAAAATTTCAGCCGACAGGCTATATCCCGCAGTGCCTGGATGAATTAGTGACGCGGGGGCTGCCGGTTGACAGAAAGATGTTCGCGGTTTAGAGCTAAGGTAGCGTTGGTTTTTATTCTTAACACAACAAAGAATACGGTCATTGCCCAAAAAGGCGTCCTCGCCGACACATTTTTTTCCAGAATGATCGGGCTCCTCAACAGGCAATCCCTCCTGCCGGGGGAAGCCCTTGTTATCACCCGCTGTAAATCCGTCCACATGCTTTTTATGCGTTTTCCCATCGATGCGATTTTTATCGATAAGAATAGCCATGTCGTTGGCCTAGTTGAGCGTTTATTACCATTTCAATTTAGCCGCATTTTTCTCAAAACCAGCCAAGTTATTGAGGTTCCTTCCGGAGTTATTGTCCAATCTAGAACCGCTTTAGACGATAAAATTGAAATCAAACAAGCCGATAATTGAGTATTTTATTGACCAAGAGAAGGTCAATGATATACTAATTATGTCTTATTAATGTCCAGTCTGAGCTTTGACTCCAATTGGACTTCTAAAATATTCCTGGGAGAGGATAAGTTACATGGGGGTCGTCCACAAACTTAAAGATGAAGTCGTTTCTTTTATTTTAGCCCAGAAGAAGCAAGATCCCGCCATAGGCGTCCGCAAGCTTGCCCTGCTTGCCAGTGAAAAATTCCAAATCGACATATCCAAATCTTCGATAAATAACGTTCTTAAAAGTGCCGAATTGAGCAGCGCTGTCGGCAGAAGAGCGGGCGGCTTGGTAAAGTCTGAAAAATTCTCCATCCCTCCAGCCAGGAAAACAGAAATTTTAAAAAACATGCGGATGGCGGGGTTTGTTACGGAGCATGAGTCCATACCAGAAGCGGTCAAGAACCCGCCGGAAGATATTAAAACGGAAAGAATTCGCGCGGCTGAGCCCCCGCCGATACGGACGGACCTTCAGGGGAAGGAGCAGCCAGAACCGGTTGCCTCAAAGGCGCCGCTTCAAGAAGAGCAAATCCCTGCAAGATCCGAAGACGAATCGACGCAAGATGCATCGCAGGATTTTGATTTTCTCGAGCAAGTTGAAAAATTCCGCGCCCTTCAAAAAAACAAGGGGGCGGCGCCATTAAGGGGGGCCGGGCTGGCCTTTCTAAAGGCCGCGCAATGGGCATTATCCGGCAAGTATCTGATGGAAGGGCTTATCAAGAAATGTCTAAAAGGCAGCTTATCAGGGCATTTTAATGTGGCCAGCGACATGTATTTGTTTTTCCAGTTTTTGGGGGTTAAGACTATCGAGGATATTTTGTCTTATCAGGATCACGGAATCTGGCCGCTGAACGATTGCCGCCCCGGCAGTCTTGAGGAGAATAATGAACTCCTGGAATTAAAGCAGCTGTTCCGTGGGGACAGCGCGCTTCCGGATGCGGCCATCCGGACTTTGATCATGGAATACGGCATTGAGAAGGAAAACGCGCTTTTGGAGGTCAAGGGGTATAAGCTGTACCTGGAAGACGCGTCGGAACTTGTCTTCGACGCGCAAATGGCTTCTTTTAGCGGCGGCTCTTTGGAGGCGGCCTGGGGCCGCCAGTGTGTGCCCGTTAACAGGGCCCTGACAATTCTCTCTGACTGCCTGATTGCGAATATCCGGAACTGTGTTTTTCGGCGAATCCCCGGAGAGGAGAAATTCGGCCGGCCGTTTTACGATATGGTCGACGTTTTTGAGAACCTCCCCGGCAAAAGGATCGTTAAAGCGACCATGCTCACAAAGGACGATGAAGAATTTACGGAGTTTTCGGCCATTCCCTCCCAAAAAAGGATTTTTTTGGCGGGAGTCGGTCCCCGGCAGGGGGAATTTAAAGATTTGACTAAATCTGTAAAATGGGCGGCGAAACGACCCTATTACCACGAAGAAACGGATAGAGTGTATTATTTTGCCGAGACAAAGTCCGGTTTAGGGGAATCTCAATTTCGTGGCCATCAAAATGAATTAAGAGTTGTAACTATATGGAAACAAAAGGACAAGGACCCGTTAGGGGCCATTGTCACCAATCATGTAGAGGAAACGGGTAAAACAATCCTGGAAAAATATATTTCCTCATGGCCGTACTTTGATACTGAAACGCAGGAAGTTTCCCGCTTGATTGACGATCCGGTACAGCAACCCAAGCCAAGCTGGAGAATTAACAATTTCTCCGATATTTTCCTGGATTTTGCCCAGTGCCTTCACTACTACTCCTGCAATCATTTTTTCCCCCAAAACATAGCTTCTACAGACATAAATGAATATATATCAAATATTTATAACATCTCCGGCCGTATTCATAAAATAGATGACGCCATTCTTGTAACACTCGAAATGGCTTCAGCTCATAAATACCGTGACAGCTTCGAATATGCGGTAAGGCGGGTCAATGAAAGTCATATTTTTGACCACTCCGGCCGCCGTTTATGGATGAGTATTGCGTGCAGTCCGGAGTGAGGGCATCCTTAGAAAATAACCGGAGCCTGCCCAAGAACCAAGATAAAATTCGTTTGACTATGCCTTGACACCCCCTTGTCGTATGATATACTTTTTGTGTCAGATTTATTTGATGACCATTGAAAATTGAAAGGTTTTTTGGTCCGATCCCGGTTTAATGCCGGGATTCTTAATACGCCACGGGAAAGACAATCAGTTTTCATATATATTATTTATGTATATGAAGTTCTTAAGTTAAGGCAAACTGCCAAACAATGCCTCCGTGTGTATTAAGGAGGCTTTTTTATTGAGGCCAACACTTACGGAGCGAAAGCGAACGTAAGTGTGCGGCCGAAATAATCCCGAGCTTCGGTCTCAAACACGTCGGAAGCGAGGGATACGAAACGGTAATAAAAGGCCCCTCGTTACGGCAATTGAACCGAAGGTAACTCGGGGTCAATTCGCACAACACTTTATGTCGCCCTGTGGGCTCCATAAAATGTGTGCTCATTGAAAATAATCCCGAGCTTCGGTCTCAAACACGTCGGAAGCGAGGGATCAATTCAGGCATTAACTTACGTTCGCTGTCGCTCCGTAAGTTAAGCCTTCATGGAATTAACACACCGCGAGGTGTTTGAGTCCTTAATCTGCCGAAGCACGGGCGGCTTAGGGATGCCGGCGGGATGGTTCTCCCGGCAATAGAGCCCTCTGGAATTCTGGCCCTGTCACTGCGGTGATGAGGGAGAGGGTAGATTGGCTGTGCGGTACATAAGGTGGTCGCGATGAGGCTATCAATACAATGGAATCATAAAGGTCAAAGTCTAATCGAATATGCCATGGTCGCGGCTGTTGTTTCGGCGGCAATTGTTGCCATGAGCACCTATGTGTACCGTTCCGTTCAAGCAACCCAACAGACCATTCAACGAGAGTTCGGCGGCAATTAAATACCCGGCAACATGAGTGCGCGGCAGAGCTTCCTCAACATCGTTTTAGGGCGACGTTTGCCGTGAAGCGTAAAAGGAAGCGATGCGTAAAACTCCGCGCCAGCCAGGTATTTTGAGCATATTAATACTAAGGAGGGAATACAATGCTTAAAAGGAATATAATGGTTAAATCTCGCAGAAAAAAGAAAGGGCAAAGCACCGTGGAATACATCATTCTGGTGGCTGCCATCATAGGCGCCCTGATTATTTTTCTGCCGACTACGTTTCAAGATGCTTACAATGCTACTTTACGAAGCGGCACCAACGGCATGGAGAATATGGCCGATCGCCTTAGAAATTCCAGGCCGCTGGCCCCGTAAATAAGCCATAGTTCAAAATTAGGAGGAAATATCAATGTTTAAAAAATTGATGAGAAACAAAAGAGCGCAGAATACCGCCGAATACGCGATCCTTATTTCGCTGGTTGTGGCCGGTATTATTGCCATGCAAACATATGCTCAACGAGCATTGCAGGCCAGGGTTCGTGACGCCGGGCAGTACTTGGCGACGGAGACCGCGGAGTTAGGAGCTACGGTCCAATACGAGCCTTATTATTTGACAACGAATTACACAGTGGTCAGAAACGAGTCCGAATCACAAGTATTAGACAATACGACGACTCGCCAGGAAGTGGACACGACGAGAACGAGAGAAACGGGCGGGTTCCAGGAATCCAGTTATAACGCCCTTCTGCCGGGCCTTGTCAACGGCGTCTAATTTTTGTGAGAAAAACCCCTGCAATAAATGCGGAGGTTTAACTTAGGAGGATAAATCAATGTTTAAGCACCTAAACAGAAAAAGACAAAAAGGGCAAAGCACGCTGGAATATGCGATCCTGATCATTATCATCATCGGCGCGCTGTTGTCCATACAGGTCTATATCAAGCGCGGTGTCCAGGGACGCCTGAAAAGCGCCACCGATGATATCGGGACGCAGTTTTCTCCCGGGAATACCAACGTGGTTAAGAGGATGATCACATCAAGCAGGTCGGCGGACACGTTCCAAGACGGCGTTCAGAGGTCAGAATTGCTTGAGGCCGAAACAACGCTGGACATCATGAACTCCGATGTCATGAACATTCAGCAGGAGTATTGGGGCGGTTAGCAAACAGAAGAAGCATCTTATCAGGACAAAACATGGCTTACTTGGGGCGGAAAGGCTTCTCGTAAGCCATGTTTTTTTGTGGGGACACAACCGAGCGCCGGCGCTGTCTTCCGTCCGTCAGGCCCGACAAATAGAAAATGGAAAGTGTTTTTCTCTATAAAACAATGTATAATTATTAACAGAAGTATTACCAGAGTCCGCTTTTATGCTAAAGAATTTAAAAACCAAACGCGCCCAGGCCCCGTACAGGCGCTTTTCACCCAGAGCTTCTACGGGGCAGGCCCCGTACAGGCATTATTCACTCGGATCCTCTACGGGGCAGGCCGTGATGGGTGAATATGTCGTGGTGATTTTCTTGGTCGTCGCGGTCATCGGCGCCATGACGATTTTTTTTAAGCGGGCGGTGCAGGCGCGCATCCACGATGCCAGGGACTATATGGTCAAAGAGGTGCGCGAGCGCACGCAGGGGGAGTTTGACGGGAATCTTTATTTAGAGTACGAGCCCTACTATGTCAACACGTACGTGCCTCAGATCGTGCGGGAAGCCGTATATAATAAAACGCTTTCGCAGGGGGCCTCATCCGGGGTGTTTGTCATGGGGATAGATGAGAAAACAGACGTCCCCGCCGCCATTAGCGTTACATTGCCGCCGGCAGAGTTTGACCGCACGACGCCGAAAAATTAGGGCGCGGCTGGCGTTGCGGCGCAACGAAGAAAGGCATTATGCTTCGACGTTGTTCGAATAACGAGGAAAACGCGCAGGTGTTTATGGAATACGTCATTATCGTCAGCGTGGTGATCCTGGTCCTGATGGCCATGAGCACGCTGATCAAGCGCGGCACGCAGGGCATGATCAAGGTCGTTGCCGATGAGATCGGCCTTCAGGCAAACGCTGAGCAGAACGCCGCGGAGGGATATTTGAAATTCTCGAATGTGCTGACGCGGACGATGGCCGATCAAAGAACGCTCGAGAATGTCGGGGATACGGTGTATGCGTATGACGACGAGGTTTTGACCACGCAGACTTCAATCATCAACCTCGGTTTTACCGAGGAAAACTGAAGAGGAACTAGCATGTTCAGGCCGGGCAAAAGAGGACAGACTTCTTTGGAATACGTGGTGCTGCTCATCATCGTTATCGGATCGTTTGTCGCCGTTCAGAACTACATGAAAAGAGGAATTCAGGGAAGGTGGAAATCGGCCGTCGATGATTTGGGGGACCAGTATGACCCCCGGACGGCTATAACGGATGTCCGGCACACATTGAGCTCAACGACAAATACAACAATCATTACCGTGGATCAGCCGGGGGGGATTACGACCCAAAGGACGGACGTTTCCTCTTCCGCTGAGCGCAGGGAAGGCCAAACTTCCGTGGGAGCATATTAAAACCATGGCGTTGACGCTGAAACAAAAGGCCCAAACCGCTATTGAGCTGGCCGTGTTCGGCTCGATCCTGATTTTTGTTCTGGGAGTCATCGTCAAGTCCGCGCTGATCAAAAGCAATGAACAGCAGGCCAAGCTCAGGGCCACCAGGATGGCGCTGTCCCTGTCGTATAACATATCCGATCCGCCTCAGGCCCAGATCGCCTCTCACAATAACGCATCGGTCCTGGTCATTGAAGACAGGTTGACGGCGGCTTCGGCGAAATACGGCGCGATCGACCGCTCGCCGTTCATGGTGCAGGCCTCCGGCAGCCACACGGCGAATTTGTTCATGCCGGTCGAGTACGGCGACAGCGGCGACCTCCCCATGCTGGACGTGTATGTTAACGGGAAGCATTTTTCGTTTACGACGGCGACATTTGAACCTTATGTTTTGTCAGTGGACAGTAAATTATACGAGATTGTTGATAATCATCCATTAATGAGACAAAACGGCGAGTGGTGCGATGGCTCCGTCGCGTACCCTTGTCCAGACGATAATCTGTCCGCCGACAAACGGTTTGATTTAGACCGCGATGGGACAGCGGATGTTCCGGCCGACGAGCGTGGAAGGTTCTCCTGGCAGTGGAAGCTGGTTGCTGTTCCGGAGGAGAATATTTCCGCTGATGTCGATGGAGATTTGAAGCTGGAACAGATAGAAAAAGTATTTTCTCCCACAAGCATTGGGATCAGGGATTTCCAAAACGGCGATATCGACACGACCTTTGGCGAAAGTGACACGGGGTGGAAGCCCGGCTTTACCAGGGACGCCAGGGTTTATACCTTTGTCCACGATGACACCAGCTCTGGGGGGGGGACATATCTGCAGGTCGACGAGGGGAAGCTGTATCAGACCGACGGCGATGACAGGCAATATATCCGCACGGCTTCCAAGAAAGACACGATTGACGTGATCGAGCGCGTCTTTCAGCTGAGCAACAATACGGGAAGATTTTGCGACGGGACCACCGGCAAAGGCGGCGTTGAGGTCTGTGCTGCTGCGCAGGGCGAATGTTATACCTCAGCCAATATCGCCAGAACGTGCATGGACCCGTCCAATAAGCTGTTATTCATCCGCAGCCGG
>Ga0155265_1009_pt1 | contig 18647 bp, 18 predicted proteins | sample RifCSPhighO2_02_FD_106233 | JGI IMG/M metagenome (GOLD analysis project Ga0155265, IMG submission 106233) | Omnitrophica WOR_2 bacterium RIFCSPHIGHO2_02_FULL_52_10 | reverse complement strand
CAGTGCGTTCTTGACCGAGACAAGCTTCTTCATCTCCTGGCGCAGTTTTCCGTTCTCCTCGTTCAGCTTATTGACGCGCTCAGCAACGAATTTTTTGTCGTTCTTGGTCCTCGCCAGCTCCAGGCTGATATTGTCAATCATGTCCATTTTATGCTGGATGGCGGCCTCCATCTCCTCTTTTTCATGCTTGAGCGTATTGACCTCAATCTGAAGGTCTTCGACCCTCTGTTTGGTCTCGACCACGTCAATGGACTTTTTGGACAACTCTTCATTGAGTTTCTGAATGTCGATCTCAAGCGAGGCTTTTTCCTTGAGAAGGTTGGCCCAGTACTCCTCATCCACGGCTTTGCCGGTCTCGGATATGTACGTGGGAGCGCCGCTTAAATCCGTGGGAGTTAGCGATGGAGGCGCGGATTCTTTTTCCTGATGGACAACCTGCGGTTGGGGTTGCGCTTCCAGTTGCTTGGTCAATTCGTCGACCTTGGCCATCAGCTGGTCACGGTTCTGCCGCAGCTCATCGATGCGCCGCTTCCACTTGTCGCGGTCCTCCGTGATTTCGCTGACCTGCCCTTCCAAATCCTTAATTTTTTTATCGGACTGCTCTTTTATCTCTTTGGCTTGCAGGGTGAATTGGTCTTTTTCCGCGCTGATCTTAAGAATCTGGTCATTGAAGCTCTTTGTGTCCTCAACGCGCTTTTTTTCGGCCAGCGTCAATTGCTGCCTCGTGGTCTCCAAAGTGTCTTCGGCGACTTCCAACTCTTCATCAAGCTCCTCTGCCTTCATAAAAAACAGGACCGTTACGGTCAACGCGGCAGCCAGCAGGGCTATGAGGATAAAAATACTTTTCTTGGCCGCCTTCGACATTACCGCTCCTTAAATAAAACCTGTTGCCACAACCGGCGCAACAGGTTTTTCGATCTGAAAGTTGGATGGCTCATGCAACGTAAGCGCTTCACTGACTTTCCTTTATATACCTCACAAAATTCGGCCTGCGGCTTAGGACGTAAATACCCGGACCGCCGCCTGCCGCCGCTGCCTCTTTGAGTTTTTGATGAGCAATAACCCGATTTTAGAAGTTAGTATGAATATAACAAACTATTAATTTTAATACAAGAATAATTCGGGTTTTTTTCGGTTATTTTTTTATCTTTCCCATTTTTTTGAGCCTTGCCGCGCCCGCTTCTTATGAAACTAAATGACCAGCACTTTTGTAATCACCATGGAAGACTTCAAACCCGTTTGCCCCTCCTCTTTTGAAGTTAAGCGCAATTTCTTGATGCGCAGCAGCTGCCGGGAGGTGTTCAACTGGTGCAGGAATTTTGAGAGCGGGATCATCTCACCCTCAACCTCAATCTCAATCGTATACTCCTTATAGAAATCAATATCCTTCGGGGCCTGCGGCTTCATGTCCACCAGGTAAATCCCGGACTGCCGCGAAAGCGACTCGATCTCCCCGAGGATTTTGGCGACTTCCTCTTCATCGGAGCCGCTGCGCTCCACGTATCCGACAAACTTCTCGAATTCCTTCTCGATTTGGTCTTTCTGGCGGACATTGCGCAAGTCATGGGCCAATTGTTTTTCGCTGATCTGGATATTCTGGTTGATCTGCCGGACCCGGCTGCGGATCGGGCTGACAATGAGCCTGTCAAAGAACGCCACGGTTATGAAAGCGATCGCGAGGCTCAGTCCGACTTTTTCTTTTCGTGAAAGTTTATCCCAAAACATATGTATCTCCCGCGGCACGCCCGGTTTAGCCTACAAACTGCCCGTTTCCTCAATCTCCCCTTCCTCTTCATACATGCAGATGATCTCGAAGCGCGTGTACTCCTCCCCTTTCTCCTTTTTGGTCGTGGTATAGGTCGTTTTGACATTTTCAAAATACGGAGAGCCCTCAAGCGTGGTGACAAAGGAGAAGACGTTGGACATCACATCAGCCCGGCCCTGAAGGGTGGTTTGATTCCTCTCTTCAATGTTGATATTCGTAAAGTAGATATCCCTCGGGGTCAGCTTGGCGATCTCATGCAGAACATTAATCGACCGCCGCTGGGCGCTGAGCCGCTCTTCCACAAGGCTGATATGCTTGCGCATGTTTTCGACATAATTGGCCTCCTTGGCGATCTTGGTGATTTGCTTCTTGAGCTCGCTGAGGTAAGCATTTTTCGTGTAAATCGTTATCAGCAGGATCAAGGAACCGACCATGACAATCGCCGCCGCCAAAACCCCCATGAGCATGATTTGCTTGCGCTTTTCTTCCATTTCTTTCTGTATGCGCAGCTCGCTTGACGTCAAATCAAGGAAGATTTCTTTGTTCTTGATCGCCATCCCCAGCACGGGCGAGGGCGAAACATAGATGTAATCTTCCTGGTTAAAAATATTCGCATCGCTGCGGATTTTGATGTTGTTGAACGGCTCCACGCCCCCCACCGGCAGCTCCAGGGCATGACCGATGATGCGCTGCAGGTCGCCGACGTGTTTCGCCGCGCCGCTGAGGAAAATCTGGCTGATCTTCACGTCCTTCTCTTCATTGTGAAAAAGCTCTATGGAATGGTTGACTTCCTCGATGAATTTTTCCGACCATTTCTCCTTTTCTTCCAAAAGATGGTTGGTCCCGATGAGGATGTTTCTCGTGTAGGAAAACTGTTCTTTATAAATAATGATAAAGTCGGAATAATTGGAGTCTATGTCGATGAGGACAATCCCGTCGCCTTCCATCTTCATCTTGGACTCATAGGCGATGCTGAACCAGTTAAAAACCCCCTCGGAACTGACCGTGACGCGGTCGACCTCTATGCCCGCCTTCTGCAGAGCCTCCACGCGGGCGTTGACGATGCTCCGCCTGGCAATGACCAGCATGACCTTCGTGTAGCCTTGCCGGCCCATGTGGATCAGCCTGTAGGCAAAAATGATTTCCTCCCGCGAATACGGCGTCTGTTTCCCCACCTGGAGCGTGACCATATTGTCGATCTCCTTCGGGTCGGTGGAAGGGAACTCGAGGATGCGTATCGTCACCAAATGACGCGGGATACATACAATGACGCCCTGCTTGCTGAGCTTGAGATTTTTAAACGCCTTGGACAGGGCTTCCGTGACCGGCTCTTTGATTTGCACGAGCTTCACGAGGCTGGTGCGCGTCACGCACCCCCCCTTGATGGAGGGATTATATTCGAGGATCTTCAGCCAGTCGTTGCCGATCTCAACGACAACCGTGGGCCTTTTAAATCCCGATTTTAACAATAACTGCGCCATAATAGGTAAGAGGGAACCACCGCCCCGTTACATTTCTTTCCAAAAATGAATTGTCTCGTCGCGGTTGACCACAAAAATGATTTTAACCGCCGCCTCCCTGTCCTGAAACCTGCCGTAAGATTCTCCCCGGTAAAAATCCGACCGCACGCCGAGCAGCCCGGCGTTCTGCGCGCTGGTCAGCTTCTCAATGTCCTCGGCGGACAAACTGAGCCTGGCAGAAAGGTCGGGAATCAGGCTCTGCGCGCTTTCAAGCGCGTTGTCGTCTTCGGTCGCCCCCTGGCCGTCGCCTCCGTTGCGGTAATCCACGATTTTTTTGGCCAAGTCGTCCCCTATCCCCAGCCATTGAAGGACCGCCTCATCCGCCGTATTGATATTGACGGCGCCCTCTCCGTACACCGTCACATAACCCTTCACACGGTCAAATATTCCCTGCGTCACGCCTTTGACCAGCAGGAGCTCCTCCAAAACATCAAAATTGGCGTTCTTGCAGGCGTACGGGGCTCCCAGCCCTTGATAATAATTGTTTTCTGCGCCGTTATCCATGGCCTCATCATCGCCGTCGCGCCAATCTCCGATGGATTCGGCAATTTCCTCCGCCTCCTGATCGGAAACTTCCCCGGCGTTCACGAACAACCCGGTTAAAACGTCAACCGGCGCCGTATTGATGTTGATTTTGCGCTCCTCATCGATAAGACCGTACCGCTTCCCGCCTTCCTCCCCTTCCCCGGCGATTTCATGCTCCACGCTGAAATACCCAATGTCCGTTAAAAAAATTTCCTTAAAGGCCTCATCATTATCGGCCCAGGGATTGTTCAGGGCGTCATATTCTTCCGTTTCATCGGATCGCAGTTCCAGGAGCGACCGTTGAACCCCCGCTTCCGCCAAATACCGCAACGCCATCCTGTCGCGCAGGGATGCCGCCAGGGTCAATTGGGGGGTAATGGAGGCGTTGATCACCAGCGCCAGGGCCGTCAAAAGAAAAAGGGACCACAAAACAGCGATGAGCACGCTACCGGTCTTGGACACCTCTTTTTCCATCTCGGCTCCTATTCTCCCCCGCCTTCTTCCGTGCCCTCCTCTTCCGCCTCGGCGGCGATGCCGCCGGCGGCGGGAATGAGCACAGCCCGCACAAGCTGCACCTCGCGGTTGAGGTCCTGATACGTTAAGGTGACCTCCACGCCTTTAAGGACGCCTCCCGCGCTGTCACTCCAGACGTCATCCCAATGATATTCTCCCTCGTCCGCATTGTAGGAATAATACCTGAACGCCAAATTGCTGACGGAAACAAGCGTTTCATCCGCGTTCTCGCTGTCCGTACCCCCCGATACGGCGTCGGAATAATTCAGCGTTGACTTTTTCAGGACCTTGCCCTCCAATCCCATGCCTTCGAGAAAATAGACGACCTTGCCGATGGAGGCGCGCAGCTGCGCCTCCTCCCCCTCCACCTCTTCGTACGTCTCGATGACCGCGGGGAAGGCGATGCGGTCGGCTTCCGCCTCCACAGGAATGGTCGAAATCGGAACAATGTTACGCACATCCCGTTCGAGTTCCTCAAGGGCAAGCAAGGCGTCGGCCTGGGCCCCGCCATACGCCTGTACGCGCTCATAAACGCTGAACCCGCTGCCGAACGTCGTCAGGATCGCTAATCCGATGAAGCCCAGAATTGAGGCGGCGACCATGAATTCGATGAGGGTAAATCCTTTTTCAGCGGAAAGCGAATAGCGCTTAGCGATTAGTTCTTTTCTGTCCGTTATACGCTGTACGCTGCACGCTATCGGTTTATTCTTCTTCCTCGGGCGGGTCCACCACATATGTTATTACCGAAATTTTCCTGGGATTGAAATTATGCGACACGGCCAGCTCCAGCTCATTGAGATGGTCCGTGTCTGTCGGCCTGATTTCCCATGACCAGAGGAAATCCTGATAAATGCCCTCAAAATTGCCGCTATCGCTCTTTGAAGCCTCCGTGCCCTGCTCAAGCAAATTTTGCTGGACGTCGGCCATCTTTCGTTTCAGTAAATTCACGGCATCGATATTGTATTGGCCCGATTCAAGAGTGGCGACCGAACTAGCGTACGCCCTGAGAACGCCGACGATGCCGATGGACAGCACGGAAACAGCCAGCATGACTTCGATGAGGGTTAAACCTCTTTCCGTGGTCATTGGCCAGTGGTCAGTGGTCAGAAAAGAAACTAAACCCGAAAATTTTTTCTTTTTAATCCCACCTGAACCCTGACCGCTGAGCACTGACCGCTGTTTATTCCCAATTCTTGATGTCATCTTCGTTGCCTTCAACACCGTCCGGCCCTACGGAATAAAGGTCGTAACCGCTGGTATTATGCTCCCCGGGACTCTTAAATTTATACTCTTCCTTCCAGGGGTCGATGGGATCCGTTTCCAAATACGGGCCGTTCCAGTTTTGGGGGGCCGGGCTGGAAGTCGGTTTTGAAAGGAGCGCCTTGAGGCCCTGGGCGGTCGTCGGATAACGTCCGTTGTCGAGTTTATACAACTTCAACGCCAACCCGATATTCGAGTTAATGTCCGCGTCCGCCACGGCGATTTTCGCCTGTTCGGACCTGTTGGAGAGCCGCGGCACGACCATCGCCGAAAGCGCGGCGATGATGATCACGACAATCATCAGCTCGATGAGAGTGAACGCACGGCTGGACTTCAGACCAAAGACCAAAGACCAAAGACCTTTTCGCTCTGAAATTAAGGCAAGGTCCCGTCTTGAAATGTTTTTACCTTTTTGCGTTAAGTGAGTGTTCATGTTTGCCCCCTTTTGACATTAATACAATTAAATAAATTATACCCCTGCGTTCTCCCGGTTCGCGTCCTCAGTCTTCGGTCCTTAGTCTAACCCCTATTTCGCCATCACGCCGATGTCAAAAATCGGCATGAGCATGGCAAAGACGATGAACCCGACGACGCCGCCGACCGTCAGGATCAATAACGGCTCGATCAACGAGGTCATGACGCCGATGGCCTGGTCCACCTGTTTCTCATAGGTGCTGGCAACGCCGTTCAGCGACTCTTCGAGCTTGCCGCCTTCTTCGCCGACGGCAATCATGTTAATCACGAAATTGGGGAATATCTTCACCTTGCCGAGGCTGGCGGAGAGGGTGATCCCCTGGTTGACGATTTCCTTGCCCGTGTTTTCCAGCTGCTTGCGCAGGGCGTCATTGTCCAGCGTATTGGTCGCCAGCGACAGGCTGTCATAGACGGTCAGGCCGTTTTTCAAGAGCATGCCCAACGTACGGCAAAACTTGGCGATCTCGGCGTTGCGGATGAACTGCTTGACCAGGGGCATATGCAGTTTGATCATATCAAAAAAGAATTTCTTTTTACTCGAGGGCCGCACGCGCCCGAAAACGACCAGCACAAAGCCGAACGCGATTAAAAACCACAGCCAGTGCTCGGACATGAAATTGCTGACGCCGATCAAGAGCTTCGTGGGGAGGGGAAGTTCCCTGTTCATACGATCAAAAATCCCGATGAACTTGGGCATAAAGAACGTCAGCATGACAAACACCGTCCCGACCCCGACCACCAGCATGACGATCGGATAGGCCAGCGCCGACTGGATTTTGCGCCGCATGAGCTGTTCTTTTTCCCTGTGCTCCGCGACCCTGTATAAGACCTCGTCAAGCACCCCTCCCTGTTCGCCGGATTTGACAAGGCTTAAGAACAGATTGTTGAACAACTTCGGGTAATGACGCATGGTTTCCGACATGGTCTTCCCGTCCTTGACCTGATTCCGCATGTCTTCAACGACAACCCGCAGGGAGGCATTATCCGTTTGCTGGGCGATGAGCGACAGCGCCCTGAGGATGGGCACCCTGGCCTTGACCAGGCTGGCCAGCTGCCAGGTGAAGGCGTCGACGTCATTGGGTCGTATTTTGCGGTTGCGGAACACGGGGCTCTGCCTTTGCCGGGCATCCGCTTTTGCTTCCCCGGCTCCCCCCGCGCTCTTCTCTGCAACACTGACCGGGATCAAGCCCATCTGGTCAAGCTGCGTGACCACGTGATCCGGGTTGTCGGCGATAATCTCGCCTTCCACGACCTCCGTCGGGCCTTTTTTCGCTTTATATATATATTTCGGCATCGTCTACCTGTACATTATTGACGTTCGGATAAGTAATGGAACCTTTGCGGACGTCAACCCATTCGACTCTCCCCGCCATAAATGGCGGGGCTTGCTCAGGGTTGACTCTGAGCGGCGCCTTTTTCCCCGCTCTGAAGAGCGGGACTTGGGCGCCGTCGAATGAGTCAATACTGCCACCGCTCCAACCAGTTGTGAAAGATGCATTGGTTCCATTAAAAATGCGGTGGTCTGTAGTACAATGAATACTTGTATGGCCGTAGAATCCCGATCAGGTAAGAAATTAATCAAATTTTTCCTCCTTATCGTTATTCTGGTCCTTTGCTGGTATTTGGGACGGATCTTTAAGATCGATGTCGGATATTATCAGGAACTCCTGTCGCGGTATCCGCTGGCCCTTTCCGGTTTGATCTTTGTCCTGCTGTACGTCCTGACCACGACCTTTGTCTGGCTCGGCCCCAAGGACGTGTTAAGGATTTCCAGCGCCGTCCTTTTCGGGGGCGCGGTCAGCGCGGTATTTGTCTGGGCGGGCGAGATGTTCAATGCCGGCATCATGTTCCATTTAAGCCGGTTCCTCGGCCGGGAATATGTTCAGCAGAAATTCCGGGTGAAGCCGCAGGACCTGGACAGAATGAAGGACGACGCGACTCTCCTCAGTGTGGCCGCCTGGCGCATTAATCCCCTGGTCCCGTTCAGATTTATCGACTTGGGGTACGGTCTTACGCAGATTTCTTTCCGGAAGTATTTGATCGGAATTGCCGCGGTTTCTTTTGTGCGGATCCTTTGGCTTCAGTTGATTCTGGCGGGGATCGGTACGAGCTTGTTTCAAGATCCGTCATCGATGATCGCTTATTTTGCGGGGCATCCGCACGTGCTTCGATACAGCGGCCTGTATTTTCTTTTCGTCCTTATCCTGACGGTCATCGCTTTCGCGGCCCGCTTTTTCCGAAAAAGGGCCGATCAATCCGGGGAAGCAATGGCTGAATCGTTCAATAGTTGAGGGAACAGCATGTCCGAAGAGCCTAGCGCAAAGATAATGAAGTTTCTGATATTCTTCGCCGTGATGGTCGTGATCATCAAGAGCCTGGGCAACGCCGGCTACTTCAAGCCCAAGGACCATAAAGGCAGGGGATATTATGTCAAAATCCCCGCCGGCTGGATAAAAGCGAAACGCCAAAAAAACGTCCAGTATCCCAAGGACGTGGAGGTGGCCATGTTCGTGCCGCAGGGAACCGACATGAGCAAGGGGCAGCCGGACATATTCGTTTCCATCTATACAAAGAAACTGTCAACGCCGATTTGGATCGAGGACGAGTTCCCCGATATTTTAAGCGCCATCCAGAAAGAGGGCATGGAAATCAAGGACAAGGGACAGATCAAGATCGACGACAAGATTACCCATTGGGTCGTCTATTTGGACAAGGCCGCGCCGGCGCTGGTCCTGGAATTTTACATGGTCACGGACAACAACACGTTTCACAAAATCCAATACTCCGCCCCTCCCGATAAGTTCGACAAGTACCGAAAATCATTTGAAGAGCTGAAGGACAGCTTTAAGCTCACGTTTTCTCTTTATTAATGACGGCGTGGTTTACGGAGCGAAGTGAACGTAAACCACTGCCGGAATTAACCCCGTGCCCGCAGGGCATCGGGGTCATCCATAAAAGAAAGTCCTGTCGCCTTTCAATCTCTCTATCTCTTTTTTCAGGCATTATCAATCGGCCGCCAGTCGGTAAAGACCGGATCAAATTGCCTTTCCTTAAGCAGGCGGACGATGTCATGAACGGAGCGCCGGTCCTCGATATCGAATTGGGGGTCCTGCTCTTCGGGGGTTTTGAAGAGATCGTATCCCCCCACCGAGGTGTTGGAGCCGGCCGAGATACGCGTGACGCCGATCTCAATGGCGTGGTCGCGCAGCGCGGGAGTTTCCCGCGTGGAGAGGTTCAGGCCGACGCGCGGGAAAAGAATGCGCGTCAGGCAAAGGACCTTGATCAGGGTGGTATCGTTGACGTCGCAAAGGGCGAAGGCACGCCCTTTTATTTTTCTAAGCCTCGGGAATGACAGGCTGTATTCGATCCCGGGGTGGTTTTTTTCCATCCAGCGCAGATGTTCATAAAGCGCCTGCAGGTCTTCCGCGATGTCCCCCAACCCCAGCAAAATGCCGAGAGAGATCTGCCGTATCCCGGCAAGAGCCGCGCGCCGGGGCGTGTCCCGGCGGTAATCGTAATCGCTTTTTTTACCGGAGAGATGGACTTCCGCATAACGGCCGCGGTCATACGTTTCCTGATACACGGTAATCCCGTCCACGCCCTCGTAAAACAATGCGCGGTATTCATCGGTGCTCATCGGGTGGACCTCTAAACTGATGCTCGTAAAATACTTTTTCGCGATTTGGACGGCTTCTTTCAGGTAGGCGAGCGGGGTCGCCTGGTACGACTCGCCCGTCAGGAGCAGGATATTCTCGATGCCCATCTTGGCAACGGCTTCCATCTCGCGGCGCATCTGGTCGGGGGTCAGGCGGATGCGTGTAATCCTGTTCTTGCTGTGAAACCCGCAGTACGTGCAATGGCTGCTGCAGTAATTGGATACATACAAGGGGGCATATAACGAGATTGTCCGGCCGAAATACTGCCGGGTGATCTCCCGGCTTTTTTGGGCCAGCTGCTCGACGCGGGCAGGGTCTTGCTCGGCCAGGATCTCTTTGATGGCGGACAGGGTAATCATTGGTCGAAGAGGAAGCCGGTTAATGGGGAGGAGGCGCCGGCCCTGTCTTGCTCAGCGGGAAGCTTGCTTAAAAAGGCTAAACGTCCGGCTTGAATGGCCAGCGCAAAAGCCCGTGCCACGCCCGCGGGGTTCCCGGCCGTAGCCACGGCCGTGTTCGCGAGAACCGCATCCACTCCCATCTCCATGGCCTCGGCCGCCTGGGACGGGGTTCCGATGCCGGCATCAACGATGACCGGGATCTCATCAATCTCTTGGACCAGGATTCTAATGAATTCCTTGGCCTTTAATCCCTGGTTGCTCCCGATCAGGGATCCCAACGGCATGACTGCGGCGGCCCCGGCCTTGACTAAGGTCCGTGCGGTGTAAAGGTCCGGATATATATAGGGAAGGACAACAAACCCTTCCCGGGCTAAAATCTCGGTTGCCTTAACGGTTTCATTGTTGTCCGGGAGCAGATATTTGCTGTCGTTGATGACTTCGATTTTGATCCAGTTCCCGCAGCCGGACTCCCTGGCCAGCCGGGCGAGGCGCACGGCTTCCCGGGCGTCCCTGGCGCCGGAGGTGTTGGTTAACAAGGTGATGCCCTGAGGGATGTATTCGAGAACGTTGTCTTCATGGCGCTCGATGTCGATACGCCGCAAGGCGACGGTCACGATCTGCGTGCCGGAGGCATTGATGCTTTCGGTGACATCCGATTTATTTTTGAATTTTCCGGTGCCCAGCATGAAGCGGCTGGAAAAAAATTTTCCGGCAATGTTCAATGGGGAATCCTGGATTGTTGGCTGTGTGATTGGCATATGAATGAGTGACCCGTCGCTTGTGACCAGTGTCCCGTGAAAGCGATGCGAGTCACGGGACACGAGTCACGGATGACGATTCAACCGCCGCCGACAAAACTAATGAGTTCTAATTGATCGCCTTCGCGCAACACGGTCTTCTTCCACCGGTGGTCTTTGATAATTTCTCCGTTAAGCTCGGCGATAACAGGGCTATTGGATCTCCGGTAATGATCGATGAATGCGCTTAAGTCAGGAAAATCAGAAATTTCTTTGAGGTAACCGTTCAATATGATTTTCATAAGAGTAAGGCGCTTGTTAAGGATGTTGTTCATTCTAGAATATTTAATTTAAAAATGCAAATATTTAAAATAGGGTGGCGGGGTACAGAAAACCCTCCAATAATATTTATATTTTTCTTTGACTAAGAAAAAATCTAATGTGATAATAATGCGAATTCATGGAAGAATATATTTGCCCGAGCTGTAAACAGCCGATCTATGAGACTGATGTGGTGTTATGCCATTTTTGCGGGGGGAGCCTGCAGAGAGCGGGTCAAGGATTTTTGGGCCGGGTCCGGTATTCGAACCGGCGGGTCTTGTGGTTCTATCTGATTTTTTTTATTGTATTGGCGGTGACGTTCTATCTGGTTTTGTAAGGCGTAAACAATTTTGATGGCTTCAATTAACAATTATTTACAAAAGGAAAAAAAATGACCAACCCCTTAGGCTCCAAAAACCAGGTTTTCGGCTATCAACTGCTGCTGGACCTCTATGAGTGCAAGGAGGGCGTCTGCGACGACCTGGACCTGAACTACCGCTTCCTCGATGAGATGGTTACCCGCCTGGGGATGGAAAAACAGGCGCCGCCTAACATCTTCCGCAGTGACGAGATCCGCTTTCCCGACAAGGCGGGCCTGTCGGGCTGGGTCCCCCTGATCGAAAGCTCCATCGTCATCCACACGTTGACCCCGAAGGATTTTATCTCCATTGATATTTACTGCTGCAGGGCTTTTGACATCAAGAAAGCCCAGGAAGTCTGCTACCGGTATTTTTCCCCAAAGACGATCGATGCCCAGCATTTAGAGCGCGGGCTCAAGTATTATCAGATCAAGCAGCTAGTCTGATATTCCAATGTAGGGCCATTATTCCTCCCGCCAGTCGGAAACATCTTGCCCAATGCCGTTTCTGTTCCCCTGTGCCGGCGCCAAAGGAAAAATCTTTACACCCTTCCCGAATTTCATTATATTGTTAAGCATTTACAGGAGCCGGGATGCCCTATAACTTCAAAGACATTGAAATAAAATGGCAACTGTTCTGGGATAAGTACAAGATCTTCCGGGCCAAAGCGGACGCCTCCAAGGAGAAGTACTATGTCCTGGAGATGTTTCCCTACCCTTCGGGCAAAATCCACATGGGCCATGTCCGCAATTACACGATTGCCGATGTGATTGCCCGCTTCAAAATGTCCCAGGGGCTGAACGTCCTGCACCCCATGGGTTACGATGCCTTCGGGCAGCCCGCCGAGAACGCGGCCATCAAGCATAACGTCAAGCCTTCCAAGTGGACGCACGACTGCATCCATCAAATGCGCGCCGAGCTCAAACGCATGGGGTTTTCCTATGATTGGGACAGGGAGCTGGTCACCTGCGACAAGAAATATTACCGCTGGAACCAGTGGATTTTCCTGAAAATGGCCGAGCGCGGCCTGGCGTACAAGAAGGCCTCGCCGGTGAATTGGTGCCCGAGCTGCGAAACGACCCTGGCCAATGAGGAAGTCATCCAAGGGCAGTGCTGGCGGTGCCATGCGCAGGTCACCCAAAAGGACCTCGAGCAATGGTATTTAAAGATCACCGCGTACAACGAAAAACTGCTGGAGGACCTCAAGACGCTCGCGCACTGGCCGGAGAGGGTCATCGCGATGCAGGAGAACTGGATTGGCAAGAGCTACGGGGTCAACATCCATTTTACGGTCCAGGGCGGCAAAGAGCGCATGACGGTTTTTACGACCAGGCCGGACACGATTTTCGGGGCTACCTATGTGGTCCTGGCGCCCGAGCACCCATTAGTTGAAACTTTGATCCGGGGGGCGGTAAATGAGCGAGAGATCAGACAATTCATCACCGATGTCGCCAATGAAAGCAAAAGCGCTCGCTTGACCGGGGGAGCGGGCAAGGGCGGGATATTCAGCGGACGTTATGCCGTCAATCCCGTCAACGGCGAGGCCATACCGATCTGGTTCGCCGATTATGTTCTGATGGAATACGGCACGGGGGCCATCATGGCGGTCCCCACGCATGACCAGAGAGATTTTCTTTTTGCCCGGGAGCACGGTCTGAAACTGCGCATTGTCATTCAGGACCCGCAGGCCCCGCGCGTGAATGAGTCCGCGATGGAAAAGGCCTATGAAGGCGAGGGGACGCTGGTCAACTCAAAACAGTTTGACGGGATGAACAGCCGGGAGGCGATCCGGAAAATCGGTACTTGGATGGAGCAGGAAGGCCTGGGCGAAACGGCGGTGCATTGGCGGCTGCGCGATTGGCTGATTTCCCGTCAGCGCTATTGGGGCACGCCGATTCCGTTCATTTATTGCGGGCGCTGCGGAACCGTGCCCGTCCCAGAAAAACAGCTGCCGGTCGTATTGCCGGAGGATATCCGGATCACCGGGGAAGGAGGAAGTCCGTTAGGCCAATGCCCCGAGTTTGTTAATGTTTCCTGCCCGAAATGCGGCGGCGCCGCGCGCCGGGAAACCGATACCATGGCGACGTTTTTCGACTCCTCCTGGTACTATTTAAGATTTTGTTCGCCGGGGGATGACCGCCGCGTCTTTGACCCCAAAGAAGCGGCGTACTGGATGACGGTGGACCAGTATATCGGCGGCATCGAGCACGCGATCCTGCATCTGCTCTACTCCCGTTTCTTCACGAAATTCTTGAAAGACCTCGGGCTGGTCGATTTTGACGAGCCGTTCAACCGGTTACTGACCCAGGGCATGGTGCTCAAGGACGGGGAGGTCATGTCGAAGTCCAAGGGCAACACGGTCGACCCCGACGCGATTGTCGCGAAGTACGGGGCGGACGCGCTGCGGTTATTTATCCTTTTTGCCGCCCCGCCCGAAGACCAGCTGGAATGGAATGACAACGCGATTGAGGGAGCGTGGCGGTTTTTAAACCGTGTCTACGGCTTTGTCGAGGACCGCTTTGATCCGGGGTTTAAAGGGCAACTTAATAAAGAGTTATTTGATGCGGATGACCGAGAATTGGACCGGCAATTACATCTTACGGTTAAAAAAGTGACTGATGATTTTAAGAATTATAAATTTAATACAGCCATCAGCTCAATGATGATTTTAATGAATCATTCTGATAAGTATAAAACTGGAACCAAGATACAAGAGCCCAAAACTAAAAATTCTACTGTTGAACAATATAAATATACCACCCAAAATCAGGCGCTTATAAATAATTTTTGCAGGACGCTTGTCCAGTTGATTGCCCCGATTGCCCCCCACATGGGGGAGGAGTTGTGGCATGAAATTATCGGCGGCAAGGAAGAGAGCATCATCCATGTCCCCTGGCCGCGCCATGACGAGGCCGCCTTGCAGCAGGACACGGTCCAGATCATCGCCCAGGTCAACGGGAAGCTGCGCGGACGGTTTGACCTGCCGGCTGATATCAGCGAGGAGGAACTTCAGAAAATCGTCCTGGCGGACAAAAAGATTCAGGAGTTCGTCCAAAACAAGCCTGTTAAAAAATTCATTTACGTCCCCCGCAAGCTCGTAAACCTCGTCATTTAAGGTGTCCCCCGCATTCGTTTACAGCCTCGGTTGCGCGGTGTATACTAATCCGCTGTTTTGAAATTCCCCCTCATGTGATTCCCGAAAATGAAGCAGAATCAATAGACTCATCTTTCCTTTATGTTTGCCTTCACCAAACAGGAACGAACCGTCCTCGTTTTGTTCACCGTCATTATCCTCTGCGGCGCGGTCCTCCGTTGTGCCTTCATCAAATATCTGCCGCTTGAGGACATGGTCGACTTTATCGACAATGAGCGCATTTATTTCAGGACGGACCTCAATGCCGCGACCGCCGAAGAATTGGAGGAGCTTCCCTATATAGGCCGCTATACGGCGGAGCGCATCGTCCAATACCGCCAGCTGCACGGTCCGTTCACGGCCGTGGAAGAGGTGAAGAACGTCAAGGGCATCCGTGACAAAAACTACGGCCGGTTTTCCATGTATTTGAAAGTTAACAAACGATAACCTTAAGTCAACCTCTGGATTGGAAGGGGTTGCAGCCATTGAAGAGTGGGCGGGGATGGAAGAGATATTTGAACAGAAGAGAGCGGTTCATCGGCCGTTTCTCGGGGTTGTTTTGGCCTTCGGCACCGGGATACTTCTTGAATCTCACACGGATATGCCGTTACGCGCTTTAGTGCCGCTGGTGTTGTTGCCCGTCACCCTCGGTTTTCTGGCACGCAACCGCAAGAACACATCGACCCTGTTTGTCCTGCTTGCGCTCGCGGCCTTGGGGGCCGTTTATACCCAAAGCCGGCAGGCGCTGCCCAAAGACCACATCGAGCACAGCGCGCGGTATTACCGGCGCAGCCCCGTTTTGGTGGAGGGGACGATTGCCTCGGATGTGGAAAAGCGGAATTTTTTTAAGGGGAAAAAAACGGTCTTTCATCTGGCGGTAAAACGTCTTAAAACGCCCTGGGGGTGGCAGGAGCGCTCCGGCAAAATTTTGGTCAATCTCTTCCGTGAGGAACAGTTAGCCTACGGTGACTGCATACGCTTGGAGGGAAAACTGCACCGCCCGTTCGAATTTTCCGACGACAGTAAATTTTCTTATCGGGAGTATCTGAATGTCAAAGGCATCCGTTTCATTGTAAGCGTGAAAAAGCAGGGTTACGTTGAAATCCGGGAATCCGGTAAAGGAAATCCCCTTAAGGCTGTTTCCCTGAAGGTCAAACATCGGTTCAATCAAGTTCTGGCGGACAACCTTTCCAAGAATGAAGCGAGTATTATGCAGGCGTTTCTGGTGGGGGACCGGTATAACATTCCCAGCTCCATCGTGGACCTTTTTAAAATTTCGGGGGTGGCCCATATCCTCGCCATCTCCGGGTTTAATTTGGGGATTATTGCGTTCCAAATTTTATTGTTTTTGAAGATGCTGCCGATTCCCAGGCGGGCGCAGTATTTTCTAGCGATTGTCCTGATCAACTTTTATGCGTTTCTCACCGGGGGCCAGCCTGCCGTCGTGCGCGCGGCCATCATGGGGAGCGTGATATTAGTCGGTTACATGATCGAACGGGAATCGGATTCCATTAATACCCTGTCCTTGGCGGCCATTCTGATTTTTTTGATGAATCCCTTGAATTTATTTGATGTGGGTTTTCAGCTGTCGTTCATCAGCGTCTTTTCCATCATCGTTTTTTATCGCAAATTCATGAAGGTGTTTCAACTGTTGTTTCCCGAGAACAAATCAAAAATCGCGACCTATGTCATGCAGTCCTCGGCCGTATCACTGTCAGCGTCTTTGGGGGTGACCGGCGTGATCGCCTACTATTTTCAAATCGTGACCCCGGTTGCGATTTTGGCGAATTTGTTCGTGGTGCCGATGAGCGGGGCCATTGTGACCTTGGGGATGGGGCTGTTATTTACAGGCATCGTGGTCCCGCCCATCGCCTTTGCCTTTGCCCAATGCCTGAAGGTCGTGCTCAATGGCATGGTGGCCGTCATTTTCCTGTTTATCCAGGTTCCCGGGGCTTTTTTCCGGCTTAAAGCATTCTCGCTTTGGAGCGTCAGCATCTATTATGGGCTGCTGTTAATTATGACAGGCATCCTTAAGTGGGGCCTTTCACGGCGTCAAGCGGCCAAGCAGCAGTAATTGACTCATTCGACAGCGGCCAAGTCCTGCCTTTCAAGGCGGGGACAAGAGATGCCGCTCATAGTCGCCCTGAGTCAAGCCGCGCTCCTAAAGCAGGATAGCCGAAGGGTTGACAAACCCAGTAGGGTATGTTAGAGTCTGCCATATGCTGCACCGATATCGTCTACTACTACTTTTAATACTATATTTAGTATTAGTTCCAAAGCCGCTATTCGCCTTCTGGGTCTGGACGCCGGAAACCAATAAATGGGTCAACCCCAAATATGCCGTCAAGGAAACTCCGCAGGAACAGCTCCAATACGCCCTGGAGTTTTACAAGGACAAGGAATATAAAGAGGCGATTAATGAATTCCGCAAGTTGATCAAACATTACCCGCGCGCCCGCGAGGCCCCTGATGCCCAATATCATGTCGGGCTTTGCCTGGAGGAGCAGGGGAAAATCTTCGAGTCCTACAAGGAATACCAGGAGGTCATCGATAAATATCCGTTCAGCGAGCTTTCGGCCGCCATCGTGAAAAAGCAATACGATATCGGCGTGGATCTGCTGGAAAACGCCAATAACCGCAGCAAATTCGTGGATGCCTTCGCCGGGACCAATTATAATGCCATTGATGTGTTCAAGACCGTTATCAAGAACGCGCCCTACGGGGAGCTGGCGGCCCCTTCCCAGTATAAAATCGGCCTCTATCTGATTGAGCAAGGGTTGTACCAGGAGGCCCGGGATGAGTTGGAGAAGGTCGTGAATGATTATCCCGAAAGCGAATGGGCGAAGGCGGCGAAATACCAGATTGCGGTTGCGGACAGCCAGCGTTCGACGGATGCCCAGTATGATCAAAAGGTCACTCAGGTCGCCATCAAAGAGTTTGAGGAATATGTCGAGAATTTTCCCGACGCCCAGCTGACCGATAAAGCGAAGGAACAGATCCACCGGTTGCGGGAAAAAGAAGCGGAAAACAGTTTTTTGGTCGCCCAATTCTATGAGAAACAGAGGCAATATAAGGCGGCAAAGATTTATTATCAGACCGTGGTTGATGATTACAGGAATTCATCCTGGGCATCGAAGGCGCTGGTGAAGATCCAGGAGTTAGGCGGTAAGGAAACGCCGGAGGCGGAGCCGGGACCGAAGACAAAAGACTAAAGACCAAAGACCGAAAGCGAAAAAATGAGAAAATTTTGTATATCCGTTTCACCTGCTTATTCCCGATTCCTCACTCTTAGTCTTTGGTCTTTGGCCTTTGGCCTGATACCCGTTTTCCTATTCTCAGGCTGCGGTTATTCGACGCGGTCTACCCTGCCTTCCAGCATCAAAACCATCCATGTCGAACCGTTCAAAAACAGCATTGACTTCACGACAGGCCTGCAAAGGGATGTTTACCTGCCGCTGCTGGAGATCAAAGCCCGCAATGCGGTGATAGACAGATTTTTGTTTGACGGCAGTTTAAAGATTGCCGAAGCCCCCGTTGCGGATCTTATCCTTAAAGGGGAATTGGTCAATTATCAGAGGTCGGCTTTGCGGTATACCGATAATGACGATGTCCAGGAATACCGCGTTCAGGTTGCTGTTTCCTTTGAACTGGTGGATGCGAAAACCGGGGAGACCTCGTGGCAAGAGCCCGGGTTCGCCGGGGAAGCGGATTATTTTGTATCAGGCCCTCAAGCCTCGTCAGAGGATTCTGCCGTTGATAAAGCCATTCTGGATCTCGCCCGCCGCATTGTCGAGAGAACGGTTGAAGATTGGTAAAAAGACAAATTAAAAGTTTACGGCACCACCAAGCCGCCGCATCACAAGTCATCAAGCCCTCTTATGATGATTTTGTGACCAAGCATCATATGTATTTTCTATGATTTATCTTCTAATGGGAGAAGACCAGGACGCCAAAGATCGCCATATTGTCGGCATCAAAGCGAAATA
>Ga0155265_1069_pt2 | contig 18817 bp, 18 predicted proteins | sample RifCSPhighO2_02_FD_106233 | JGI IMG/M metagenome (GOLD analysis project Ga0155265, IMG submission 106233) | Omnitrophica WOR_2 bacterium RIFCSPHIGHO2_02_FULL_52_10 | reverse complement strand
AAGATTTATTTAGGGGAAAAATTCAGAATGTAACGAGGACAGCGCCAAAGGCGGCAAAATCACTTTAAGGAAGGTATCGCGATGAAGGTAGAGGTTAAAAAAGTTGACGCGGTAAAGCGCGAAATGAAGTTCGAGATTCCCAAGGAGCGCGTTTCGGAAAAATTTGACGAGGTGTACCAGGAGCTTGGAAAAATCGCTAAGGTAAAGGGGTTTCGTCCCGGCAAGGTTCCCCGCCATGTTTTGGAGGCGCAGCACGGCCGGCAGGCGAAGGACGAGGTGATCCGCAAAATTATCCCCGAAGCTTACCATGAAGGCGTCACCCGGGAGAATTTAGCGCCGCTGGACCTGCCGGAAATTGTCGACCTGGAATTCAAGAACGGGATGATCACCTTCACGGCGAAATTGGATATCAAGCCGGAAGTGAAGATCGAAAAATATAAGGGCATCAAAGTCAAGCGCAAGAATTCAAAAGTGACCGAAGAGGAAATTGAAAAGACCTTGGAGTATTTCAAAAAGGGTCAAGGCGGCGGTTCCGAGAAGGAAGCCGTGATGGATGATTTTTTCGCGCGCGGTTTAGGATATCCGAGCCTGGCCGAGTTTAAAAAATCGCTGGAGCGCCAGATGGAAATGGATAAAGACCGTCAAAACCGCCTGGATGTGGAGAATCAAATCGTTGAAAGCCTTTTAAAGTCGGCAAAGTTGGTCGTGCCGGAATCCCTGGTCCGGCGGCAGATGGAACACCGGATCGAGGATGAGAAAAAGCGGTTAAAATCCCAGGGGCTTTCGGCCGAAGAGATCGACAAAAAATGCCAGGACCTGCGGAAAGATCTGCGCGCGCCGGTCGAACGTGAGGTGAAGGTCTATCTGATCTTGGACAAGATCGCCGCGGCTGAAAAGCTGGACGTCAAAGAAGGGATGAGTCTGCCGTCAGCTGTCATGGAGTTTTTATTAAAAGAGGCAAATTGGGAGGAGGCCTGATATCATGAATACACAATCGCAAATTTTGGTGCCCATCGTCGTGGAGAAAACAAGCCAGGGGGAGCGCGCGTATGACATCTATTCGCGGCTGTTAAAAGACCGGATTGTCTTTATCGGTACCGCCATTGACGACAATGTGGCGAACCTTATTATCGCGCAGCTGTTGTTTCTCCAGAGCGAAGACGCCACCAAGCCGATTAACGTCTATATCAACTCGCCGGGAGGCTCGGTCACGGCGGGCCTGGCCATTTACGATACCATGCAATTCGTGAAGCCGGAAGTGTGCACGTTTTGCATCGGCCAGGCGGCCAGCATGGGCTCCCTGCTGCTTGCCGCCGGGGCAAAGGGGAAACGGTTTTCCCTGCCGTATTCCAGAATAATGATCCACCAACCGTGGGGGGGCGTGCGCGGCAGCGCCAGCGACATATCTATTCAGGCCCAGGAGATCCTGCGCATGAAGGAAGAATTGACGAAGATCCTGGCCCTGCATAGCGGGCAGACCTTCGAGAAAGTCCAGAAAGACTGCGACCGCGACTATTTCATGTCCGCGCACGAGGCGAAAGCGTACGGCCTGGTCGATGACGTCCTTGTTCATTTTGGCAAGGGGAAAAAATAAATCGGGTTTGTTGAGTGATTTACAGAAAGGTTTGAAGAAATGAAAAGGAACTTATTATTAACGCCGGGACCGACGCAAATCCCTGCGGATGTCTGCGCGGCGCTCGGACGGCCGATTATCCACCATCGCACGCCCCAGTTTCAGGAAAATCTCAAAGAGGGAATTGCCGGCATGCAATACGTGTTGCAGACAAAGAATGACGTATACTTTCTGGCTTCGTCCGGAACCGGCGGCATGGAAGCGGCCGTAGTGAATTTATTGTCCCCGCACGATAAAGCGATCACGGTCGAAGGGGGGAAATTCGGTGAGCGCTGGACGGAACTTTGCCAGGCCTACGGCATCGAGGCGCAAGTGCTCGAGGTGGCGTGGGGGCATGCGGTTCAACCACGGCAAATCAAGCAGCGGCTGGATGCGGACAAGGACATAAAAGCCGTCTTTGTGACGCACTGCGAAACATCGACCGGCGTCACGACTGACATCCAGGCGATTGCCGAAGTCGTCCGGAAGACCGACGCGGTTTTGGTCGTGGACGCGATTAGCAGCCTGGGGGTCATCGACCTTAAGATGGACGCGTGGGGTGTCGATGTTGTTGTGGGCGCGTCGCACAAAGGATTCATGCTGCCGCCGGGCCTGGCCATGGTGGCCGTGAACGAGAAGGCGTTGCGGCTGGTCGAGCGGTCAAAAAGCCCGAGATTTTACTTTGACTTTCGCGCCTCCAAGAAAGCGGCGGCGAAGAACGATACCCCGTTTACTCCGGCCATCGGTATTATCGTGGCCTTGGGGGAAAGCCTAAAAATTTTCCGTAAACAGGGCCTGGAGGCGGTGTTTGAGCGGTGTGAGCGTTTGGCAAAAGGCACGCGGGTCGCGGCCGCAGCGTTAGGCCTAGAACTGTATCCCGACAAGTCCTGCTTGTCTAATGTCGTGACCGCCGTCAAACTGCCCGCGAACATTGATGGGACCAAACTTGTGAAGATCATGCGCGACACGCACGGCATTTCCATTGCCGGCGGCCAGGGTGAACTCAAGGGCAAGATTATCCGTATCGCCCACATGGGGTGCCTTACCGAGGAAGACATCATTACCGGATTCACCTATCTGGAAATCGTCCTCAAGGAGCTGGGGCATGCGTTTCCAGCGGGAGCCGGAGTAAGCGCGGCAAAGAAAACATTCGAGGAATTGCCTGTTGCCCGATAGGCAGGAACGGAGTCCAATGATAAAGATACTGATCAGCGATAAATTAGCCGAGGAAGGCATCAAGATCTTGAAGGATGTTAAGGAGTTCAAGGTCGACTGCAAGTTCGGATTAAGCCCGCAGGAGCTTAAAGCGGCGATTAAGGATTATGACGGGTTGATTATCCGCAGCGAGACCAAGGTGACCAAAGAGGTCCTTGAATCGGCGGATAAGCTCAAGGTCATCGGGCGCGCGGGGGTCGGGCTGGACAACGTGGACCTGCCGGCCGCCACCAAGAAAGGCGTTGTGGCGATGAATACGCCGTCCGGCAATACCACCTCTACCGCCGAGCATACCATGAGCATGATTTTGGCCCTCTCCCGGAACATCCCGCAGGCGTGCGCCTCGATGAGGGCCGGCAAGTGGGACCGCTCCAAATTCAGCGGCGTGGAGCTGTACGGAAAGAAACTGGGCGTCGTCGGTTTCGGGCGCATCGGCTCCACCGTGGCGAGATTCGCGAAATCGTTCGGCATGGAGGTCTTGGCCTATGACCCGTATCTTTCCATGGAAGTGGCGGCCCAGAAAGGCGTCCGCATGGTGGAGCTCGAAGAACTGCTGAGAGAATCTGATTATATTACCTTGCATGTTCCGAAAAGCACGGAATCGAAAAATCTTATTTCCGAGAAGGAGTTCCAATTCATGAAGAAAACGGCGCGGCTCATCAACTGTGCGCGCGGAGGGATTATCGATGAGAAGGCGCTGATCAAGGCGCTGGAAGGAAAGATGATTGCCGGCTGCGCGCTGGATGTGTTCGAGCAGGAGCCCCTGCCCGCCGATTCTCCGCTGCTCAAACTGGACAACTGTATTGTCACACCGCACCTGGGCGCGTCAACGACCGAAGCGCAGGTCAACGTGGCGATTGAAATCGCGGAGACGGTTCGCGATGCCCTGTTGGGCAAGGGCATCCTCAATGCGGCGAACTTTCCGTCCGTCGATGCCGAGGCCTACAAAGTTTTGGCGCCTTACATCGACCTGGCCCTGCGGGTGGGAAAGTTTGTCGGTCAGTTGATTCAAGGACGCATCACGGAGGTAAAACTCACCTATCGGGGCGTTATGACCGGTTATAAGGTAGCCCCGGTGACGTTATCTTTGGTCAACGGCCTGTTAAAGCCCATCTTAGGGGAAACGGTCAACTTCATCAATGCCCTTGACCTGGCCAAAGAGCGCGCCATTAACGTGCAGGAAATCATATCCAATAAAGATGAGGAGTTTGTCAACATTCTGAAGGTTGAGGTTAAAACGGACAAGGAGGCGTTCAGCGTCTGGGGGACGTTGTCGGGGAATAACAAGCCCCGTATTGTCCGCATCAATGACGTTTATGTCGAAGCCTCCCCCCATGAGTACATGCTTTACATCAATAACAACGACAAACCCGGACTTATCGGGGCCATTGGCACCATTCTCGCCGGCGCGAATATCAACATCGCGGGGATTTCGCTGGGGCGGGAAGCCCAGGACGGCATTGCGGTCAGTGTCGTGAACGTCGACAGCGAAGTGCCCGAGTCCGTCATTAAAAAACTCAAGGATACGAAGGATGTCCTGTACGTCAAACTCTTGAAAGTTTAATCCCCTTCATGGGTTATCTTCCGTCCCGGAATGAATATTCGTCCTATTTCGCGGCAGCGTTTAAAGCGGGGTTGGGCGACAGCATAAATCCCTGTGTTCTCGCTTCCGTTCTGATCTTTATCATGTATTTTTCGTTTCTGGGAAAATCTAATCGGCACATTTTCTTCCTGGGATTCCTGTACATTTTTGCGGCTGTGAGAATGCAGCAGATGATTGTCGCCGGCTTGTGGGACGGCCTGCTGTTGAAGCCATTGACCCAATGGGCAATCAACATCGTTTATTTTTTCGTTGCGGCGGCGTTTATCGCGCGCGGCGCGCTTTATTTTCTCGATTGGCGCGCATATCGGTTTAATGCCGGGAAAAGCCGGCTGCGGCTTAATATCCCCGCGTTTTTATACGCCGTTAAGGAAAGGACGGTAAAGTCCGGGATCAGAAGCGCGTTCCAAGTCGTCGCTATTGCGATCTTGGCGTTTCTTACCGGTGCCATATTTACGTTGATGGCGGCGATTTATCCTCAAACAGAGTACATGTACATTGTGCATTCATTTTGGGCGTCCGGCGGGGATAAAGCATTAGTTAATGGCATGTTTTTTTATTACAGCATGGCCATGGCCTTACCCGTGATAACCGCCTGGGCAGCGCTGATGTTAGGGAATTTGTCGTTCAAGGGAAGGGAAAACACGCAGGCTTGCTGCAGCGGAGTTATGGCGGCCCTGTATTGTTCGGGCGGTTTAGGCTTAGGGTGTTTTGTGCTGCAAAATATTCTCGGTTTGCTGACATGAAGAAACGGTTTACCATGAGGGAATAATCGCATGAATGTTGTCGTGGTCGGCGCCCAATGGGGCGATGAAGGCAAGGGAAAGTTAATCGATATCCTTTCGAGGGATGCTGATGTAACCGTGCGGTTTCAGGGCGGGAATAATGCCGGCCACACGGTCTGTGTGGGGGACCAGGAGTATGTGTTCCACCTGCTGCCCTCCGCCATCCTGCACAAGGGCAAGGTTTGCGTCCTGGGAAACGGCGTGGTCGTGGACCCCCAGGCCCTGATAGAGGAAATCAACGGTTTGAAGAAAAAGGGGTTAATGGTAACTCCGCAAGCGCTGAAGATCTCCGGTCACTGCCATGTCGTGATGCCTTATCACCGCATACTTGACGGGCTGCGTGAAACAAAAAGAAAACATAAAATCGGCACGACCGGGCGGGGGATCGGGCCGTGTTACGCCGATAAGGTTTCCCGCTGCGGCATTCGCATGGTGGACCTGATGAACCCACGGGTCCTGAAGGCAAAACTCGAGGATAATCTCAGGGAAAAGAACGAGGTGTTCCACAAGGTTTTTAATCACAAGGATTTCCTGTTCAAGGGTATCTACAAGGAATATCTGTCGTATGGGAGAACATTAGCCCCTTATGTCTGCGATACGGTATTATTTCTCAATGAGCAGATCGATAAGAAAAAATCAGTCCTTTTTGAGGGGGCCCAGGGGACATTTTTGGACATTGACTTCGGAACATATCCGTTCGTGACGTCTTCGAACTCCATCGTTGGCGGAGCCTGTCCGGGCAGCGGGGTGGCGCCGATGAAAATCGATAAGGCGATTGCGTGCGTTAAGGCCTATACCACGCGCGTTGGCGGCGGGCCGTTTCCCACGGAATTCTCCGCGCGGCTGGAGGAGGAAATCCGCATGAAAGGGAATGAATTTGGGGCCACAACCGGACGGCCGCGACGTTGCGGATGGTTCGACAGTGTGCTGGTCCGATATGCGGTTATCGTCAACGGGATCTCCGACCTTGCCATCATGAAGCTGGATGTGCTGGATGAACAGCCCAAAATAAGGATTTGTACGGCCTATAAATACAAAGGGAAGAAAATCAACGTTTTTCCGATGGATTTTGAGGTCTTGAATAGGGCTGAACCGGTTTATGAGGTGATGAACGGTTGGATGACGCCGACTACATCTGCCCGCAGGTATAAGGATCTTCCCCGGAATGCGCGTGCCTATATCGAGCGGCTTGAAAAATTGCTCAAAGTAGGCGTTAAATATGTTTCCATAGGGACAAAACGGGACCAGATCATTGTCCGTTAGGGGCTTATCTCATTACATTGGAGTATGTTATTATAAATAACTTGACTTTAAATTTTGGCTATGATAGTGTTGTTTATCTTAAAAGGAGGTTTATATGTCTGAGCGTTTTTCAAAATTATTTACTTTAGCAATTCTACTGACAGTCAGCGTTTCCTTAAGTGGATGCACCTGGATTTTTCAAAAGGGCAGACGCTCTGATATCGAAACGATTTCCGCCTTAAAATCAAAGCTGTCCGATCTGGAGCGGGCAAAAGCAGAGCTGGAGGACAAGCTTCGCAAAGAAATCGAAGACAAAGAAGTTAATGTGTCGATGAGCGATAAGGGGCTTGTGATTACCTTTGTCTCCGAAGTCCTGTTTAATTCTGGAAAGGCCGAACTCCGGGAGGAGTCCTTCAATAAACTGGATAAAGTCGCGTCGGTGCTCACCACTACGGTGTCTGATTTGAACATCGGGATTGAAGGACATACGGATAATGTGCCGATCAAGCATTCCGGCTGGCAGTCCAATTGGGAGCTCTCCTCGGCACGGGCTTTGAGCGTGCTGCATTATCTCGAAGACTCCAAGGGGATTGATCCGAAACGATTATCCGCAACGGGCTATGGCGAATTTCAACCCGTCGCGGCGAATGACGCGCCGGAGGGAAGGCAGAAAAACCGGCGGGTCGATGTCGTGATATTGCCGAAAGCTTTGAAGGCGGATCGGTAATCCGGCAAAACATATACGTTAGACCAACGGGGGATGATGATGCGGGTTGTCATTACAGGATTCGCGATCGTGTTGATTATTTTAAGCTGCGGTTTGGCCGTGCGTTATAATCAGCAGGCGACGTACGCCGTGGAAGAATTAAACAAAGAACGCTACCAAAGGATTACCTCCGAAGAGAATCTCCAGCGGTCCGGTTTGGAGATCGGCTCGTTAAAAGCCGAGTTACAGCGCGCTCAAAGCAAATACGAAAGTGCCGAGCAGGCCTTAAACCGGATCAAGGCGATTAATGAAGATCTCAAGCAGCGTTTGGATAAAGCCGCAGAAATCCAAGTTTCCCTGGATAAGCGCATAGCCGAGTTACAACGCCTCACATCGCCGTTATAACTTTGCGGTGCGGATGGCCGCCGGGCAGAGTAAAAAAAGTTCAATTTTTAAACGGCAGGCATTTGGGGTGCGATGAAATAGCGTACATATTTTTATGGTGAGCGAATGAGGACATGGGGGATTTTATATCCCCCATTTTATTTGCTGCGACAGCAGACAAGTCACGATGTCCAAGCTAACGGATAAAAAGAGGATACCCAGGCATATCGCGATAATCATGGACGGCAACGGCCGCTGGGCGGAAGGTCAATCCTTGCCGCGGGCGAAGGGGCATATCGAAGGCGTGCGCCGCGTTGAAGAGATTATTGACACGGCGCGTAAGCTCGGGGTCAAGATTGTCACCCTGTTCACTTTTTCGACAGAAAACTGGAACAGGCCCGAAAGCGAAGTTTCCATGATTATGAGCATTCTTTCCGCAGTTCTCGAGAAAAAAATCCAGAAACTCAAACAGGATAACATACAGTTAAGGATGATCGGGAGGACGGACAGGATCCCCCAGCCCCTTTTAAAGACCATCAATGACGTCATCCGCATGACCAGGGAAAACACGGGATTGATCGTCAATTTAGCATTTAATTACGGATCCCGGCTTGAGATCGTTGACGCGGTGCAGAAAATATCGAAATCGGTACAACGCGGGGAGTTGGCCGTGGAGGACATCAATGAGCAGACGGTCAGCGACGCGCTCTATACCAAAGGCCTCCCGGATCCCGATCTGTTAATCCGGACGTCCGGCGAACAGCGCATCAGCAATTTTCTGCTGTGGCAATTATCGTATGCCGAGTTCTATTTTACGGATAAGCTTTGGCCGGATTTTGACGCCAAAGAATTAAAAAAAGCCATTACGGAATATCAGAGCCGGGAGCGGCGCTTCGGGGCGCTGATTACAAAGGAAGCCGTTCATGAATAAAGACCGTTTTTTGAGTTCCACTGTGATGATCATGATAAGCGTGGTGGCCGTGCTAAACCAGTGGTTATTTATCGTCGTCTTGTTGGCCCTCACGGTAGGCGGTTTATATGAATTCTTTTATTTGATTAAAAAGAAGGGCATCCCGATTTACAGCTACACAGGTATTATATTTGGGGTCTTGATTCCGCTATCCATATTTTTTCAGTTCGAGCTTACCAAAAAATGGGAACTGCTGTTTATCGTTGTTGTCTTGTTGTTGATCTTCCTTCTGCAGTTAATCCGCAAGGACAGCAACAATGCGATTGTAGGCATCTCAACAACCCTTTTCGGCGTCCTGTATGTATCCTGGTTTTTCAGCTTTCTCATCAAGATCCGGTTTTTATTGCCCGGAACGGAGGGGGTCAAGTTGCTTGGTTTTATTTTGTTGGTCACGAAATGCGGCGATATGGGGGCCCTGCTCATAGGGAGCAAATTCGGTAAACATCCCCTGTTACCCAGGGTCAGCCCGAATAAAACGGTGGAAGGGAGTATGGGGAGCTTCCTGTTTAGCGTTCTCGCCGCTTGGCTGGGGCGTTCCCTGCTTCCGGCGGCCATAGATTTTTCACTAGGACATATTGTGTTTATAGGCATGTTTTTCGGCGGGCTTGGACAGTTGGGGGATATGTCTGAATCCTTGATCAAGAGGGACTGCCAAGTCAAGGACTCAGGGAAATTATTACCGGCCTTGGGCGGCGTGCTTGACGCGATCGACAGCATTCTTTTTGCCGCGCCGGCATTTTATTTTTATATGACGCAATTAATTTATGCGTGATAGGATGCGATCCAAGCGAGTTGTCATCTTAGGATCAACGGGATCCGTCGGAATCAATGCTTTGAACGTGATTCGCCGCTTTCCGGAAAGATTCAAGGTGGTCGGGTTAACGGCCTACGATAATTTCCGGCTTCTGGAAAAGCAGATTAAGCAATTTTCCCCAACGCATGCGGCGGCCAACACAAACGGCATCCGCCATTTGAAAAGACATGGTGCAGCCAGAAAAACGAAAATCTGGCACGTGGAACGGGACCTCGACAGGCTCGTCGCCCTCAAGGAAGTCGATATTGTTGTTATCGCCATGCGCGGGAGCGCGGCGCTTTTGCCGTTTTTAAGCGCGGTGCGTGCCGGCAAGACGGTTGCGCCGGCCAACAAAGAGGCGCTTGTCATCGCCGGAAATATTTTGTTGCGGGAGGCGGACAAGCATAAGGCCAGAATCATCCCGATCGACAGCGAGCAAAGCGCGATTTTTCAATGCCTGGAGGGCAGGGACCGGAGAGAACTAAAGCGGGTGTTATTGACGGCATCCGGCGGCGCGTTGATCAATATTCCAAAGTCCAGATTTCATAAGCTTACCGTAAAACAAATACTCAACCATCCGCGCTGGAAAATGGGCAGGAAAATCACCGTTGATTCAGCGACGCTGATGAACAAGGGCTTTGAGGTTATTGAGGCGATGGTTCTTTTCCAGCTGACGGTCGGGCAGATCGAAGTGGTCGTGCACCCCGAAGCCATCATCCATTCGATGGCCGAATTCAAGGACGGATCGGTCATGGCCCAATTAAGCGTCACGGACATGCGCCTGCCCATCCAATATGCTTTGACCTATCCGCAGCGGTGGGACACGGGGTTGAAAGCGCTCGATTTGGTCGATATGAAAAAATTAACCTTTTTCCGGCCGGATTGGAAGAGATTTCCCGCGCTACCGCTTGCCGTTGAAGTGGGTCGAAAAGGCGGGACATTGCCCAGCGTGCTGAATGCCGCGGATGAGGAGGCGGTTGAGGCCTTTCTTAAGGAAAGGCTGAAATTTACCGATATTTATGATGTGGTGGCGGGTGTCGTGCGCAAGCACAGGAACATTAAACAACCCGCTTTGCAGGATATTTATGAAGCTGATCGTTGGGCAAGGGAACTGGCCAGGAGGTTCATGAGAGGGAAATCAAGATGATCGGAAGCATCGTTGCCAATCTACAGAACATCTTTGTGTTTGTTGTTTTTTTGAGCGTTTTGATCATTGTCCACGAGTGGGGGCATTTTATAACCGCCAAACGCCTGGGGATCGAAGTCCAGCGGTTCGCGCTGGGTTTTGGGCCGACAATCTTTTCTAAAGTATACGAGGGCACCCGCTATATGATTAATGCCATCCCGTTGGGGGGATATGTCAAGATGGCCGGGGATGAGCGCGCCGAGTACCAGGGAAAACCCGGCGAATTTCTTTCAAAACCCGCGGGGCATAGGGCGCTGGTTGTTTTGAACGGTCCGGTCGTCAATTTCATTCTAGCGTATTTGAGCTTTGTGATTGTTTTCATGATCGGCTACCCGGGTCACTCCACCACGATTACGAAAATCAACGAAGGCGGGCCGGCCGCTGCCGCCGGTTTGCGCGTGGGCGATAAAATCATAGGGGTCGATGCGCGCAAGATTTACGGCTTGTTGAATCTGGACGCGCGCCTGGAGGGGGATAGGGCGGCGCCGGCAACGGTCACGGTTGTCCGCAAGGGCGAGGTGATAGGTTTCACGGTTAACCCCGAGATTGTCGACAAGCCAAATTTGGTGGGTCGCTTACGGAAAGTGCGGGATTTCGGGATAGACACGTTTCCGATAGACGAAAATCTGGCAAATGTCATCGGCGGCCTTGAGCCGGCCTTTCCCGCAAAAAAGGCGGGGCTGGTGGCCGGCGACCGGATAGTAGAAATTGATGGAAAAAAAATCACCGATTGGCAGAGCTTGCAGAGCGCGGTCGAAACGTCCGCGGGGGAACAGATTCGTATTAAAATTATCCGTGACGGCCAGGAACTGATTAAGTCGGTCACCCCGAAAATCGTTACGGCACAGAACGAATCCGGGCAGAATATGCAGGTCAGGAGGATTGGGATCAGTCCCAAGCAGGAGATCACGCTTGACCTTTTCCGCTTCGGTTTTATTGATTCGCTTGTCTTTGCCGGTGAGGAATTATGGTTCATAACGGGGCTGACCTACGAGGCGCTCTACCGGCTGGTTATCGGGGCGGCCAAAGCCGAGGAATCCGTGGCCGGGCCGATTGGCATATTTTACATCGTTAAGGGGGCCGCGGAATCGGGCATCTCCCACCTGCTGTTCGTCCTGGGCGTGATTAGCGCCAGCCTGGCGATATTCAATCTACTGCCGGTGATCCCGCTGGATGGAGGGCATCTTTTTCTATTGGGAATTGAAAAGGTCCGCGGGAGGGCCTTATCCCCCAAGGCGGATGAATACGTGGCGCGGGTCGGTTTCAGCCTGATCATTCTGCTGGCGTTATTTATATTTTATGTTGATTTTGTGCGATGGGGGTGGTTTGATTATATAGGGAATTTGTTCGGCTAGTTCAGGGGTTTATTTCCGTAACACAGAATCGTAGAAATAAGAAATATTAAACATGGGATGGCTAAAATGATTGATCCGGATTTAAGGGAACGAATAAACAGGTATCTTATCAAGGAAACGGATTTTCTTAAAGTCAAGGATAGGCTGAATGATGATCAGCTGCGCAGCTTTGTCAATCAGTCCATTTCAGACCTCTGTCAGCAGCACAACATGCATATTGATCCGGAAACACGCGCGGAAATTATCCGCGAACTTGCCAGCGCAATCATTAGCATGGGGCCGATCCGTCCGTTAATGGAAGATAAAGCGATCACTGAGATTATGATCAACGGCGCCAAGCAGGTCTATTATCAAAAGGCAGGCAAGATTTACAAATCGGACATTAAATTCGACGATAACCACCAGCTGTTTCACACGGTCCAGAAAATTCTGGCCGGAAGCGGGTCGAATAAACGCGTTGACGAGTCTTCGCCGTATGTCGATTTTTCGATGGCGGACGGTTCGCGGGTCAACGTCATTTTGCCTCCATGTTCCCTACTCGGGCCCGTGATGACCATTCGGAAATTCAATGACGATATCGGGACCGTAGATAAGCTGATCGAACTGAAAACACTGGACAAGAAAATTGCAGCCTTGCTGATCGCGGCGATGAAAGCCAAGTTCAATGTGATCTTTTGCGGCTCGACCGGCGCGGGGAAAACGACACTGATGAATGTGTTCTCCCGGCATATCCCCGAGCATGAGCGCATCATCACGATTGAAGACACGCCCGAATTACGTCTTGTCCAGGAGCACGTGGTCAGTTTGGCATCCAAACCCGCGAACATTGAAGGGAAGGGAGAGATCTCCTTGCGCGACCTTTTCGTGAATTCACTGCGCATGCGCCCGGACCGCATTATTATCGGCGAGGTGCGCGGGGAGGAGGTCCTGGACCTCATTCAGTCGATCAGCAGCGGACATAGCGGGTCACTGGCCATTATTCACGCTGAGACGGTCGAGGACTGTTTTAACCGTATGCTGCAGATGATGCTGATGACCGGCATTCAGCTTGCGACGATCGAAATCCAGAAGATCATTGCCAAGGCCGTGGACCTGATTGTCCATGTGGAGCTGTTTTCAGACGGCCGCCGCCGGGTAACGGCGATTTCCGACATTTATTTTGATGACAACACGAACAAGGTCGTCATTAAGGACATTTTTACATTTCAACACAGCGGCATGTCTCCGTCCGGCGAAGTGCTCGGCGAATGGGTCATGACCAAACGGACGCCGTCGTTTATGCCCAAATTCCACAAACGCATGGTGAAATTGCCGGATGGATTTTTCGGTATATAGGATTACGCAGCATGAAATGGTCTAATTTTTTTATTCCGACTATGAAGGAAATCCCCATTGGCACGGAGGCGGTCAGCCACCAATTATTGCTCAGGGCGGGGTTGGTGCATATGCTGACTTCGGGCGTTTATTCGTATTTGCCGCTTGGCCTGCGGGTGTTGCGCCGGGTAGAAGGGATCATCCGCGAAGAGATGAACGCCATCGGGGCCAACGAACTTTTTTTGCCTTGTCTGCATCCGATGGAATTATGGAAACAGACGGGCCGTGATGAGGTTTTGGCCGACGTGATGATTCGATTCAGGGACAAGCGCAAACGCGATATGTGTCTGGGGCCGACGCACGAAGAGGTCATCACCAATTTGGTCAAGGATTTTATCCGGTCCTACCGCCAGTTGCCGACGGTGCTCTATCAGATTCAAACGAAGTTTCGTGATGAGCTGCGCACGCGGTTCGGGATTGTCCGCGCTTGCGAATTCATCATGAAGGACGCGTACAGTTTTGACCGGGACAAAGAGGGGTTGAAAAAGAATTATGACCTGATGTACGGGGCGTATAAAAAAATATTTGACCGCTGCGGACTGGAAACAGTGGTCTTGGAGGCTGATTCAGGGGTGATGGGAGGCGATGTTTCCCATGAATATATGGTTCCGGCGCCTATAGGCGAAGATGCCATCATCACGTGTGATTCCTGCGGAAATCAAACCGGCGCCAACGCTACATACGCCTCCGGAAAAATTTGCCCCAAGTGTAAGAAGGGGAAGTTGTTCTCCCAAGTCGCGATCGAGTTGGGGCATATTTTTCAGCTAGGGACAAAATACAGCGCGGCCCAGGAAGCGCTGTTTCTCGATGAGGACGGCAAGCAGCGGCCGATCATCATGGGATGTTACGGAATCGGGGTCAGCCGGGTGATCGCGGCCATTATTGAAAAGCACAATGACGATAAAGGCATTAAGTGGCCCAAGGAAGTGGCTCCGTTCGATGTTGAAATCCTCCCGGTACCGGGCGCCGATGATAATACCGAGATTAACGAACTGACCGACCGGTATGACCGGGAGTTGGTCGGGCTGGGGATGGAAGTGCTTGTGGATGACCGCCAGGAAAGCGCCGGCCGGAAATTCAACGATGCGGATCTGGTGGGCATTCCGCTGCGGTTGACCATCGGCAAGCGCAATCTCGCCCAGGGAAACGTAGAGATAAAAATACGCGCGTCGAGCGAAGTGATTACCGTTGAAAAAGGATCCGCGGTCCGGAAAATAAAAGAGTTGGCGGGAACCGCCGTATGCGCAGCGAAGAATTAACAGACGAAATCGGATCTCTGATAGCGCCTATACTCACGGAACTAACCGCTGAACTGGTTGAGCTGAATATTAAAAGGCGGGGGGATACGGTTGTAGTGGATGTGATTGCGGACAAACCCAGTGGCGGAATCACGCTGGACGAATGCGCTTATATCAACCGGCAAATCGTCAAGAAACTTGAGCCAGGGAACCTGCTGGGAGATGATTATGTTGTCGAGGTTGCATCGCCCGGATTGGACCGCGCGTTGAAGACATCAAAGGATTTCATGCGGGTGCGCGGCAGGAATGTGCGGTTTCACCTTAAGCAAGCCGTGGAAAATATGATTGAGCATCAAGGCCGGGTTACGGATGTGGCCGGCGATTTCGTTAGCATTGTGATCCAGGGGAAAACCGTCATGATACCGCTGGATGCCATTTCAAAAGCAGTTCAGGTCATCTAATACACTAGAGAAACAGGAAGGATGAAGTCATGGAAAGCAATGAACTGTTAGGGATTTTAGAGCAAATAGAACGGGACAAGGGGATCAAAAAGGAGATTTTGATCGAAGCGGTCGAAGCGGCGGTTACCTCCGCGGCGAAAAAGCTGTGGACGGTCGACAAGAACGAAGAGGTTCGCGCGGTTTTGGACATAAAAACGGGGAAACTGACCGCGTATGCTGGCAATGAGGAAATCCGATCCAGCGAGTTTGGGCGCATCGCCGCGCAAACGGCCAAACAGGTTGTCATCCAGAAAATCCGCGAGGCGGAAAAAGACGTTATTTTTCGCGAATACCAGGAACGGATGGGTGAAATTATCAGCGGCGCGGTTTACCGTTTCGAGAAAGGGACGATCATTGTCGATCTTGGGAAAACCGAGGCGTATATGCCCCGCAAGGAGCAGTCTCCGAAGGAGGAATTCAAGCAGGGGGATCGTATCCGCGCGTATTTCCTGGATGTGCGCCGGGAAAACAAAGGGCCGCAGATCCTCTTATCGCGGGCGAACCCGAATTTTGTCCGGCGCTTGTTCCAGCTGGAGGTGCCGGAAATCTTCGAGGGCATTGTTGAAATCAAGGCCATTTCGCGCGATGTCGGGGAGCGGACCAAAATCGCGGTTTATTCCAAGGACGAAAAAGTGGATTGTGTCGGCGCCTGTGTCGGCATGCGCGGTTCCCGCGTTAAGAACATCGTGTCCGAGCTGCAGGGGGAAAAGATCGATATCGTGCGGTATTCCTCCGATATTAAGGAGTACATTCAGGCCTCCTTGTCCCCCGCGGAAATCGCGCAAATCCAGCTCGATTATGACGGCAAGAAAGCGAACATCATTGTCGCGGACGATCAATTGTCGCTGGCGATCGGCAGGCATGGTCAAAACGTGCGCCTGGCAAGCCAACTGGTCGGCTGGGAACTGAACCTGTTTTCTTTTGAGCAGTGGAAGGAGCTTCAAGCGCAGCAGGAATCCGGCGCACCGGAAGCGGAAGGGGAAGAAGAGGAAGAAACGCAGGAAGTTTCGATCGCCGATCTGCCGGGGGTCGGTGTCAAGCTGATCGAGCAATTAACCGCAGCCGGATTTGACATGCTGGAAAAGATTGCCGAAGCGAGCATCGAAGACCTGGTAAAAGTCAAGGGGCTGGGGAAAGTCAAAGCGGAAAAAATGATTAAGGAAGCAAAGAAACTGCTTAAAGGATAGGCCTTATGAAAGTATCGGAATTAGCCAGGGAATTGGACATCACCAGCACGGACGTGCTTGAGGTCTTGAAATCGTTTAAGTTGAAAGCCAAGGACGCCGATCAAGACCTGAGTTCTGCCGTGATATCGGTCATCAAAAGCGAATTGACGAAACGGTCAAAGGCCGCGGGAAAAACCAAACCGGTCCTAAAAGCGAAGAAAACGCCGGAGACTGCGGAGTCCGGGAAACCAGAGTCGGCAGCTGCGCAACAGGCCGCTAAAGCGGTGACGAAAAAAACGGTTGCGAAAACGGAAGATCAGGTCAAAACGGCCGTCAAGAAAAAAGTCGCCGGCGTGAAAGGGGAGAGGACCGCTCCCAAGGCCAAAAAAATTGTTTCAACCCCGGTCAAAGCGAAGGGCGCCGAAGCCGCGGCCCAAAAAACAAAACCAATTAAGAAAGCGTCCGAAAAAGAGACCGGAAAATCATTTCCAAAAATCAGCAGCGCCCCGGTGATCACGTTAAAACCGCTGGCGCGCAAGCGTAAAAAGTCCATGAAGGGGGATACCGGCGCAGCCGTGGCGGTTGAAAAAACCGCAGACGTAAGAGCGCAGGGTCTGTCCCCCGTGGAAGCTGCGGAAGCCGCAAAACAGCCGGGGGCCCCTCTCCCTGAAACTGCGAAAGAAATCGTACGCGACGAATCCCTCCCGGACATTGAGGTCCAGGTCCCGATTACCGTTAAAGACTTGAGCGTCAAATTGCAGCAAAAACCCAGCATTGTCCTCATGCATTTGATGAAAATGGGGGTCCTCTGTCATATCAATCAGGGGCTCGAAGGGGACATTGTGGGCCGCATTGTGCGGGATTTCGGTTTTAACCTGTCCAAGATCCGCACTCAGGAGGAGCAATTAATCGAACTGCATAAAATAGAGGAGGAGGACGAGTCGCTGCTGAAACCGCGCGCTCCGGTGGTCACGTTTATGGGGCACGTTGATCACGGGAAGACGACCCTGCTGGACCGCATTCGAAAGAGCAGGGTGGCCGACGCGGAGCACGGCGGGATTACCCAGCATATGGGCGCCTATTCCGTATCGGTCCCTAAAGGAAAAATTACGTTCCTGGATACGCCGGGCCATGAGGCGTTTACCGCCATGCGGGCCCGCGGGGCGCATATTACGGATATCGTGGTGCTCGTCGTTGCGGCGGATGAGGGTGTAATGCCCCAAACACTGGAAGCGATTGACCATGCCCGGGCGGCGGATGTTCCCATCGTGGTCGCTTTGACAAAGATAGATAAGAGAACGGCGGAGCCGGACAGGGTCAAAAAGCAGCTTGTGGAGCTTGACCTTAAGGCGGAAGACTGGGGCGGAAAGACCGTTGTCGCCGGGGTTTCCGCGGTCACGGGCGAAGGCGTGGATGAGCTGCTGGAATTGATTTTGCTGGAAGCCGAGCTTTTGGAGCTTAAGGCCAATGACCAGAAAAGCGCGTCCGGCATTGTCGTTGAGGCGCATCTCAGCCACGGCAAGGGGGCCGTGACGACGATTATTGTCCAAAGTGGAGTATTAAAGGAAGGGGACTTAATCGTGGTGGGACCATTTCGCGGAAAGATCCGTGCTATGTTTGATGACCGCGGCCAGGCGGTCAAAACGGCCGGCCCATCGATGCCGGTGGAAATGATTGGCCTTTCGGAAGTCCCGGAGGCCGGAGAGTCATTTTATGTGGTTGAGACCGAAAAGCAGGCGAGGGACATCACATCGCGCCGTCAACTGCAAATTAAGGACCGGAAACTGCATGCCTTTCCAAAAATTACGCTTGAAGGTCTTCAGATGCAGTTGAAGGAGGGGGCCATCCGCGAATTGAATGTCATCATAAAAGCGGATGTCCAGGGGTCGCTTGAAGCGTTGAAGGATTCCCTGGCGAAGATCCCCAGCGATAAGGTGAAGGTGAGGTTCATCCACTGTGCCGTTGGCGACGTCAACGCGTCGGATGTCTTGTTGGCGGCGGCCTCCAAGGCGATTATCATCGCGTTTCATGTGGGGGTCAACGCCAGGGCCGAAGAAGAGATTGGAAAAAATCTGGTGGATGTGCGTGAATACAAGATCATCTATGATGCGGTCAACGACATAAAAAATGCGCTGGAGGGATTGCTGGAAGCCAAGACCAAGAAACATTTCTTGAGCCGCATTGAGATCCGCGAGGTGTTCAAGCTGTCAAAGCACGGGATCGTGGCGGGCTGTTATGTGCAGAAAGGGAAAGTGCACCGCAAGGCGCACGCCGACATCATCCGCGACGGCGCGGTTGTCTTTACGGGGAAAATCGGCTCGCTGAAACGGTTCAAGGACGACGTGAAGGATGTGACGGAAGGGATGGAGTGCGGGGTTACGCTCGAAGGTTTCACGCAATACGAAAAAGGCGATATCATCGAGGCGTATGAGATCGAGTCGATCGCCCAAAAATTATGACAAAGCGGGTCTTCAGCGCCATGCGGCCGACCGGGAAGCTCCACTTGGGGCATTCCGTCGGCGCGCTTTATAACTGGTTGGAGCTCCAGAAAAGGTATAAATGTATTTTCGGGATCGTTGACTGGCATGCGCTCATGGGAGAATATGAGCAGAGCAAGGAGATTCCCGGAAATATTTTGGATATGGCGATCGATTGGATCGCCTGCGGCATTGACCCCGAGAAGTCGATCAT
>Ga0155265_1042_pt2 | contig 21070 bp, 19 predicted proteins | sample RifCSPhighO2_02_FD_106233 | JGI IMG/M metagenome (GOLD analysis project Ga0155265, IMG submission 106233) | Omnitrophica WOR_2 bacterium RIFCSPHIGHO2_02_FULL_52_10 | reverse complement strand
CCCTCAAAGTCGAAAACTTTGGCCTTTGGCCTTATTTTTTTTCTTGACTTTGGTTTAGATAGATACTTTCCTATGCTGTGAGAAATTCCCAATTTATGGATTAACGAAAACTCAGAGCGGCGGATGGGATTCGAACCCACGACATCCACCTTGGCAAGGTGGCATTCTAGCCAATCCCGACACTCACTCCCGTTCGGTCGGGACCCCGACTGAGCGCCAGCGAATGTCGGGGCTGAATTACCGCCATATTTCAAAAAATGGAGCGGCGGATGGGATTCGAACCCACGACATCCACCTTGGCAAGGTGGCATTCTAGCCAACTGAATTACCGCCGCATTCTTCTTCGCTAAATTGCTTAATCAAGGAACGTGACACAAACGCCGCTCCTAATAATTTAACGGCACGGCTCATTGGTGGTCGGCGAGGGACTTGCAAGCCCTGCGCCGCATAATGCCGGGCGCAGTCCCGAGTTACCCCATTTTTCATGCCAGTAACGAGGGAAACCTTTCGCGATCGCCCCACCTGATCAATTCTCTTTTTCCATTAACCCCCAACTTCTTAATATTTTCTTCCCGATACTTTGCTTCACGGCGCATTGAATATTCTTCCACAAATCTTAACACAACTGGCTTTCTTTTCTTTGTATAGACAGCCCCGCGGCCTGTATTATGGCGTTTTACTCTTTCCTTAAGATTCCGCGCAATCCCGGTATAATATGATCCATCATTACACTCTAATATGTAAACATACCATTTCATTCTCAAATCCCTCGTAACAGAAAAATACAAACAACGCTTACTCGGGACCAATTCGCCCATCAAACTTTTGTTCACTAGCGTTCCAAAAGTTTGGGGCTCATTGGTGGGCGGCGAGGGACTTGAACCCCCATGCCTTGCGGCACGTGCTCCTAAGGCACGCGTGTCTACCAATTCCACCAGCCGCCCGCGGCATTTGAGCGGCCATACCCACGGCTCAAAGCATTTTCGGCCGTCAGCACCGTGCCTACTGCTTCACCTCAAAAGCGGTCAGCTTCGTACAAACCTCGATGAAAATATTAAAAAAATGACACCGCTCAACACCCTTCCCTTTAAATATTAAAGGGTCATCCGCCCCAGCCACCGCTTGATTTACAGCCAGCCATGGGGACACCGGCCACCATGCCTTTAGTTGAAATAACTGGCACACATTAACCGGCCTGTTTGACGGACCGAATTTCCGCAGGCGGGGGAATGATACCCGTTGTTTGTTCGGGCAATGGTGGGCCACCCGCGACTCGAACGCGGCACTCCTGCCTTAAAAGGGCAGTGCTCTACCGGATGAGCTAGTGGCCCGATAACACTTTGCACTGCAGCAACAAGTACCGCAAAGATGCAATCACTTCCATTTCAATGAACCGTCGACTAGCGCACTTCCGTCAACGTGCGGCTCTTGTCTTCGAGCAGCGTGTCAATTTCCTTGATATACCGGTCCATGACTTTTTGGATTTCATCATGGGACTTGAAATACTCGTCTTCCGAAATCTTTTTTTCCGTCTGCATTTTCTTGAGCCGGTCATTCGCGTCACGGCGAATGGTCCGCAGGGATATCCGCGACTTCTCTGCCATCTCCTTAACCATTTTCTTTAATTCATCCCTGCGCTCTTCGGACAGGGGGGGAATCGCCAGCCGCACCACTTTGCCGTCATTGCTCGGGACGACACCGAGCCTAGAATTGCCGATCGCCTTCTCAATCTCGGGGATAATGGAGACGTCCCACGGCTGGATCAACACCGTCCGCGGATCCGGGATGGATATCGAGGCAAGCTGCTTAAAAGAGGTCGGCGTCCCGAAATAATCCAGATGCATGCCTTCAATCAGACCAGGATGAGCCCTTCCTGTGCGGACTTCGGCAAATTCGCGTTTAGCCGCTTCGATCGACTTTTTCATTTTTGTTTCCGTTTCCTTGATAATCTCCTTGGCAATCATGGTTCCTCTCCTTATTCCCTGCGTGTGAATGTCTTCCGTGGAAACTTTGACTGGTTTTTTCCAGGAATCAAGCGATGCGGATATTTGACAGCACAAACCCTACTGGACGACGGTGCCGATCTGTTCCCCCAGCACGACCTTCTTAATGTTCCCCGGCTTCAATAGATTGAACACGACGATCGGCATTTCGTATTCCATGCACATGCTGATGGCCGTGGCGTCCATGACTTTTAAATTCTTTTTCAGGGCATCGATGAATTTGATTTTCGAGAATTTTGTTGCTGATTTGTCTTTAACGGGATCGGCGGAATAAATGCCGTCTACCTTCGTGGCCTTGAGGATCACATCGGAATCCAGCTCCTTGGCTCTTAATGCCGCGGCGGTATCTGTGGTGAAGTAGGGGTTTCCGGTTCCGGCAACAAAAATGACCACGCGCTCCTTTTCCAAGTGCCGTATGGCCCTTCGGCGTATGTACGGCTCGGCAACGGCGGCCATTTCAATGGCGGTCATGACGCGGGTCGGTACGCCGATTTGCTCCAAGGCATTCTGCAAGGCCAGGCCGTTGAGCACGGTGGCCAGCATACCCATATAATCCGCAACGCTTTGGTCCAAGCCAAACCGCTTCGACTCAATCTGCCCGCGGAAAAAATTCCCGCCGCCTACGACCAAAGCCACTTGAACACCCAGAGCACGGACCTCTTTGATCTGGGCGGCAAAAGACGCGCACACCTCCGCATCGATGCCGTGAGGCTGCTCCCCCAGCATCGCCTCGCCGCTGAGCTTCAGAACGATACGTTTGTAAACAGGTTTTTTATTCAACTTCGCTGACCTTATAGCGGGTAAACCGATTGATAAAAATATTTTCCCCTATTCTGGCAATCAACTCGTTGAGGTAATCCCGGATGGTCTTGGCCGGATCCCTGACAAACGGCTGTTCAAGAAGGCACTTTTCCTTGATGAAAGAATCGGAATCCTGTTCTTTCGCGAGAACGTCTGCCGGCACATCCTCGCTCTTGACATATTTGGGGCTCGTGGCCGCGATGTGCATGGCAATATCCCTGGTGAATTTGCAAAAATCGTCATTCTTTGCCACAAAGTCTGTTTCGCAATTAACCTCGACTAAGACGCCAATCTTAGCCCCCGGGTGGATATACGCCTCGATACGCCCTTCATTGGCCGTGCGGCCGCCTTTCTTGGCCGCCAATTCCAAACCCCTTTTTCTGAGGATTTTTTGGGCCGCCTCAAAATCTCCTTTGGCTTCCTCAAGCGCTTTTTTGCATTCGATGACGCCGCACGAAGTCATTTCTCGCAGTTCCTTGATCATCTCTGCCGTTATATTCATAAAAAATACCTCTTTCTGCTCTTAGCTTTCCGAAGTCGTCGGAGCCGTTTCATTTGTGACTGAACCGGTTTCGACCGTCGTCTTCTCCTGGGATGAATCCTGTTTCGCTGAGGATTTTTTCTTGATTGTTTCCCTGGCTTTGAATTCCGCCCAGCCCTCGCGGACACTCTCGGCCACATAAGACGTGATGACTTTTATTGATTTGAGGGCATCATCATTGCCCGGGATTGGGAAATCGATCAAGTCGGGGTCGCAATTGGTATCAACAATGCCAATCACCGTGATGCCCAGCTTCTTGGCTTCGCGCACGGCAATTTCTTCTTTTTTGGGGTCGACAACGAAAATCGCCCGCGGCATGTCCTTCATCTCCCGGATGCCCCCAAAATTGAACAGAAGTTTTTCCCGTTCCTTGGTCAGACGCGCGGTCTCTTTTTTCTTTAAATTTTCCCACATGCCGTTCGCTTTCATTTGCTCGATCTCCTTAAGCCGATCAAGGGATTTGCGCACGGTATGGAAATTGGTCAGAAGTCCGCCCGGCCATCGGTTTCGGACAAAATTCATTTCAGATTTGACGGCTTCCTCCTCAATGATCGTCTGAGACTGCTTTTTTGTCCCGACAAAAAGAACTCTGCCGCCCTTGGCGGTGATGTCCCGGACATAATCCCGGGCCGTGTTTAGGCACTGGACCGTTTTTTCAAGGTCGATGATGTAAATGCCGCTTCTCTGGCCGAAAATATATTTTTTCATTTTGGGGCTCCAGCGCTTTGTCTGATGCCCGAAATGAACCCCTGCTTCAAGTAATTCCTTAATCAACTCCTCTACCATTGTTCCTCCCGTTCCGGTTCGATAATGCGCTATTTTTATGCTTAAGGCAGCACCGGCGGCCATCTTATGCCGGTTCCAGTTGATTTACAAGCCCTTGCTATAAATCGACATAGAATATTTTCACATATTATCGTTAATTAATATTGATTTTAGATGTGGTAGTATACCCAATAATAATTTTTTTTGCAACTACTTCTTTTGGTGGATTGCGCCTGACCACAAAGCGGGAATCAGGCAAAAAGGGCCGAAAAATTATCAGTTTTCGACAGAAAACTGCATGTCATACAGACGTTTATACAGCGCGCATGAGCCTAACAATGCATCATGGGACCCCGTGCCAATGACCCGGCCATGCTCCAAGACAATAATCTTATCGGCCTTTTTAATGGTTGATAATCGGTGCGCAATCGCCACGACCGTCCGCCCCTTCATCAGTTGGTCAAGGGCCTCCTGGATATATTTCTCCGATTCGGAATCCAGCTGGGACGTCGCTTCATCTAATATGAGCAGAGGCGGGTCCTTTAAGATGGCCCGGGCAATGGAAATCCTTTGTTTCTCCCCGCCGGACAAGCGGAACCCGCGGTCACCGATGAACGTATCATACCCCTGAGACATTTTTTCTATGAAGCCGTGCGCAAAAGCCTTGCGGGCGGCCGCTTCAATTTCATCCGGTGTTGCTTCCCTGCGCCCATAGGAAATATTGGCGCTGACCTTATCATTAAACAAGATCGAATCTTGGGTGACAATGCCGATTTGGTTCCTAAGGGAGCGGAAGGTCACGTCCTTGAGGTTAACGCCGTCCATCGTAACCGCCCCTGTGGTCGGGTCATAAAAACGCGGGATGAGATTGGCCAGAGTGGTTTTCCCCGTCCCTGTTGGCCCGACGATGGCCACAATTTCACCCTTTTTGACTTCAAGACTGACGTCATGCAGCACCGGACCGGATTCCTGGTCGTATTGAAAGCTCACGTGATCGATCTTGATCGACCGGCTTAATTCGCTCAGCGTCGCGGCATCGGGCTTTTCCACCACGGTGGGCTGGGCGTCAAGCACATCATAAATACGGTCATTGGCGGCCAGGGCCTGATGGATCAAGGCGTTCACGTTGCCCAATTTCTTGATCGGGCTGATAATTGACATAATCGATGCAAAAAATAAGGCAAAAACGCCGAAGGAAAGTTCCGCCGTCATCAACTTTTTACCAAACCAAACGATCAGCAAGGCCCCGAAGACGGACCCGATGACCTCGGTCAGCGGGGAGAGGACGATCATCCGCTTCACCGACTTCATTTTAAGCTTGTAATAGGCGTGGTTTTCCCCCTTAAACCGCCCCACTTCGTATTGCTCGGTCCCGAAGGCCTTGACCAGCTGAATGCCGGAAATCGTTTCCAGCAAATGGGAATTGATGTCCGCCATTTTTTCCTGAATGCCGCGTGAAATCTTCTTCAATTTCCTGCCGATGCTGTTCATGGGAATGCCGATCAGCGGGAATAAAACAAAAATCAAGATAGCGGCCGCGGAATCGATGAAGAAGGCCATGATGATCCAGAAAATAATCGTAAACGTCTGCCGGAACAGATCGATGAGCCCGTAGGAAACGGCGTTTTCAATAACGTTGACGTCGTGGGTAATGCGCGAAACCAATTCGCCGGTGCGTTTTTTGCTGAAATAATCCAGGGATAAGGACTGGATTTTGTTATACAATAAATAGCGGATATCCCTCATGACCCGCTGGGAGACGTCGCTCATCATGTACTGATACCCGAAAACGAGTAAATTTTTAAACAAGATCAGCCCGGTAAAAATCAGCGACAATTGGACCAGCAAGGAAATGGTTGGCTCCACCGCATTGAGCCGGCTGATCACCCCTTCGATGAACCCCGGCAGTTTATTCGGAACGGCAATGTCCTTGTTATTGAAAACCACGTCCACCATCGGCACAATCATTGTAAATTGGAAGACTTCGAAGAAGCTGGCCACGAACATGATCACGACCGAAAGAACGAATAACTTCTCGTGGCCCTTGAGAAACTGCAGCATTTTGAGGTAATTTTTCATAAACGGGGGATACTAGCATACCGATTGACTTTTGTCGAGGGATTTGTTATTGTGGACATCTATAAAACGCTAAATTATTAGTATTAATAGTGCACATCATAAAAAATACAAGAATCCATGGCAAAAACCAGGATTGGAATCATCGGCATAGGCCACGTGGGCTCAAAACACCTGAAGGTTTACAGCGCTCTATCCAAAAAAGTCGATATCCTTGCGGCCTGTGACCTCAAAGAGGAGCGCACCATAAAGATGGCGGACCATTATCGCGTCCCCTTTTTCAAGGATTACCGGGATTTGCTTGGCCGGGTCGATGCGGTCAATATCTGCACCCCCACCAGTTCCCACAGCGAGATTGCCCAATTCTTTCTGCATAACGGCGTGCATACCTTCATCGAAAAACCGATCGCCGCGACCGTCCGGGAAGCGGACGAGCTGATTGCCCTTGCCGCCAAGAACAATTTAAAACTCCAGGTCGGCCACATCGAGCGCTTCAACGCGGCATTTGAATCGATCAAGCATTTCACCCGCAACCCCCTCTTCATCGAATGCCACCGCTTGAACCACTTCCCTAACCGCTCTCTGGACATCGGGGTCGTCATGGACCTGATGATTCATGATATCGACATCATTCTGGGCATTATCCCGTCCGCGATCCGCGACATTCAGGCCGTTGGCGTTAATGTCCTGACCCCCTTAGAGGATATTGCCAGCGTGCGCCTCACGTTCGAGAACGGCTGCGTGTGCAACCTGACCGCCAGCCGCGTGTCCGAAGAAGTCATGCGCAAGATCAGAATCTTTCAAAAGGACACCTACATTTCCCTGGATTACGTGAAACAGGAGGCCTTCATCTATAAGCGCCATCAAAACCAGATCCTCAAGCACGGCCTGCCGATCGAAAAGGAAGAACCCCTCAAAAAGGAATTGGAGCATTTCATCGATTGCGTTCAGCAGGACCGGATCCCCCTCATTTCGGGGACCGAAGGGCGGGAAGCCTTGTCCGTGGCCTTGGAGATCAGCGAAAAAATATGGAAAGTGCCCCAAACCATCTCGTCCTAGTCGCCGGCGAAGCGTCCGGCGACATGCACGCCGCCCACCTCGTTGATGCCATCAAAAAACTCGATCCTTCCGTTACATTCTCGGGCCTGGGGGGCCCAAAAATGAAGGCCAGCGGTGTTGAAATCTACCAGGACCTTGCCAGCCAGGCGGTGGTCGGTTTCTGGGAAGTCCTCACCCACTACCCTGAAATACGCCGGGCCTTTGAGCTCGTGCTTGAAAAGATCGATGCCGTCAAGCCTAAGGCCGTCCTCCTCGTCGATTTTCCAGGATTTAATCTGCGGCTTGCCAGGGAATTAAAAAGGCGGAATATCCGGGTCATATATTACATCAGCCCGCAGGTGTGGGCCTGGAAGGAAGAGCGCGTGCATTTCATAAAAAAACACGTGGATAAAATGCTGGTCCTCTTTAAATTCGAGAAAGAATTCTATGCCAAGCACGGCATCAATGTCGAATTTGTCGGGCACCCCCTGGTGGACACGTTAAACATCACCTGCCCGAAGGATATTTTCTTGGAAAACTACAGCCTCCCCGCCGACCATTTGACCATCGGCCTGCTCCCCGGCTCGCGTGTTAAGGAAATCGAAACCCTTCTGCCGGTCATGGTCCATGCCGCCGAAATACTCCACCGCAAAATCCGTCCCATCCAATTCCTCGTCATGCAGGCGCCGACCATCAGAAGGCCTCTGCTTGAATTTCACCTCCGTGACAGCCCCATCACCCACCGCATCGTGGAAGAGGATATTTACGACGGCATCAATGCCTGCGACTTCTGCCTGGTCGCCTCGGGAACCGCGACGCTGGAAACCGCCCTGTTGCAGAGGCCGATGATTGTGGTCTACAAGACGCATTTGCTAACCTGGTTATTGGCGAAATGCTACATCAAGATATCCGATATTGGACTGGTGAATATCGTGGCGGGAAGGCGCATCGTCCCGGAATGCGTGCAATTTGAGGCCAATGGACAGACCATCGCCGAGGAGGCCCAAAAAATCCTTTCCGATGAATTTACCATGACCCGGATCAAGAAAGAATTAAGAAGCGTTAAAGAAGCCTTGGGCGAGAGCGGGGCAAGCCACCGCGCGGCCGTTGAAGTCTTAAAATTACTGCACCGCCTTTAAAAGGCCCGGTTAAATCTTCTCCAAGCCCTGCGAATCAATCCAGCCGATTTTTCCATCGCTGCGCTGAACCTTGCTCCATGCCCCTTCCGTTTTCAGGACTTTGACAATCATGCCTTCGGACAATTTATAATGCGCGGTTGAGTCCGCGCGGGGCTCAAAATAAGACTCCGCATCATCCATGATAACCGCTATGTCCCTTTCAAACGTAATTTTGCCCAAAAGGCCGGCCGTGAAAACCGCAAAAACAAGGAACAGACTCGCCAAAATTCTCCGGGTCCGCTGCGCCGACCACCCGAAATACATTGCCAAAAGGGATATGACCCCCATCGCTAATACCAGGCCCAGCAAAATCATGACCATTTCATCGAGCGTGTAAAATTGCGTGAAGCGCTTAAATGTTTTCTGGGCAATGCCCCGGCCTTCCCCTTCAGCGCCGTAAAACTTTATCTGTGACTGGATATATTGCCAGTTGAACTTCAAATCGCTGTCACGGGGGATAAATTTTTTTGCCCGCTCATAATTCAAGGCGGCCTTGCCGAGCTGGCCTTTCTTGAAATAACTGTTTCCAAAATTGTAATACAACGGCCCGCTCACCCTGCCCCCCTGAAGAATTTCCGTGTACAGACTGATGGCCGCGTCATATCGGCCATCCTTATACGCCATGCCGGCAGCCACAAACTTGGACAACGCTTCATCGGTGGTGAGCTGGCACCGGCCGGCGCCGGCCGCGAGGATCGTCAATCCCAAAGTCAATAGGATCATCTTCCGGAATTTCACTTTAAATGCCTCTCTAAATGGTCGATGCTGCTGGCAAGCAGCTGATACGTGTTGCGCATGCGCGGCTCATCAATCTGCGCCAAAGCATAGCGAATCATGTCGCATTCCTCAAAAACCGTTTTGATGTCCGAAATAATCTTTGCTTCAATGTTTCTGGACTGTAAAGCTGCTTGAATGGTTTCGAACATCACAGCCCCGGAGGGAAGATGCAGCTTATTGCCTAAATATTGCTGAAGCGTTTTAAAAACGGTGTCGTAAAACTCCCCCTTCTTTCCGGCGGCAATCATTTTCTTGGCCTTTTCCAGGCCCTGTTTGGCCTGCCGAGGCGCCTGCAACCGCCGGGCATAGACGATGTCCGTTTTAATCCGGTGCGTCCGCCTAAAATACATAAATACTCCAATCCATCCCAGCACGATACCGGCGATTAATCCAGCCAGCAGCCGGCTGTTATAAAAGAGCTTCCCGCGCAGCCGTAATTCACCGGGGCTCATCTTGATAAAGACGATATCCTCCCCCAGCGTTTCCGGCAAGACATTCCGCTCCCCCGCCTCCAGGCCGACGACTTTAAATTCCTCGCCCTCCTCGAGTTTCCTGACTTGGACGGGAAACGGCCCCTTTGTGATGGTCTGGTACTGCTTCAGTTCATGGTCAAAATAGGAAAAATGCAACGCGGGGACTTCCGTGATGGTCTCCGACTGCGGAATAATGACCTGCTCGCTTTTCTTGACCGTGTCCTTTTCAAATATCTGCGAGTCGTACAGCTTGAACCCGGCTTCGAGAGAAAACTTCGGCATTTCAATGGCGGCCAGATTCCCTTGCCCAATAATGGTCATCCGCAGCGTGATGGGGTCGCCGACCTTGACCTCGGCCGGGGAAACCGAAATGTTAAAATCGTACCGCCCGACGGCCCCTGAAAAATCGGCCGGTTTTCCTTCCTCCGGAAGCGGCAGGACGTTGACGGTCACTGGCTCGGACTCCAAATCCATCGGCCTGGTCTGCTGCCTGTTGAAGAAGGCGTTGAAAAAATCATCCTCAAAAGGGCTTCCCCGGATACCCTGACCACCTGAGGAGGTATTGACAACGATATTAACCTGCAATTTGACCGGGCCGAGCTTGAGCTCGCCCGCCCGCGTCGGATAAATCGTATTATCAAATTCAACGATATTATAGCGCAGACCGTTGATGATCTGCTGGTACTGCTGCGGCTGTTTGAAGTCCCCCATGGCGAATCCGATGCCGTCCAGCCGCGGGTACTGGACATTCCGGGCCAGGGGCCCTCCGTCAAAAAGTATAATCTTGATGGGCAGCGGCTCATTAAGATAAACTTCACTTTTTGGGACTTTTAAAACGACATAAAGCTGCTCTTCAATGGTGGCCGGTTGCTGGGATGGCGACGCACCGGGCGTGCCGGCCGCAACGACCTCAATGTAGATCGGATTTAGGGTAAATGTTTTCCCGGCAACAACGATATTGATCTGCGGGATCTCAAGCTGCCCCTCTTTCAAGGGGAACAGGGAATAGATGAAGGATTTAGAAATCGATTGTTGTCCATTGATAAACGACATGCGCGTCGTAGGCCCAACATACTGCACATCAAACCCCTCCATGGCCGGTAACTGAACAGGCGCCACGTTCCCCTCTCCCTCCACCGTAATCGTAAGCTGGACGGCAGTTCCTAAAGTGACCTTGCGTGAGCTTAGCTCAGCCTGCACGCTGATTTCTTGGGAAAAAACAACCGCCGATAAAAGACAAAAACAGACCGTCACCAAAGCTACGACCAAGCACAGTCTTGACTTTTTATGATCAGCTTTCACGGCTACTACCAATCCTTGGTCACAGGACGGCTGTCCTGTATTTTTTGATGTAGATTAAGCAATCCCTGCGGCTCTTCGGTCTGTTGATAGTTTTCCAAAAGCATTTGGGCCTCTTCCTGGGTCAGCTCCTGGGCATTTGCCTGTGTTTGACCGTTTGCATCTTTCCGCTGTTCTTGCCTCTCCCCTGAAGATTGCGAGGCGCTTTGTTCCTGCTGACTCCCTTTATTCTCCGGATGTTCCTGCTGGCCTTGCTGCTGCTCATTCTGTTGCTGCTGGGATTGTTCCTGCTGTTCCCTCTGCCCTTGATCCTGCTGCGGCTTCTGTTCCCCGCCTTGTTGCTGCTTTTGGTCTTGTGAGTCGCCGGAATCCTGTTTTTGATCGTTCTTCTGCTGTTGTTGCTGATTTTGCATCATTTCCTTCAACCGCTTCAACTCTTTTTCAACAAAGGCATAATTATTCAGCGTATCCCCATCTTTCCGGTCAATCTCCAATGCCCGCTCATATTGATTGAGAGATTTCTCCAGGGAGGTTACCGCCTGTTCCACAGCTGCCTGCTCCTTTGCCCGACCAATCTGATACAGAGTGTTTCCGGAATTATAGTAGGCCTTTTCCTTCAGCCGGGCATCTTCGCTTAATAATGCCTTCTGGAAATGGTCTAAGGCCTGATCATACTCCCGCTCTTTATACAATGCCGCGCCCAAATTGAAATTGATGATATCAGATTCCGGGTTTTTTGTTAACGCCTCCATATATTTTTCCTTTGAGGCCTCAAAATCCCCCTGCTCATACAGCCGGTTCCCCTGTTTGATATGCGTTTGGGGTGAGGCGGCCAGGCTATCATGGGCTGGAAACCAAAGAAAAACTCCGGCCCAAAATGCCGCTAGGAAGACTCTAGTTTTTTCCGTCTGGACATGCATGTCTCGAAAACCAAAAGGATAACGGCAATCCCCAAGGGAAACTGAAACCGTTCATAATATTTTTTTTCCATTTTGGCCGTGATTTCGCGCTTTTCAAACGAGGACAACTCGCGTTCATAAATAAGGTCGAGCCCGAATTGGCTGCCGCTGGCTTTGACATAAATCCCGCTGGTGATCAAAGCAATCTGCTTGAGCAATCCCTCGTTGAGGCGCGATTTCACAAAGTTCCCCGCGCTGTCCTTTAGAAAGAAGATTTCTCCGGACGGACCGCGCATCTGGATCAATTCCCCTTCAGCGCTGCCGATGCCTACCGTATAAACCTTGATTCCTTTTTCCTTCGCTTTTTCGGCGGCCGCGATGGGATTGCCCTCCAGATTATCCCCATCGGTAATCACGATGATGGCTTTGTGCTTGCTGGAAACGTCATCATGGCCGCTGATGGCACGCGTCAGCGCTTCTTCAATATCGGTGCCTCCCCTCGGGATGATATCAACGCTGAGGTCATTTAAACTTATGAGAAAACCCCCGTAATCGACCGTTAGCGGGCAGATTAAAAACGAGCTTCCGGCAAAAGCGATGAGCCCGATCCGGTCACCTCCTAATTTTTTAAGCAAGTCCTGAACGGCGAATTTCGTGCGCTCCAGCCGGTTGGGTTTGACATCCTGGGCGAGCATGCTTTTGGATGTATCGATCACGATCATGATGTCGATCCCCTGGCGCTTGACTTCCTGCCATCGGAACCCCCATTGGGGCCGGATCAATGCCAAGACCGCAAAAAACGCCGCCAGAATCAGAAGCGTGTTTTTCTGCTTGGCTTTCTTAGGGCAAAATCCGGCAGCTATTTCGCTCACCAGCTGTTCTTGCGCAAAACACCTCATAAACTTCTGCCTGCGGTTGTACCCCCACGCCAACAAAAGACCGAGGGCCATCACCGCCCATAACCACATCAACATGTCCAGTCTGGCAAAGTGCATTTTACGGGATCCCTAAAAAAAACGTGTTCGCCAATACCGTTTCGGTTGTCAACACCATCAGCGCGGCAATCAAGAAATACCCGAACAGCTCTCTGTATTCCCGAAATCCGTGCTCATCGATTTTCACTTTTTCCAATTTATCGATCTCACCGTAGATTTCGCGCAATGATTCCGCGTCAGTGGCGCGAAAATATTTTCCCCCGGTAATATCGGCCACTTCCCGGAGCATCTTTTCGTCCAATTTGATCACGGCCCTCTGATAAACCTTGCGCCCCCACATATCGGTTGCCGGAAACGGGACTTCCCCCTCCGACCCCGCCCCAATCGTATAAATCTTAATCCCGTAGGCCTCGGCCACGCGCGCCGCGTCCAAAGGGTCCGTTTTTCCTGAGTTATTGATGCCGTCGGTCAGTAAAATAACGACCTTGCTCTTCGCGTCACTCTCTCTCAACCGCGCCACGGAAGAGACAATGGCCGAGCCCACCGCCGTCCCGTCCTCCATCATCCCCAATTCTACGCGCTCCAAATTTGTCAGAAGCCAATCATGGTCTGTCGTCAGCGGGCTCACGGTGTAGGCGAGTTTGGCAAACGCCACCAGCCCCAGGCGGTCGTCTTTACGCTCGGCCACAAACTCTTCAACAACCTTTTTGACAATTGCCAGCCGGTTAACCCGCTGATTATTCATCACGAAATCCTCCGCCGCCATGCTGCCGGAAGAGTCGATCGCGAGCACGATGTCAATACCCTCCGTCTTGTGGACCGTTTCTTCCAGCACCGATCTCGGACCTGCCAGGGCGATAAAAAAAAGCATAAGCGACAGGAGGCGCAAAATATACGGCACTTTCCGGAAGCGCACCTTCCATGTCGGCTTGACGGATTCTGCGATATCCGTTGAGGAGAAACGGAAGACCGTGACACCCTGCCTATTCTTCGCAAGGATAACCAAGCCCAATACGAGGGGGGCTATCAAAATAACCCAGGGATCTTTAAATATCATAATCCGGCGAAATCAACTGCTGGTTGCTGAACTTTGGACAATTTGCTTTTCTTTCGTTTCATCAACAAGCTGTCTGGCAAAACTAAAACTTTCCAGGGCCTCAGCGGCGTGCGGCACATGTTTGGCAAATTTTACGATATCACAGGAATTGAGAAAGTTCTTAAGAGTACTTTTTTGGCCCGCCGTAAGGTCCCGTGACGCCTCAAGCGACCACAAAAATTCTTCCGTGGTCATTTCCGGAGCCCGCACGTCAAATCGCCGCTCAAAATACCGGCGGATAATATCCGACAAGGACGAATAAAATTCCTTGAACATCCCCCGCTCCACCAGCCCTTCCTTTTCCAGCTGATTCAACTCGTCAAAAGCAATTTCCCACGGCGTCCGCGAATCGATAGGCGCGGGCAGAGATTTTGGGAGGGCGCGTTTCAACTTTCGGTAAAGGAATATCCCCGCGGCGGCAAGCGCCAATGCGAAGACGATAATGATAAGGAATAAATCGGCCGGATAACTCACGGGCCCCTGAATGTCCCTTAACGCGTCTGCCGTAGCGGCGGGCATAGTATCCTGATCCTGGGCATGCACGCTGCGGCCGGGTCCCGTGAAGACAACCAAAAAATAAAACCATGAAATCAGACGTTTCATCACAGGTGACTATCTCCGCCGGCGGCGTTTCAGGAAAAACTTCACGATGGCATCGGTATAGGGCACACCGGTGGAAATATCGATAAAATCAACGCCGACCGCGCGGAAAAACCTTTCCCGGCGCTTGAGGCGGCTGATGTTGTCCTGGTTATACTGGCGGCGCAAAGCGGCATTCGTCGAATCGACCATCAGCTGCTTCCCGGTCTCCGCGTCTTCCAAAACAACCAACCCGCACTCGGGAAGCTGCATTTCCCGCTGATCGTTGAGCGTGATGGCGATGATGTCGTGGCGTTTGTTCGCAATCGACAGGGACTTTTTCAGCTCCTCCCCCTTGCGTGTTAGACCATTGCTGTTGTGGGCACCTTCCGCTACGTTCAAGGTCATCGCGTCGGGCGGAAAAAAATCAGAAATCACAAAAGCGATTGATTTGCGCGACGCGACTTTGTTCAAATACTCCAGGGCCTGCGGGATGTCCGTTGAACGGCCTTCGGGCTTGAAATAGAGGACTTCCCGGATGACGTGGAGGACATGGCTCAACCCTTTGCGCGGCGGCACAAACTTCTCAATCTTGTCCGTAAAGATGATCAGGCCGACTTTATCGTTATTGCGGATCGCCGAAAATGCGAGGACGGCGGCGACTTCCGCCGCCAGCTGGCTCTTGAGCATATTGACCGAAGCGAAGCGGCAGGAGAGGGAAACATCCACCATGATCATCACGGTCAATTCCCGCTCTTCAACGAATTTTTTGATATGCGGCTTTCCCGTGCGCGCGGTGACGTTCCAGTCGATGGTGCGCACGTCGTCACCGGGCTGATACTCGCGCACCTCCTCAAATTCAATCCCCTGCCCCTTGAACACGCTGTGGTACTGGCCGGCAAAGACGTCCGTCACCAGCCGATTCGTCGAAATCTCAATCCGTTTGATTTTTTTGAAAAGATCCTTTGGGATCATGGCATTATATGCTCAATCATTAAGGCACTTCAATCTCATCAAAAATCCTTTTGATGAGATCCTCAGAGGTCTTTTCCTCGGCCTCGGCCTCGTAGCTGACAATAACACGGTGGCGCAGCACATCCATGCCGATGGACTTGATGTCCTGCGGCGTCACATAGCCCCTGCCCTGCACAAAGGCGTAGGCCTTGGCCGCCACCGTCAGAAAAATCGTTGCCCGCGGGGAGGCCCCGTACTGGATGAGGCCGTTGAGGTCCGCCATGCCGTAGGTTTGCGGATGGCGCGTCGCATCCACAATATTCACGATGTACCGCTCAATCTTCTCATCAATGTAAATCTCATCCACAATGCCGCGGGCATGCAGGAGATCCTTGGGGGTAATGACCTGCTGGACATGAATCTGCTTATTGGTAAAGGACATCCGCTTTAAAATCTCGTGCTCCTCCTCCTTCAGCGGATAATGCACTTTGACCTTTAACATAAACCGGTCCACCTGCGCCTCCGGCAGAGGATATGTCCCTTCCTGTTCGATGGGATTCTGTGTCGCCAGCACAAGAAAGGGGTCTTCCAGTTTTAAAGTTGTATCCCCGATGGTCACCTGCCGCTCCTGCATGGCCTCCAGCAAAGCGCTCTGAACCTTTGCCGGCGCGCGGTTGATTTCATCCGCCAAAATGATATTGGCAAAAATCGGTCCGGTCTTGACCTTGAAATCTCCCGTGCGCTGGTCGTAAATCAACGTCCCCGTCAAATCCGCCGGGAGCATGTCCGGCGTGAATTGCAGGCGCTGGAATTTGGCCTGTATGGTACCGGCGAGGGTTTTGACCGCCATTGTCTTTGCCAAGCCGGGCACCCCTTCCAGCAGAACATGCCCATTCGACAAAAGGCCGATCATCAGCCGCTCGAGCAAATGCTTTTGGCCGACAATCACCTTCTGCATTTCCTTCATAACCGCATCGACAAACCCGCTTTCTTTTTTGACTTTTTCATTAATCAAAGTAATATTCTGTTCCATCATGTGCCGGTCCTCCTAGATTATGTGGATATTTATGACTTGTCTTCTAATTAATACTGATATTAATTATAATTCAGATTAATTAAAAAACACATCAATACGTTCGATTTTTCGATCGCGGATTTCCTGCGCGTATGGCGCGGTTATGATTCCTGAAGGAATGATCGTGGAATTATGCTTGTGCGGATAGTGCAGATGGATTTCCTTGATGACAGGCTGCCCTTCACCGAACGTATTCTTGCGGCGGGGATTGTGATACACGACCAGCGTTGAGGCAAAAAGATTGAAGGCGTAAATATTTTTCGGCAGCTCAATAGTCTTTAATTTACCGTTTAAGTCCATGAATTCAACGTTTGAGCTTTGGGACGTGAACAACCACCCGGCCAATATCGGGCGCAGCACGAACTGCAGCTGACCGCGGGAATCCAGAGAAAACGGGAGCGGCCCCATGTTCATCAGCAGCCACATGTGCATGAATTCCGCCGTGCTTCCGGACAACCGGGCCACAAAACCCTGCCCATGCAGGGTGGGGTCCTCGTGAACACTGCTGACCAAAAAGGAGGAATTCTCCAGGATGCTGCGGCCATACTGCTCAGCATTGAGAAAGGGAATGAGCACGGACCTGAAATTTTCATAAAATTCTTCGTACAAACCGCTGCGCAACAACTCCAGGATGAATTTATACTCCATGTGCAGCCAAATCGACTCGTTTTCCAGCCACCCCGGGGGAAAAATCCGCGCGCGCCCGACCTCCTGCGACGCGCCGGTCAAATCGGCGCAGACCTTATACATTTTCAATGCCCTGTCGTAAAGCCCGCTTTTGCGCACCTGCGCATAAAGTTTGCGCGCCCCCTCCGGCACCGGATCGATGCGCAGGGCATGGACATACCCTTCTAAAAACAACGGCAGGGAATGTTTTTTGAACTTGAGCGGCTTGATATGTTTGACCGGCGGTACGGCATCCTTGCCTCTGTCGATTTCCTCATGTTCGACCACCTCATGATAAAAATAAGTCTCCAGATAACCCTGTCCGTTGCGGGCCGCCTCCGCTCCCCTTTCGCAACGGTCAATGACAAGCTTCAGGAAATTCTTGATGTCCGCCATGCGGACATCCGTTTCTTTCCCGTCGATTCCCTCACGGATAAATGCGCGGTAATGCTCTTTAAGGTCGTTGGCCTTCTGCCAGTAGGCGTGCGCGTCCGATTCCAGGGAAAGAACATGCGTCAGGCCGGAAATGAAGTTCGCCAGCTCCTCGAACACCGCCACGGTTTGATGATTCGGCAGATCAAGCGTTTGCATGGCCTGCTGCAAAAACTGACTTAACCGCAGCAGCTCAAACGTCTCGGAAACGGAGGAGCCTAAAAGGCCTGGCAGCCCGTTGAACGCATCGAACCAGTTGGGTTTATCCGCCTCCATTTCAATGCCGATGCCGCTGGGGTCCAATGAGGCCGCTTTATTGGCGATCAGACAAAGCAGTTTGCAGATCAAGTTTGTCCGGTATGCCTCCCCCTGCCCGTGCTTAGTTCTCAATTGATTCCCTTTGATCAAAGTTTGCTTGTCCACGGAACGGTACTGCCGCACGCCGCGGGCCGTCAGAATATAGCGCTGCTCCCGGGGCAGCACGTGATGGCTGTTATGAAAGAAATAGAATGAGTTGGCCTTCAGCAGCAACCGCCGCAGGTCATCAGGATAAACGGATAAATAGCTTTCGATCAAATCCAGGTTGTACGTCCAGTGGTCGGTCCAGAATCCCTCGCCTTCATCCGCGAGCTCCATTTTCTGGCAGGTTTCCAAAACCCTGCCAAGAAAAACTTTTGCGGGGACCTTTAATTTCAGACCCTGATTGGCGATAAATTGCAGCAAATCCCCGGGCATGAACGCCTCTTTCACCAGCTCCCCGACCACGGCTCTATCCCCCTCCTCCAAACATGCCGCGAGGGCCTGACCAAGTTTTTTTTGGTCCTTCGGCAGAAAGGCGGCGCCCTTGACCACCAGCGGATTATAACCGTCCGCTTGGCTCAAATTGAGAAAAGTAATCAAATGGCTGCTGCGGACATCCTCATTAAACCACACATCATTGCGGCGGTTCTGGTTGACATCCCGGTAATTCCCGTTTCCCTGGGAAAAAAACGTGGGCTTCACCACAAAATGATTGTAATCGCGCTCAAGGTCGCCGTGTTTGCGGCTGAACACATTGAAGGCCACGATGCCTTCGCCTGTCTTAAGAGACACCGGCAAACCGCCGCGCATGATATTGTCGAGAAACGTTTGCGACGCATACAGGTCAAATTCAGCGGATGAGCTTTTCGTGAGGGCGTATCTTCTGAGACCATCAATAATCGCTTTGTTTTCTTCCGCTTTGCGCCGCACAAAGTCCCGCTGCACGGCCTGCCTGACAATCTTATTGAGCCGCGTTACGTTATGGGCATAGCCGAAAAATGACGCGAGGCCCTTTTCCTTTTTAGCCGGCAATGTAAACCGCGCGTGGCTCATGGCCGATGGCGTACGGTTACTCACCTGCTGCCGCTCAGGAAGTTTAAACGTTTCCTGACGGAATCGGGCCGGCGCGAGGAAGTCCTGCGCGCTGCCAAAAACACTCGCGGCCTCAACAATCGCGGGCAGCAAGGCGCCGCCTTTTGCCGCCGGGTCAAAACTGAAAAAGAAATTCCCCTCTTCGATGCCGGTCACCTCCGGCGTGTCAGCCACCTTGACTTTCAGCTGGTAAAACGGGGCGTTTTTGCTGAGATTGCGCACCCTGACCCAGGCCTCTACGGTCCGGGAGATATTTTTATTCAAGCTGTCGGTCAGACCATACGGCACAATGCCCGGAAGGCCGTCAACCAATTCAATATCATAGCTCTTTTTGCCGGTGTTCCGGATCGTAACACGGCGCACCAGCGCCGAATAATTCTCCCCGGGAAGAGTAAAATAATTCACTTCCGCTGCCAGCCCCAGATCATCATTATCCTCCCGGAGAGTCAGGTCATGCGCCGTGATGGTCATCGTTTGGCGCTTCTTGAAATCCGTCCCTTCCAAATGCGTCTGGAACGGCTCCCAATAAGCCGTTTTTGATCCTGCCTTTGCCTTGATGAATGTCCGGAAACCCTGGAGAGACGTTAAACGGTAAGCCTTGTTCGCGGGCTGGAATTCCATGATCGCCTTATCCTTGGACTCAACGCCGAAACTGGCGATGCACTGTCCGCGGTTCACATAGAAAGCCCACAGGGGGACGCCCCAAACCCCGGCGATGCCGGGGAAAAAACTGCTGAACGGCTTGCTTTGGTTGTAATCCTCAATCACAAAGCGGCCGTCGGACTCTAAACGGTATTTAGCGTGCGGCTTGAGCATGTCCGAAATCAGTACGGGTTTTTGGCCTCGCGGAAAAGATTGTAATAGCCCGAGAGTTTAATCCACAGATAATCATTACGGTCGTCCCGGTCCCCGAAGCGGACCCGCTTAAGCTCAAAGACATCCCTGTTCAAACGGTCATAGCCGCGGTTGGTGGCGGCAGCGCCCTGATACCCCGCCTCCTTGACCAGCCGTTTGATCTCCTCACTGAAGCCACCGATGGGATAGGAAAAATACTCCGCGGGAACGCCCACGTTTTGCTCGATGGCGTGTTTGCTGCCGAAAATCTCGTCTCTCTGCTCGGCCGGCGGGAGGTCCGGTAAGTAAGAATGCCGGCGGGTGTGGCTGCCGATCGTGATGCCGTTGCCGGCCATTTCTTTAATTTGATCCCACGTCAGATAACCATCGGTGTTCATCAGATCCGTCGGCACAAAAATAATCGCCGGATAACCATATTTCCTGAGGATCCCGTAGGCATGCTCGTAATTATCGGCGTAGCCGTCATCAAAAGTAATCACGACGCTCTTGCGCGGGAAGGCTTGCCCGGTTTTGGTCAATTGCACCAGCTGCGCAAAACTCAGAACGCGAAATCCGTGATTTTTCAGATAGGCCATGTGCCGCTCAAAAAGCTCCGGCCTGACCGTATTCGCCCTGTATTCATCCGTGTCAGCGACATTGTGATACATCATGATGGGAACCGTATACTGGCCATACAGCCAACTCGCGAACACGACCAAGACGGCAATGAAAAGAACAATCGCGAGCTTAAGAGATCTCTTTATCCGTGCCATAAGTCCTTATAACTGCGCCAGGGCTTTTTTGACCAGCTCGCTCACCAACTTGTTATCCGCCCGGCCCTGGACTTTCTCCGTCATAACCTTCATGACCTTGCCCATATCCTTCATGGAAACCGCCTGCGCCGCCTTGATCGATTCAGCCACCAGGCCCTTCAATTCCTGTTCCGACATTTCTTGGGGTAAATACTCTTTGAGCACCGCCATTTCCGCCGCTTCTTTATCCGCCAGGTCTTTGCGCCCCCCTTGTTCGTACTGCGCGACCGACTCCTGGCGCTGCTTGACCTGTTTCTTGATAACCGTAATAATGTCCGGATCTCCGAGTTTGTCTTGCTTTTTCTCGATAAGGACATTCTTGATCTGGGCTCTGAGGAAACTCAGCGTTGAGGATCTTAAGCTGTCCCTGCTTTTCATGGCGGCGATATAGTCCTTTTGGATGCGGTCTTCGAGCATGGCCCCTCCCTGTTTTTGCACTCACGCG
>Ga0155265_1008_pt2 | contig 21678 bp, 18 predicted proteins | sample RifCSPhighO2_02_FD_106233 | JGI IMG/M metagenome (GOLD analysis project Ga0155265, IMG submission 106233) | Omnitrophica WOR_2 bacterium RIFCSPHIGHO2_02_FULL_52_10 | reverse complement strand
CACTCAAAAATTCCTGACTTATAAAATGGTCCGGGAAACCGCCCCCGCGACCTTTTCGAGGTCCTTCATGACCGCGCTGAAATCTTTAGGATTTAAAGATTGCGGCCCGTCGGACAGCGCCTCCTCGGGGTTCTCGTGAACCTCGATCATCAATCCGTCGCAGCCGGCGGCAATGCCCGCCTTGGCAATGCTGCCGACCAACTCCCTGACCCCGGTCCCGTGGCTGGGGTCGACAATGATGGGCAGATGCGACAATTGCTTGACCAGAGGCACGGCGTTGATGTCTAACGTGTTGCGGGTGGCCGTTTCAAACGTGCGGATCCCCCGCTCGCACAAGATCACCTCAAAGTTTCCGTTCGAAAGAATGTATTCCGCCGACATCAGCCACTCTTTGACCGTCGCGCTGATGCCCCTTTTCAACATCACGGGCTTTTTGATTCTCCCCACTTCATTCAACAGGGAGAAATTCTGCATGTTCCTCGCGCCGATCTGGATGATGTCGGTATATTTACAGACGAGCTCAAGGTGCCTGGGGTCCATCACCTCCGTAATCGTCGCCAAGTCGTGCGCGCGGCCAGCCTCCTGCAGATATTTCAATCCCTCTTCTCCCAGGCCCTGAAAATCGTAAGGCGAGGTCCGGGGTTTGAACGCCCCGCCGCGCAGCACCGTGGCCCCGGCCTGCTTAACCTTGCGCGCGATGTCGCGCATGCCCTTGGCACTCTCGACCGAGCACGGGCCGGCCATGACGACAATTTTCCTGCCCCCGACGCTCACCTGCTTGGACACTTTGACGACGGTATTTTCCTTCTTGAACTCGCGCGAGACAAGCCGGTAGGGCGCTAAGACCGGAATCACCTTCTCCACCCCCGGAAAAACCTCCAGCGGCGTCACCCGCAAGACGTCCTCCGGGCCGATCAGGCCGATGACGGTCCGCTCGACTCCCCGCGAAATGTTTGCCTTTAAACCCATCTTTTTCGTTTTATCAACGATATGCTGGATTTGCTCTTCTGTGGCGCCTGACTTTAAGACTATGATCATAGAGTTTCCTTTAATGACTGAATGAAACGTTTACTTTCTTGTGCGGTCCCGATCGTCACCCGCAGGTAATCCGGCATGCCCCAAAAGCCCATGCCGCGGACGATAACCCCCTTTTTCAGCAGCTTTTGAACGATGCCGGAGGCGCGCCCCGGGATCTTCACCAAAATAAAATTGGTGGCGCTGTCCACGAAATCCAAATTTAGTTGTTCAAGGCTGCGATAAAGGTACTGCCTTTGCCCTTTAATCTTGCGGGCAATGTCACGGTAATACGCGCGGTCCTGCAGAGCCGCTACCGCCGCCGCCTGCGCGACCGAGTTCACGTTAAACGGTTCTCGGATGCGGTTTAAAATCCCCGCGAATTCCCTGCTGGCGATGCCGTATCCGACCCTCAGTCCGGCCAGGCCGTACATTTTTGAAAACGTTCTTGTGACCATGACATTCGCGTGCGACGGAATGAGGCTGACGGAATCCACGTAGTCATCGGCCTGGACATATTCAAAATAGGCCTCATCGATAAAAACCAGCACGTCCCTGCGCACTTTGCCCAGGAAGCGGCGCACTTCCCGGTCCGTCAAATATTTGCCCGAAGGGTTATCCGGGTTGCCGAGAAAAACAATCTTTGTTTTTTTCCCGACCGCTTTTGCCATGGCGTCCAGGTCATAACGGAAATCCCTTAACGGCACCGCCCTAACCCTTGCGCCGGCGACGCGCGCGGCGATGTCATAAATGAGAAAGGACGGCTTGGCGATCACGACTTCATCGCCCTTGCGGACAAGCGCCTTGACCGCCAGCACTATCAATTCATCGGAACCGTTGCCAAAGACCAATTGGCCGCCGCCGACGCCCAGCCGCTTCGCCAGGGCAGAGCGCAGGTAAAAACAATCCCCGTCCGGATACCTGTTCAGTCTTCGCGCCTCCCTGGCCACCGCCCTCAAAACTTTCGGGGAGGGGCCGTAAGGATTTTCATTCGACGCCAGCTTAATGACGTCCCGCAGGCCCAGCTCGCGTTTGACCTCATCAATGGGCTTGCCCGGCACGTACGGCTTAATCGTGAGGACTTCTTTTTTGACGGCGCGTTTCATCTCAGACGGGATACGAACCGACGATTTTCAAATACTTGCACATCCCCTCCAGTTGATCCAAGGCCTTTTTCACGTTCTTGTCCGTGCGGTGCCCTTCCAGATCGACAAAGAAATAATAGTCCCAGGCCTTCTTCTTGGACGGCCGCGATTCGATTTTCGTGAGATTGATTTTATTTTTATAAAACGGGGCCAGCATGTCGTGCAGAGCCCCGACCCTGTCTTTCACCGAGAACACGATGGACGTCCGGTCCTTGCCGGTCGGCGGGACATCGTGCGTGGAAATAATCAGAAACCGTGTCGTATTGTGCGCCATGTCCTGGATGTTGCGCTGAAGCACTTTCAGGCGGTATATCTTCGCCGCTTCAATGGACGCGATGGCGGCGGCATGCTTGTCGTTCACGGCGCGCTGTGCCGCTTCAGTCGTTGAAGCGACCAAAATCTCTTTGGCCCGCGAAGGGTGCAGATTCTGCAGCAGCCAGTTCCGGCACTGCCCGAACACCTGCGGGTTGGAATACACTTTCTTGATGGATTTTAACGGAACATTGGAAAGCAGGTTATGCGAAACTTTAAGGAGCCTTTGCGCGCACACCTTGAGATCCGAATCCACCAGCAGATCAACGGTGTGCGTGACGGCGCCTTCAATGGAGTTCTCCACGGGAACAACGCCGTAGTCACATTCCCCGTGCTCGACCTTTTGAAACACCTCGGCGATGCTGCTACAGGACACATACGCCACCAGCGAACCGAACTGTTGGTGAGCCGCCATATAGGTAAACGATCCGACCGTGCCCAAATAAGCGATATTGCTGATTTTCTCCAGGGCCAGGGAGCTGGACATGATTTCGCGATAAATGGCCGCGAAGGCCTCGTTGGTCATCGGCCCTTTGTTGAGCTCCCTAATCCGCCTGAGGACTTCTTTTTCCCGGGCGGGAGAATAGATTCCCTTTTTATCCCTAGCCTTCACCTCGCCGATTTCACTGCTGACCCTGGCGCGCTCGTTGAGCAGCGGGACAAGCTTGGCATCGATGGCGTTGATCTTATTCCTCAATTTATCTAGGTTCATTGTCCAGAGCCCGTTTTTCTTCCGTACCGCCGGTGTGCGCTTCCGTTTCCATCGGAGCCTCCGCTGCCGCGATTCCGGCCCCATCCGCCTCCCGCTGCCCGGAGGCAGGGTCGCGTGTTTCCGGCTTATGGCCTTCGCCCGCGGCCGTATCTTCATCCGTTAAAGGTATAATGTTCGCCTCGGCCGCCGGCGCGAGCGCGGGAAATTCCTCCAGCACAGGGAGGTCCTCCAGGGATTTCAGCCCGAAATATTCCTGGAATTGCTTGGTCGTGCCGTAAACATACGGCCGTCCGGGCACGTCCTTGCGGCCGATCGCCTTGATGAGCTCTTTATCCAGGAGGTGGGCCACCACTCCGTCGGAATTAACGCCACGGATCGTTTCTATGTCCGCGCGCGTTACCGGCTGCTTATAGGCGATGATGGCCAGGCATTCCAGCGCCGGTTTCGACAGCTTCTCCTTATGCTTGGTTTTATAAAAACTCCGCAGGTAAGAGGCGTACGAAGGATTGCTCAGCATTTGATATCCCCCGGCGATTTCCACCACCATCATGCCGCTGGAGCGCGCCTCATATTCGCGCTGAAGCTGAGCAATGGCGTTCTTGATATCGCTGGCATTGACGGTATCCAGGACTTTCTTGATTTGATCCAGCGTGACCGGCCGTTCATTAACGAACAAAAGGGACTCAACCACGCCCTTGATATGCTGAATTTGTCCGTCTGTTTCGTCCACTGACTGCTGAACGGTTGTGTTGTCCATTAGCCTGTTATCCTCTGTTTATAGATCTCGTTTAATAATTCTTCCGCCGTTTGGATGGACTTCGCATTGCTGATCGCTTTGCGGATCATCTGCTCCGCCTCCTGCCTTTTATACTGTAGCTGCATCAGCACTTCTAACGCCTCCTCCTGCCAGAGAGGAGCGGCGCGCGTCTCTTCCTTAACCATGCGCTTGTCCTGAATCAGCCCGAAGCGCCCGACCTTGCCTTGCAGTTTAGCGACGATTTCCTTCGCGCGCTGCTGGCCTATTCCCGGCAATGTCTGCAGATATTTTATGTCGCCCGCCTCAATGGCGCGGGTGATGTCGCTGATGGGCCGGTCCAAGGCCTTGACGGCCGCCCGCGGCCCGATCCCCGACACCTTGATAAACTGCTGGAAAAAATCCCGCTCGATCTCGCTGATAAACCCGATCAAGAACGGCGAGCCGCTCGAAGGGCTCAGCTGAATATAATGGTAAATGACCAGATGTATGTTGCCCTGGCTGTCTTTGGTTTCGTCAATCCGCTGATAGACGGATGCCGGAACAATCACGTCATAGTATAGGCCGTGCACCTCCACAACCAGCGAATGTTCTTTTTTCTCAACCAGCTTTCCGGAAATTCTGACGATCATGGTTTCTGACCCCGCATCCGGACATATCCCAGGGCGAGCGCCAGGGCATCGCTGGCATCCAGCCCCAGCTTGGTCTCATCGATGTTCAACAGCCCGGCGACGACCCTTCGCATTTGCGCCTTGGACGCATTGCCGTTTCCCGTCAAGGCCTTGCGGATTCTCTTGACGCTGTATTCCGCCAACTCAATGCCGCGCTCGGCGCTCAGCAGGCAAATCACGCCGCGGACATGCCCGAGCTTCGCCGCCGTCGCGGGATGCTTATAATGGGCGTATAACTTTTCAAGGACGAGGACCTGCGGCTGATGCTCCTCGATCAATTCCCCAAGGTGCTGCTTGATTTTTTGAAGGCGGTTCTCAATCAGATCCTTCTGCTTCGGCTCTATCGTTCCGGTTTCCAGTAATTGCGTGCGCCGGCCGTCCGATTCGATGCACCCGTAACCGGTGGCCTTGAACCCCGGATCAATGCCCAGTATCCTGATCATGACCCGGCGATTTTTTCCAACTCTTCGTCGGGGATATCGAAATTGGCGTACACATTCTGCACGTCTTCGTGATCTTCCAGCGTTTCCATGAGGGACATCAGGGCCTTGGCATCATCCCCGACGATCTTGACCGTGGAGCTGGGCAGCATGGTCATCTCGGCCGTAACCATGGGGATCTTCTTCGCCGCAATCGCGGATTTCACCGGCTGAAGATGGGCAAGGTCGCACGTGATTTCGTGGTATTGCGCTCCCGAGGTGATATCCTCCGCGCCGGCTTCCAGGGCCAGCTCCATCAATTCATCCTCATTGATTTTGCTTTTTTCGATGGATATAAACCCTTTCTTGGAAAACAAATAGGACGTCGCGCCGGGCCCGGCCAGGCTGCCGTGCTTCTTAGACAGAATATTACGGATTTCGGCCGTGGTCCGGTTCTTATTGTCCGTCAAGCCGATAATGTGCAAGGCCACGCCGCCCGGGCCATAAGCGTCAAAAGTCACTTCTTCATACGTTACGCCCGGGAGCTCGCCCGTCCCTTTTTTAATGGCGTTCTCGATGTTCGTCAGCGGCATGTTTATGCCTTTGGCCCGGTCAATGGCCGCCCGCAGCCCGGAGTTGGTTTCGGGGTTTCCCCCGCCAGCCCTGGCCTGAGCCGTAATCTCCCGGATCATTTTGGTAAACGCGGCGCCCCGCTTGGAATCGGCCGCCGCCTTCTTGTGTTTAATACTCGCCCATTTTGAATGTCCTGACATTTTTCCCCCTCATCGCCTCTGTTGCATTAACTGATAAATGAAAGAAGCAGGCTGTAAGCCGAGTTCTGTCTCCCTATGAAAATACATGGGCGATGGTTATTCGACTGACTTCGACGCTTGCGCATCGAACTCTTGCAGCCAACCCGAGAATCATGGCGAAGCGGATCACTTCGCTTCCTGTAAAAACAGGAATCTCCTCCTATTTGGCCTTGCTCCATGCAGAGATTGCCCGTTTCACTTCTCTTACAGTGCTCAGTGGTCAGCAGTCAGAATTCAAACACATAGGTCTGTTACTGAACACTGAGCACTGACCACTGATCACTGAAGAGACATCGTCACTGTTGCTCTGATCCTCCCCTGCCGCATCCCTGCGGCAAGAGGTCCCGCATTACCGGGATGCATTATCCTTTGGAGCTCGGACTTTCCTCCCCGATGTCATCAAACAACGGAGCAACCATCTTCGCCTGCTTCTTTTTCAAAGAATCCGTTGCCAGTCTGTCCGCTTCCTTATTCTGCGCGCGGAAAACATGGTCAACCGTGACCCGGTCAAATACTTTCATTAAATTCTGGACCTGGTCATACAGAAATCTTAAATGATCATTCTTAACTTTATAAACGCCCGTGACCTGACGGTAGAGCAGTTCACTGTCGGTCATCACGTGCAGCTTTTTGGCCTTTAACAAGAGCGCTTCCTGCAGCGCGTAAATCAGGGCTGAATATTCAGCAATATTATTCGTGGCCTGGCCGATGGCCTTTGATATTTTTTTTAACGTTTTTCCGTCACTGTTGATGACGACGCCGATCCCGGCCTCACCCGGGTTCCCGCTGCACGCCCCATCGACAAAAATTTCCAATTCGCCGCTCACATGTCGTCCTCGATATAAATAATCCTGGTGCACATTTCACAGATGACTAGCTGGTCATTCATTTTGAACGCGTTGATTTGTTGAGCAGTGACATTCATGTAACATCCGCCGCAGGTATTGCCATGGAGAGGAACTATCGCGAGACCCCCCTTGTGCTTGAGGATACGCTCATAACGGCTTAAAAATTCAGGGTCAATCCCTTCCACGCCCTGCTTGTGCTGCGATTCCAGGACCCTGATCCTGTCCTCTATGATTTTGACCTCCTTCTCAACTTCTTTTTTTTTCGCCAGATAACTCTTTTCTTCTTGGGCGAATGCTGATTTTTCTCGTTCAACCGCAGAACTGACTTGATCGCCCTCGTCATAGGCAAGGAGGATTTTTTCCTCTATGACCGATTTGTCCGCTTTGATATGTTCAATTTCGGCGATCTTTGCCGTGTATTCCTTGTTGGTCTTAATCTGGAAAAGATGCGCGTTGGCCTTGGCAATTTCCTCTTCCCTCGTTTTTAACTCCAGCTCCTTTTCCCGGCGCTGGACCTGTACCGCCTTTAATTTCTCTTCCAGGCCGACCAGCGTTCCCCTGCGCTCTTCAAACCGCTCTTTCAATTCACCAAGAACCACCGGCTTTTCCTTCAGCCGAGCCCGGAGCTCGTATATTTCCGCATCAATCTTTTGTAGCTCGATGATTTTCTTAAGCTGGTCTTTTACGGAGATTTCCGGCACGATCATTTCCTTAAGTCATCTATGTTTCTTGAAGTCCGGCGAAGCACAATGGGCACAGAAGGATTCGAACCTTCGACCTCTGCCATGTGAGGGCAGCGCTCTAACCAACTGAGCTATGTGCCCGTTAACTGGGCCTTCCTGGACTCGAACCAGGGACCAATTGATTATGAGTCAACTGCTCTAACCGACTGAGCTAAAGGCCCGGTTAAGGCTTTCTGACTACTATTGATTTCCATATCCTTGAAATATTCAAAGGAAAAATGAGTACAAACCTGGAATCAACGGATTATGAGTCCGCAGCTCTGAGCTAAGGGCCCTTAAATGCTCGCAATTTTAATACTGGAACTTCACACGGCATGCCCGGCCTCTCCTGTCTTTGAGGGAATCAGCAAGGGAAATTCTTTAAAATTATAATATGCCAGCTCCTCCCAAAGGCCTGAATCTCTTTGAATAACCGGGAAAATTGAACTACAGCATAACACAATGGCCTGTCCTTTTCAACAGATTTCAGCCCTTACATCCGGCCTTTCTTATGCTCAGAAATGATTCTATTTCAATGATTTAAGAAAAATCAACAATTCCTGAATAAATGATTGAGGCGCACAGGGACATATTAAAATATTACTATTATTCTTTTTTTATAACTACTTTAATGAAACTTGAGGGATTTACTCCCTTAAATGTCTCCACGTAGGAACCGAATATTTCGACGTCCTGCGGCTCCAAGAATCCGCTCCCCACAAACCTTGCGGTAATTTTCTGGCCGGGCTCGAGAATCTGCCTCTTGACCTTACTGAGTTTTTTCCGACCGATTTCTTTAGCCCCCCAGGGCGTATCGCCGTAAAGAAAAAACAAAGTTTCCTGATTAAGCTCTTTAACCCAAAGATTTCTTGAAGACACATTTTCCAGGGCCACCAAAATCTCAATGTCCTCGCCGACCAAATAGCTGTCTTTTATGGTCTCCAGGGTCAGTTTTAAAGGCAAAAGCTTGCTTTGCTCATCAAGCAGAAGATTGCCGTTCTTTTGGATGACTGTTTGAATGTCGAAAGCTTCCTGCCGCCGAAACATCTCCTGATAACCGGCAAACTTCAGGTCCAGCAGGGGAAAACCGAAATTAAAGGTTTGATTGCCGTGTTGACGGAAATTCGTGTCCTCAAACCTGACAATCGTGATACCGAAGGCGGCACGCTCTCCTTTCCGGAATCTTTCAGAAACAAGATATTCATATTCCAAGGAATAGATGCCGTATTGGTTCTGCGAAAGGACATACGGGCCATACTGTTCCAATTCCGGATATCTACCCTTAAGAGCCGCGATATCCTGGTAAATCGCGAAAATGACCTGATTACAGAGCTCCTGGAGGGGCGCAGCAATGGGTTTCACTGGCGCGGGGACTGAATTCGCGGGGAAATAGCTTTCTTGTGCCCTGAGGAGCCTCGGATCCGCCAGGCCCATGACGGCGCAGGTTACTATCATCAGGCTTGTCCATTTCTTCATAATCCTATTAGAACAAAAAAGGCCCGCTTAATCAACAAGCGAGCCTTTTTATTTTGGCGTATCTGTCCGCGCGGTTAAATAATCTGATCTTCCTTGGCGGCCATGTCAAGAAACTGCTTTATGCGCCTTGACCGCGTGGGATGGCGCAATTTACGCAGGGCCTTGGATTCGATCTGGCGGACGCGTTCCCGGGTGACATTAAATTCGCTGCCGACTTCCTCGAGCGTCCGTGTGGTGCCGTCGTGTATGCCAAACCGCAGTTCCAAGATCTTGCGCTCACGCTCATCGAGCGTGTTGAGGACGTTGGTGATCTCATCCTTCAGCATGGACTGCAGCGTGGCATTGGCCGGAGAAATGGCCTTCTTGTCCTCGATAAAATCGCCGAAATGCGTGTCCCCCTCGTCCCCGATCGGCGTCTGCAGGGAAATCGGGACCTGGGAGATTTTCAGGATTTCCTTCACTTTGCTGATCGGAATGCGCATCTGCTTGGCGATTTCCTGCGCCGTGGGTTCGCGGCCGTATTCCTGGACAAACAGCCGCGAAACGCGGATGATCTTGTTGATGGTTTCGGTCATGTGGACCGGGATGCGGATCGTCCTGGCCTGATCGGCGATGGAGCGCGTGATCGCCTGGCGGATCCACCACGTCGCGTAGGTGGAGAACTTGTATCCCCGCTTGTATTCAAACTTTTCCACCGCGCGGATCAGCCCCATGTTTCCTTCCTGGATGAGGTCCAGAAAGGACAGCCCGCGGTTAATATACTTTTTCGCGATGCTGACCACGAGGCGGAGGTTGGCCTCGACAAGCAGTTTTTTGGCCTTATTGAATTTGGACTGGCGTATCTTTATATCTTGCAACCGCGCCTTGATCACGTTGATCGGCTGACCCAGCTCCCTGATCAATTTTGTTTTCTCTTTCTTGAGCTGTGCGACCTCTCCCAGCTTCCTCGTTCCCCTTTTATTCTTGAGGCTTCTCTCGATCTTCTCGATTTGGTTAACCATCTTTCGGATCCTGGCCACGATATCCTCATTAAACGACGCGGTCAGCTTGAACTGGGCAAGGATTTCCGCCGACTTTTTCGAACCGACCGGGGTTTGGCTGACACGCTTACGCAGCCGGGTCAAATCCCGCATCAATTTCGGCCGGCGTTCCAGCTCATCCTTGACCACGTCCTCGACATTGATCTCCTCATTGAGGACGCGGTTGATGCTTTTCAGGGCCTCTTTGCGCGCATAGGCCATCAAATACAAGGCCTCCGCGAACTTCAGTTCCGCCTCCTCGATGCGCTTGGCTAAATTAATTTCGTTCTCCCGGGACAACAGCGGGATCGACCCCATCTGTTTGAGGTACATCTTCACGGGATCATCAAGGGGGATGAACTTGTCCGAATAGACTTCATCTTCCCGGCTTTCCTCCCGCACGCGTCGCACTTCCTGCTCCCGGGATTCCTGGTCCAGCGACTCCGCGGTCGCCCCGCCCTCATCCTCGGACTCGATGATTTTGATATCTTTCCCGTCAAGAATGTCGAAGACCTTGTCGATCTCCTCAGAAGATTCGACGCTTTCCGAGAGGGCGTCGTTCACCTCATCATACGTCAGAAACCCCTTCTTCTTTCCCAACACGATGAGTTTTTCAATGTCTTGTTTGAGGTCATCTTTCTTCGGCGAGTGTTTCATGCGTTCTCCCCTATAGGCTCACTTCTTTGGCCAACCGGTTAAATTCCTTCAATAACTGCTCTAGCTGCGCGGCGTTCCCTTCCTTCTCCACCTCACAAATCTGCTGCTGCAGCCCCTTCATCATCCACTTGACCCGGTCCTTCTTCATCCGGTTGACATAGTCGCTGTGAATCTTCCTTTTATCGCCGATGAGCACGGCCTCTTTGGCCATGACGCGGGCGATCATGTGCTGCATGTCCGGATCCTCAAAACTGTTGATCAGGTTAACGCTGTTGATCTCTTTGCCCTGCTCGAACAGGTCATAGATTTTGGAAATCGCCTGGCGAATCTGGTTATCCTTGAAATCGGACGGGGCGATCTCTCTCTTCGTGACTTCGATAAAACTTTGCTCTTCGATCAAGAGCCTTAAAATATCGCTTTCCACGACCCTGATCTGCTCCTGCACGGCCGTTTGAGGGACAATGCTTTTGCCGTGCGTTTTCTTCTCACCGGTCATTTGCCGGACTTTTTTCAACTCGGCCACCAGCGCCTGCTCGGACACGGACAACTCCCCGGCCAACCGTTTAATGTATTCCGCCTGCAGGACCGCGTTGTCGAACTTATCGATGGTCTGGAGCATTTCGCCGGATATCTTCGCCTTCGATTCGATCGCCCGGACATCATAGCGGCCGAATAGCACATTCAGTTTGTAGTCAAAGAGCGGTTGTGCTTTTTCCACGCGCTCCCGGAAGGCCTCTACCCCGCGCTCCCGGACAAAGGAATCCGGGTCGTGGCCATCAGCAAGCGTGGCAACGCGCACCGTCATCCCCTCCACGATCAGGGTGTCCAGACTGCGCAACATGGCGCTCTCCCCGGCGGGATCCATGTCAAAAAGCAGGATAATGTTTTTTGTGTACCGGCGCAACAACCGGATCTGCTCAACCGTCAGCGCCGTCCCCAGCGAAGCCACGATATTGGCGACACCGGCCTGGGCAGGCATCAGGCAATCCAAATACCCTTCGACAATAATGACCGCGTCCTCGCGCACGATGGCCTGTTTGGCCAAGTCGAACCCGTAAAGATGATGCCCTTTCACGTAAATCGGCGTTTCCGGGGAATTGATATATTTTGCCGCAACCGTATCCGTGCCGCCGCTGGTCCCCAAGGCGCGCGCGCCAAAGGCGCGGCAGTGCCCCTGCGTGTCGAAGATCGGAAACATGATCCTGTTGCGGAAGCGGTCATAATCCCCCTGGCCGTTCTCCCGCTCAACGATCAAGCCCGCCTTTTCCATCTGAGCCAAGCTGATGTTCTTTGACCGGAGATGCTCGATCAAGCCGTCCCACCGGTCCGGCGCATACCCCAAACGGAAGCGCTCGGCCGTGGCAAGTTCAATGTTACGGTCTTTCAGATACGCCCGCGCTTTTTTCGCGGTTATCCCCTTGTCCGACAGCAGATTTTTGTGAAAAAATTGCGCCGCCAGCGCGTTGATGTCAATGATCTGCTGGCGCAAATTCTGCTTTTGGCCCCCGTCGCCTTTGATGTCCGGAACGTCGATATTCGCCCTGCGCGCCAGCATGCGGACGGCTTCGGGAAAGGTCAGCGCGTCATGTTTCATGACAAAACCGATCACGTTCCCGCCGGCGTCACAGCCGAAACAATGGAAAATCTGCTTGTCCGGATTGACGATAAACGAGGGTGTCTTTTCGTTGTGAAAAGGGCAGCTGCCTTTAAAATTCCTTCCGGCGCGCTTCAGCGGCACGTACGCGCCGATCGTTTCGACGATGTCGGTGCGGTCGATGACCTGCGCAATGATTTCTTCGGGAATGAGCCCCATTACCGCCTAAATCTCCTGAAGCCCGAACAGCAGACAATCTCGATGTCCGCTTTTTTGGTCAACCGGTCCAAGATCAGGTTCATGCCCAGATTGTCGCTGGCGATATGTCCCGCGTTGACCACGTTGATATGCTCGGATTTTATTCGTCTAAAATGCTCCTGCGAATAATGCATGCCCAGCAGCGTACGGACGCCCAGTTGCGACAGACGGGCGAACACGTCCTTGGACCCCTCCGTGCCGCCGGTCATGTCGACGAAAACCTTCCCGGCTTCGTTTTTCGCTTTGCCGATAAGAATCTGCGGCCCCGCCTGCAACGCGGCCGCGTACCGATATTCCGGCTCCTTCATGAGCAGGCGGACGATCTGCTCGAGCGTCTTTGGCTTTTGGGCATCCACAAGCTTTTGGAGATAACGGGCGACATGATTGTCGGCGGGCGTATGGCAGCACATCAGCGGGATATCCAACAGTTTCGCCGCGTCCACCACACGGGCGTGGTTGACACTATGAAGATTGCGGGCAACTTCTTGAATGCGCTTGCCCATCAGATCGCCGGCAATGCTCTTTTTAATGCCGAGATTGACCAACAGATCCGTTTGCAGGCGCATGACATCATCCAGTCCGGCAAGAGCGATCCCTTTGGGATGATGGGCCAGTACAAGATCAAATCCTTCCCCCTTTTGAGCCATCCGGTCCGCCATGACCAGTTCCCCGACATCGATATCAATGCCGACCAACATCCGTTTTACGTCCACTTGCGGATCCCCGTGCAAAATTCGCAGATCAGCATACGGATTTTTGAGTTTTTCGCTATCAAAGAACTTGCGTGCCGCCGCCTTGCGCTTCCTGTATTCCCTGCGCTTCTCCTGGAGGGCTTTGCGGATCTGCTGCGGTGTTCTTGGATCGGCCCAGATTCCTTCCCGGATGAAGCATTCGTAAATATGCTTTAACTTCAAAACAAACCCTCGCTGAAAAACTTCACCGGCGTTTTGGTTTTTTCCTGCTGGGTTCCTGCGCAACCACCCCGAAGGGATGTTCGTTTATTTTTTCATTCGGAAAATATTTCTGGATAACGGAAACATAAACCCGTTCATAAAACCCGACCGCCGCATAGGCGAATATGGCCCTGCTCACCGACGCCATGGCCCGCGGAGCGGCATAACTGTGGTCCGAAAGGACCAGGGCCACGAACAATAAACCGCAGATAAAATAACTGCGGACCAAGGCCAACAGCATCCCGCTCCAGCGGTCGATGGCCGCAAGCATCTTGACCTTCAAAATCAAAACCCAGCCATGGCTGATCAAAATAAACAGCAGTATCGTTGGCATCGCCAGCAGGCTGAAGGCGAAGAATTCGGTGGCGGTTTTCTCACCGAAAAATTTTGCCCGCAAAAAGTCAGCGAAATGGACATAATAATGCAGGGTGACGAAGCTAACACACAAGATCCCAAAGAGCTTGAACAATCCGGCAATGAGGCCCTCTTTCCGGCCGATGAAAATAACTGCGGCCATGACCGCCGCCATTAAAATATCAATTTCATTTAAACCCATTGCCGAAAAGTAATTAGGAACGGAAAACCCCTGAAAAGGTGCTAAAGTATAACATGCGGCATTGGGTCTGTCAAGAAAGCGCTGCCTTTCCAGACAACTCACAAATATCTGAAATTATTAAATTTACAAAGTAGCCGGTTTCGGCAATACCGGAACGGCGCTTGACAATCACCCTTCAAAATGTTAACCTTCCATCATAAATATTCCTAATTGTGGCAGGGCTAGTTAAACAACAGAAATGATTAATATTCATCAAAAGCAAACGGATGATACCGTTCAAAAAGAAATCGAGCGGGCGCGCAGGGAGCTGTCGATCCTTTACGAAGTCAGCCGGGCCATGCGCACAACGCTAGAACTCAGGGAGATCCTTTACATCATCCTCACCGGCGTAACTTCCCATACGGGGCTGGGGTTCAACCGGGCGATTCTCTATCTGGCGAACAATGTCACCCGCTGCCTCGAACCGAAAATGGCGCTGGGGCCGGAATCGCTGGAGCATGCCCAGAGCATTTGGCGCTATATCTCCGGGTCCAAGCACAGCTTGGACGATTTTATCCAAGATAACATCCTCGATAAAAACATCGGACAGGGGGCCCTGTTCAAGACGGTCGAACCGCTCAAGATCCCCTTAAGCACGACCAAGGACAACCTTCTGATCACGGCCTTTTTGGAGGGGTCGCCGGTGCATATTCCAAAAGAGAAAATATCTGACCACGCGCAGGACCCTTTGCTGCAGGTCTTCAAGACCAACGAGCTTGTCATCATGCCCCTGAAAATCAAGAACCAGGTGAACGGACTGATTATCGCGGACAACCTCTACACCCAGAAACCGATTTCGGACGATGAGTTGAAGATATTTTCCATGCTGGCGGATCACGCCAGCCTGGCGATCGAGAATTCCAGGCTTTATGAAATCACCAAGCATAAAAGCCATACCGACGCGCTGACCAATTTATGGAACCACGGTTATTTTCAGGATAAGCTCGCCGAATCCATCGAGCAGGCGCGGGCCGCCGGCCAGCCCCTCAGCCTGTTAATGATCGACGTCGATAATTTTAAGGAACTGAATGACCGCTGCGGGCATCAAAACGGGGATATTGTCCTCAAAGACATTGCCCATATCCTCCTCGCTTCTTCAAGGGAGGGCGATTACGCCTGCCGCTACGGCGGGGAGGAATTCTCGATGATCTTGAGGGAAACCAACGCAGAGCAGGCCTGCGGCATCGCCGAGCGCGTCCGCCAGAATGTTGCCGAGCACGCCTTTCCGGGATTTTCGTCCGGCCAGCCGGGCCGCGTCACCATCAGCATTGGCCTTGCGGTCTTCTCCAAAGACACGGACCAGACCAAGGAAACTTTGATCGGCCGGGCGGACAAGGCTCTCTACGCGGCCAAGCACAGCGGCAAGAATACAACCTGCACCGCTTAATTCACCGCCCCGGTTAAACCTCCACCAGCTCTCTTTCTTTTTCTTTCTCTTCAGAGAACTTCACCGACACGATGCGGGAAACCCCCGTCTCAGGCATCGTGATGCCGTACATCACGTCGGAATTGGCAATGGTCTTTTTATTGTGCGTGATCACGATGAACTGCGCGACCTTGGCGAACTCCTTCAGGAGATAGCTGAAGCGCCCGACATTGGACTCGTCCAGCGCCGCGTCAATCTCATCGAGCACGCAGAAGGGGCTCGGATTGACCTTGAAGACGCCGAAGATCAGCGCGATCGCCGTCAATGACTTCTCTCCGCCGGAAAGAAGGCTGATGTTCTGTAATTTTTTCCCCGGTGGCTTGGCCACGATTTCGATACCCGATTCCAGCACATTCTCGGGGTCCAGCAGAATCAACTGGGCCTCCCCTCCCCCAAAGAGGGCGCGGAAATAGATCCGGAATTCTTCGCTGACCTTATTGAAGGTTTCCAGGAACATCTGCCGGGTGGAGCGGTTAATCTTGCTGATGGTGTTCATCAGCTGCGATTTCGCTTCGAACAGGTCGCTCTGCTGCTTGGTGAGAAATTCAAACCGGCCCTTCAATTCCTCGTATTCCTCGATGGCCACGAGGTTGACGCTGCCGTAGGATTCGCAGCGTTTTCTCAGGTGTTGCAGCTCCTCTTCCAACTCGTTGTTGCTCATTGCTCTGGGTGGCGCCGCTTGGGGTTGCTGATTTCCTTCAGCGTTTAGTTGCGTCAAATCCTGCCCGGCGCTTAACCCTTCCCGGATGGCCCGGTCAAAATCTATCTTGTAGGTTTGCAACAGCCGGTTCTTGATGTCTTGCGCGTTGAACCCGATTTTTTGGTCCTCAAGCTCCTGGTTATGCAGGTCCTGCCGGATGCGGTCGATTTCCTTGGTGGTCGAGCTCATCTGTTCGCGGGCGCTGTTCATCCGCTGGGCCAAGTCCTCTTTCTGGCGTTTATTCTCCGCCAGGGTTTCCTGGATGGCTTCCCGGCCGGCCTTGTTTTCGGCAATCGCGTTCTGCAGGCTTTCGATCTCCGCCACGTAGACCTTCCTCTTATCGGATTGCAGGTTCACCTCGTCATCGATCTTTTTGATCTCCTCGAGGTATTTGTCCAGGTCCTGCGAAAACAGGGATTCATGCTGCCGGTCGCTCTTCAGCTTCTCGCGGCTGGACTCAATTTCCGTTTCCAGCTGCGCCATCGCGACCAGAACCTCCTCCTTTTCCTTGGACTGGATGGAAATCTGAATCTGCTTTTCCTTGATATCATTCTGGCACCAGCCGATATCCTGGTTGACCGTATCCAGGCGGTAGTTCAGCTCCTCTTCCCTTTTCTTGAGCGTCGCCAGCAGCTCATTCACTTCCTGCAGCTCGCACTGCAGCAGCTCCAGCTCGTCGGTCAATTTTTTCACTTCGATGAGGATGTCCGATTTCTGCGCGCTTAAGACAGACTGCCTTTTTTCCGTTTCCTGGATTTCCAGTTCAATTCCCTCCAGGGAGCCGCGCTGCTCCTGTATCTTTTGCTGAAGCGTTTCCTTCTGCATGATCAAGGCATCGTTCTCCAAATTGATCTCATCGATTTTCGCGGAAATTTGCTTGGGATCCAATTCGATGAACTTGGTTTCGCAAAAGATCTCATAGATCTGTTGCGCTTCGGCCTGCCCCAGACTGGCCTGCATCCGGCGCAAATCATCCCCGTTCAGAGCGCGGACTTCCTTGACCTTCCCCAGAATCCCGGTGTGATGTTCGGACGGCGGGAGTTGGGTGATTAACCGCCCTTCGATGATCGGGTCAGGGATGTCCTGGTATTGCGCGTGCAGCTTTTCAATAAATTCTTTTTGGGACCTCAAGGCCAAGCTTTTGCGCTCCAAGGCGCTGATCTGCTCACCGAGATTGGCCAGCCGGATCTTCGACTCCTCAATCAGCTGCTTGCTGTTCAGCTTCTTCTCCTCCAGCGCGCGGATCATGTCCTTCAAATTGTTGATTTGGCCGTCGACCGTCCGTAACTTCTGGTCAATGTCCTTTTTCTCGCATAGCACCTTTTCGTTTTCCATTTCCAGGCGGCGCTTGCGGGCCAAGCTTCCCTGGTTTTCCTTCATGGCATCCGTCAATTCGTTACGCAGGCTGACCTGATGGGAAGTGAGGCTGAGCGTCTTTTCCTCATGCTCCTTGATTTTGCCCCGGGCGAAGTCGATGGAGCCCTCAATGCTCCTTAAATAATCCCGCTTCTCCCCCAGTTGCTGCTGATTGAACTGCAGGGCCTTTTCAATATCCGCAATCGTGCGCTTCATTTCCTCGACCTTGGCCTGCTGGCGCCGGCAGCGCTCAATCAATTCCCCTTTTTGCTCCGTCAGCTTCTGCCTGTTTTGCTCGATGTTCCCGATGCGCTCGTGGTTAAACCCGATCTGCCGGTTATTGAGGTCAATGACGCCTTCCAGCTTGATTTCCTCGGCCTGCGTCTCGCTGATCTTCTGCTCCAGTTCCAGGAGGTAACTTTCTTCATTGACCAAAAGGTTGGCTAAATCCTCGTGCTCCTTGTGCAGCTGGCCCTCTTTTTCCCTGAGCGCCTCGAGCTTGGCCCGGATGCCGCTTTTGTGCTCATCAAAAGAGTTGATTTGGCGCTCCGCCATCTGCACTTCCAGACCCTTCAACCGCTCGAATTCCACTTTATATTTGCGGGCCTTGTTCGCCTGGCGCTCGATCGAGCCGATCTGGCGCTTCACCTCCACCGTGATATCGTTGATGCGCAGCAGGTTGTTTTCCGTGTCCTTCAGCCTGTTCATGGCCTCGCGTTTTTTTGTTTTATATTTCGTGATTCCCGCGGCCTCATCAAAAATCATGCGCCGGTCATCGGGGCGGGCGCTGACGACCAGGTCGACCTTCCCCTGCTGGATAAGAGAATACGCCTCGGCGCCGATGCCGGTCCCCATCAGCAATTCCTGAATGTCCCTTAATCGCACGACCGTTTTATTGAGAAGATATTCGCTTTCCCCGGAGCGGAACAGGCGGCGGGTGATGGTCACTTCATCGTATTCGATTTTTAGCATGCGGGATTCGTTCGCCAGCGTCAGGCTGACCTCGGCAAACCCGAGCGAAGGCTTGCTGGCCGTGCCGCTGAAAATCACGTCCTCCATGGAGGAGCCGCGCAATTCCTTAACACTTTGCTCTCCGAGGACCCAGCGCACGGCGTCAAAAATATTGCTCTTGCCGCAGCCGTTGGGGCCGACAATCGCCGTGATGCCGGGCTCGAAATGCAATACCGTTTTGTCGGCGAAGGATTTGAACCCGAAAATCTCCAGCTTTTTAAAATACATACACGCTCCTCTCTTGAATAACTTTGTCTTGCGCGGAATGTTTTATCTGACTTAAATCTCTGTTTACGCCTGCTGGCTTTCCAGCCATCGGTCGATCTGGGCCTTCTTGAACCGCCATTGGCCGACGGTCTTGAAGGCGGGGATCTTCCCTTTCTTCAGCCATTCGTATACCGTGCGTTTCTTGACGCGCAGGTAATCGGCAATCTCTTCTATGGTCATCAATTCTTTTTCGGTCATGAGGCAAAATATTGTAACCCTAATAAAATGAATAAGCAGCATCACGCTGTGCGTAGAAAACAATTTATTACATAACTATACATATGTCAATATTTATATCAGTTTTCTTCAGTTATATTTCAATATGACCATGTTTAATGCATTATTAACAATTGTATTTCATATTAGTTCTGAATATCCGTAAATTATGTAAATTAGTTCTGTATTCTACATATCATTACATAATTTGACATTAGACGTATATAATAACATTATATTACATATCATGACATTTCTTACAGGCAACTTACTTGCGGGGAAGATAGATTGAGGAAAATAGATTTTACGCGGAAACAGAAAGGAGCCTTTGGTCCGGCTCGACATCGGCATTGTAGTCGACGCCTTCCAAACCGAAACCGAAAAGCTTTAGGAAGTCTTTGTGGTACCCTTCAAGATCGGTAAACTCTTTAAGGTTGTCGTTCGTCAGATTATCCCAATTCCGCGCGACAATCTTTTGTACTTCGGCGCGCATCTCGCGGTCATCCAGGCGGATAAAACCGCTTTTATCCACGGAAATCCCGCCCCCTTTATAGAGGAAGCCACGGAAGAGGCGGTCCATCTGCTCAATGCACCCTTCCTCGATGCCCATGCTCTTCATGACCTTGCTTAACAAAATGAAATATAAAGGAATGAATGGTATGGCGGAGCTGGACTGCGTCACCAGGGCTTTGTTCACGGAGATCAGCGCCCGTCCGTTGATTTTCTTAAAACGCGCGTCAAGCTTTTTGGCCGTGGCCTCCAGATGATCCTTCGCCTTGCCGATCGTGCCGTTGCGGTACACGGCCCGCGTCAGCTCCGGACCTATATAGGAGTAGGCCACGGTCACGGCACCCTTGGCCAAGAGTCCTTCGCGCTCAAGGGCATCGATCCAAAATTCCCAATCTTCCCCTCCCATGACAGATACGGTTTGGTCAATCTCTTCCTGGGTGGCGGCGGGCAGCGTCACCGTTTCCAATTGGTCATTGGACAAATCAATGGATATATTTGAATATCCCCTGCCTATCGGTTTCAGGGCGGACCGGGCCACCTGGCCGGTCCTCGGGTGCTCGCGCCGGGGCGCCGCCAGGCTGTAAATCACAAGGTCAACGCTCCCCTTGCCCCAATCTTTCTTGATCGTTTCCACGACCCGGGCTTTAATGTCATCCGTATAAGCATCGCCGTTGAAACTCTTGGCGTACAATCCCGCGGCGCGGGCCTTCTGCTCAAAAGCGACGGAATTATACCATCCGGCCGAGGCCGTCTTTGCGCCGTTCGATTCCTTCTCGAAAAACACGCCGATGGTCGCAGCACCGCCGCCGAACGCCGCAACAATGCGCGAGGACAATCCGTACCCGGTGGAAGCACCTATGACCAGGGCTTTGCGGGGGCCGCCGGAAATCGGCCCGCCCTTGCGCACATGATCAATCTGCTCCTGAATATGCCGGGCGCAACCGGCCGGGTGGGCCGTCGTGCAAATGAATCCCCGTACTTTGGGCTGAATAATCATCGTTGCTGGTGATCCTTTCTAAGATAATTTGGGAACGGAAGACTTCTTGGCCACAATGACGATCCCGGACGTCGTGAGCGTGAAACGCTTCTTATCCACGTTCAAATCATACCCGATGGCCGTGCCGTCGGGAATGACCACTTCCTTATCAATGATGGCATTGCGGACCTTGGCGTTCTTGCCGACGGTCACGCCCTCCATGATGATGGAATGCCTGACCTCGGCTTGATCATGAATCCGGACATTGGACGAGAGGATCGAATGCTCGACCAATCCCCCCTCGATCACGCACCCGCCGGCGATCAAGGAATCCACAATCGCTCCGGCCCCGTGCGCCGTGCTGGCGATTTTAATGGGCGGGTACTGCTCATGATAGGTCCTCACCGGCCACGCCCGGTCGAACAGGTTGAATTCGGAGCCCTGCTTGAGCAAATCCATGTTGGACTGGTAATACGCGTCGCGCGTCCCGATATCCCGCCAGTATTTCGGCCGGCCGTTGGCGTCGACAAAATTATAAACATATACCTTTCTGTTGTTCTTGAGCATCTGCGGGATCACGTTTTTGCCGAAATCATTTTCGGACGCGGAGGCATGGGCGTCTTCGTCCAGCTCGCTCAACAAGGTATCCCGGTTAAACAAATAAATGCCCATCGAGGCGTAAATGACATCGGGCTGTTTAGGCACTGTTTTTGGCTTTTCGGGCTTCTCCTGAAATCCGCGGACGTGCTGGTCCCGGTCCACCTCAATCACCCCGAAATTGACGGACGTTTCTTTGGGCATCGTGACACAGGCCACCGTGACATCGGCTTTTTGCTCCCGGTGGAAACGGATCATCTCCCGGTAATCCATTTTATAAATATGGTCTCCCGACAGGATGAGGATAAGCTCAGGGTCATAATCCTGGATGGCGTAAATGTTCTGGTAGATGGCGTCCGCCGTGCCCTTGTACCAATCGGTGCTGAGCCGCTGCTGGGCGGGAATGACATCGATGAATTCCCCCAGCTGGTTCGAGCAGACATCCCAGCCGGAAAGCAAATGCTTCTGCAGCGAAAACGACTTGTACTGGGTCAGGACATAGACCCACCTTAATCCCGAATTGACGCAATTGCTCAGGGTAAAGTCAATGATGCGGTAAATCCCACCGAACGGCACAGCCGGCTTGGTGCGGTCCCTGGTCAGGGGGTCCAGCCTTTCGCCTCTGCCTCCGGCCAAAATGAATGTCAGTATTTCACGC
>Ga0155265_1057_pt1 | contig 23980 bp, 23 predicted proteins | sample RifCSPhighO2_02_FD_106233 | JGI IMG/M metagenome (GOLD analysis project Ga0155265, IMG submission 106233) | Omnitrophica WOR_2 bacterium RIFCSPHIGHO2_02_FULL_52_10 | reverse complement strand
TCTTCAAGAGCCGGGAAGAAACATTGCTTTACGCATCCAGCTCATGCACATGCCCGGCGATATGGGACGGGTATTTGGATGCGTCAAAGCGCGTGATTTTTTCAATGGCCGAGCGCCCGGCGCGGACGTTCGCCCAAAATTTCCGCTTATCGATGCCGCTTGGCGATATGACGCCCAGGCCTGTGATGGCTATCTTGTCCATTTCTGCTCCCACAAACAATAAAAAGTCCTGACGGGCGAGCTGCCTGCCCCATCATTTAATTTGTAAATCGCTTTAATACCATCGCCGAATGAATCCCGGAAAAACCGCTGCTGGTCTTGAGCATGCAATTCACCCTTTTCCGGCGCGCCACGTTCGGGATATAATCCAGATCACAGTTGGGATCCGGGAATTCCTGGTTGATCGTCGGCGGAAGAATATCGCGCTCAAAAATCAGTGAACCGATAGCTAATTCGATACCGTTGGCCCCGGCCAAAGGATGGCCGATCATGGATTTAAGGGAACTGATCGGTATTTTATAGGCATAATCGCCGAAGACCATTTTGTAGGCATTGGTCTCAAACACATCATTTTGCCGCGTGGACGAGCCGTGCGCATTGATGTAATCGATTTCTTGCGGCGCCACATGGGCATCGTTCAGGGCTAATCGGATGCACGCCGCCTTGGCATCCCCCTCCGGCGGCAGGTCGGTCATGTGAAACGCATTGCAGGTGCTCCCAAAGCCGATGATCTCGCAATAAATGCGCGCGCCGCGCTTTCGGGCATGCTCCAATTCTTCCAGGATCAAAAGACCCGCCCCTTCGGAAATGACAAAGCCGTTGCGCTTCGCGTCAAAAGGACGGGAGGCTTTTTCCGGTTCGGCATTGTGCACGGATAACACATTGACCGTATCAAACGCGCCGAACGTGATCGGCGTAATCGGGGCTTCACTGGCGCCGGTGATCATGACGTCCGCATCCCCGTCCTGAATAGCCTCGTAGGAAAAACCGACGGAATCCGTCCCGGCCGTGCAGCCGGTAGAAATCGTGTTGCAGATTCCCTTCAAGCCGTATTTGGCGGAAATCTCGCTCGATGGAGTATTAAACATCGAGGCATCGTAAAGATCCGGGCGGACGATGGTGGGGTCAATCGGATTTTTGCCGCTGTCGGTGACCAGGGCAAATTCCTCCTCCATGTATTTTGTCCCGCAAATGGCGTTGGCCAGGGAAACACCAATACGGTTACGGTTTTCGGCGCGTAAATTCAAACGCGCGTCCTCAATCGCCATTTTGGCGGCGACCATCGCAAATTGTACGTAGCGGTCCATCCGGACCGCCTCCTCATGCGTTAAACCGAATTCAATCGGGTCAAAATCGCGGACCTGCGCCGCGATTTTCGTGTTGAACATGGAAACATCAAATTCCGTGACGCGCCTGACAGCGGAACGCCCGTTGACCATCGCGTCCCAGCAGGCCTCCTTCCCGACACCGTTGGGAGAAATAATCCCGACCCCCGTAACCACGACTCTTCTCTTGCTCATATTAGGCCTTTACCGTGTTTAAATGAAATATGCTTTTTATGGCTTCCGGTTTCATGTATTCATAAAATGACTCAACCTTGTGAACTAACTCCACGACCTTGCGGTTTAACGGGGCGTCTTTCCCGATGCTCTGGGCCAAGCGGACCACCTCACCATTGATAAATTCAATTTCACTTGTCCGTCGGCGCATGATGCTTTGCAGGATTGAGCCATACAATGGTTCCTTGCTTAACGTCGTCAATGTTTTATGAATGATGCCTGCCGCCTGTTCCACCGGCATCGTTGCCAGACCCATCACCCGCTCAACCGGGAACTGGGGCAGCGACACTAGTTTGATGTTCGCCGCGCGGATAATTTCTATCCCCTCCTTAAGCAAAAGGACGCTGAGCCGGCAAAAATCAAGGTCCGCAAATGTTTCCTGCATCGATTTACCCACCACCGCGGGTAGGCAATTGTTGAAATTGACAAAAAGCTTAAGCCATTTCATTCCGACAATCTCATGGGTGACAACCACGGGAAAGGCCGTCTTTAAAACATCCGCCGTCCTTTGCACCGCCTCATCGTTCGCCCCAAACGGCCTGCCGATAATCCAGTCCCCCTCGAAATTAAACGTCGCCACCCCCGGCTGTGTATAGGTCGCCCCGAACATCACGATGCTGCTGACAATACGCTCCTTGGGAAAGTTTTTCTGTAAAATATGGTCGGCTTGGACGCCGTTTTGCGTACTCAAAAGAATCCCGCTATCTAAAAATTTTCGGTTGGCATCAACGGCATCCTGCAGGTCCTGGGTTTTGACCGTGAATATAACAAGATCATGCGCTTGATCTAACCGCGATAAAGCGTTAATCTTGAACGTCGCATCGCCCCGCACGCCGTGCACATGCAGGCCGTTTCGGGATATGACGGCGGCCTGCTCAGGCTTTCCAATCAAAGTGATGTTTTGGCCCGCCTTGACCAAATAGGCGGCGGCAACGGAGCCGATGGCCCCGGCGCCGACAACGGCAATTCTCATTTCTTTACACCCTTTTTGAAGCCATACCCGTTTTCTTCATAATAAAAACCGACTTCATCAAGCAGACGGATCATCAGGCTGTAAAACGCCTTGGGGACCTCCGAAAAAAAGGCGTTCACGATGTCCCGTTCCCCCACCATTTCCGCGTCGCGCTCGCGCGCGTTTAGGACGGCTTTCTTATCAACAACGATCTTGGCAATTTCCCTGTGGAACAAGGGAATTTTCGAGATCATCAGCTGATATTTCCGGAGCGCTTCGGTTTCCCATTCTAACTTTGCGGCTGTTTCCGTCATTGAAGTCTCCCTACTTTTGGGCGGCAACGCGGGAATTATTTTCCCATTTCGAGATATTACTCATAAAATCCTTAACGCAGAGTTTAACTTTTTCATCGTAGTTGCTGGTCATAATACGGAAAATGCGCTCCGGTTTTGAATAATACTCGCGCATGCACCAGGCCCCCAATCGCCCGACCTCCTCAATCGTCAAATGATCCGTAGGGACAACAGGATGTTGAAAGTCCCATGCTTTGAGGTCAATCGTGTCCGGGTCAAACCATCCCTTTTTGATCCCGTACTTCCAATCTGGCGAATTCGGCACAGGTGTAAGATAGTCAAGCGCAAAAATATCCGGATCTATTTCATCAGCGATGCGCAATCGCTCTTTAATTTTGGCCTCTGTGTCGTCCCGTAAACCTATCAGCACGGTACCGACACTGCCGATATCCTGCTCCCGCAATATCTGAACCGTTTTCCGGATTTGGTCAATGGTCACGCCCTTTCCCTGCTTGGTCAAGGTCATGTCGTCTTCCACCTCAACGCCGGTCAAGGCAAGAAACAGACCCGCTTTTTTCATCAGCGGAAGAATGTCGTGCTGGCTAATCCACTGGTCGGCGCGCCCCAAACAGACCCAGTCAATCTTGTTACCGCGGCGAATTTTTTCCTCGCAAAATTCAATCATGGCCTCAGTGTCGGTGTTAAAGGCATCGTCCTGAAAGACGATGGTCGTAATACCGTATTCCTTTTCCAGAAGTTCCAGCTCATCAACGATCCGCTTTCCCTTCAATCCCCGCCATGAAGTAAAGTCTTTGGTCGCGGTACGGCTGTCATACAAAGCCCACTCATAGCAAAAATGGCACTTTCCGGGACAGCCGCGGGAGGTCATCAGTTCCGCGAACGGTTTCCAGTACGTGTGGCCGACGTACTTTGTCATCGGAAAAAGATCGTACGCCGGCATCGGCAATGCATTCAAATCCGGAATCAGATCGCGGTGCGGGCCGACAACGATCGCCCCGTCTTTGCGACGCGAAACCAGCCCGGGGATTTCGCGCTCGTCTTTCTTGCCGTGCTTGAGGTTGTTAATCAAATCTTCCATGGTCAGTTCCGACTCGCCGATCATGATATAGTCGATCGTGGGATTAAGGCGCATCTGGCGCTCCCAATCGCCGGAATACCACAGACCTCCCGCCACTGTTTTGACCTCCGGCATCTCTTCTTTAATCAGCCGCAAACCTTCATTGAAATACCATATAACGGCGGCGCCGCAGGTCGAGTGCAGTAATTCGCCGACAAAGACCATGTCCGGTTTCAGTTGGCGCACGCGCTTCATCATCCCGTCCCAATCCAATCCTTCGGCTCTGGAGTCGATCACCTGCGGCTCACCCAATTTCCTTTCCCGGATATAGGCCGCCAGCTGCGCGTGCATCTGATTGGCGGCTAAATGGTGCCCATGGGAATCCCAGGCTTTGAGCGGGGGAGTTAAAAATAATACTTTCATGAATTACCTCCTTTAGGAATTGCTGATAAGTTCGCGTGTCTTCATTAGCCTTTTAAATTTTTGGACAATCCCTGTAACTACGTATATGATGACCGTTCCAGGGCTCGCCAGTCAGAACCACCCGGAAACCAGGGGCTTTCCTCCCGGCGTTCTGTCCAGGCAGACGTGCTTTGTTTGCATGTATTCTCTTAAGCCTTCATGCCCTAACTCCCGGCCGCATCCGCTCCGTTTGTACCCCCCGAACGAGGCCTCATTGTAAAATCCACCGTACGTATTGACCCAGACGATCCCGCTTTCCATTTGCCTCGCCACGCGGTCCGCTTTTTCCGGATCCTTGGTCCAAATCATCGCTGCCAAGCCAAACACGGAATTATTGGCCAACTTTATGGCCTCCTCTTCCGTTGAAAATTTGATGACGGATAAAACCGGGCCGAATATTTCCTCCTGCGCAATGGTCATGTTGTTGGTCACATCGGAAAAAATCGTAGGCTCTAAAAACGCGCCGTTTTCAAACTCATGACCCGCCGGGACTTTCCCCCCGCATACAAGTTTCGCCCCTTCTTTGATCCCCAAGGCAATGTAGCGTTTGACCTTCTCCCGGTGCTCCTTGCTGATCAACGGGCCGAATTGCGTTTCGTAGCTTGCCGCATCGCCGATTTTTAAAGACTTGGTCTTTTCAACCAATGCGCTGAGAAACCGCGTATAGATGCTTTCCTCAAGCAAAAGTCTGGATCCCGCGGTGCACATTTGCCCCTGATTCATAAAGATGGCCGACATGGCACCGCCGATGGCCGCGTCGAAATCGCAGTCGGCAAAAACGATATTCGGGGATTTCCCTCCAAGCTCTAAGGATAGTTTTTTTGTCGTGTCTGCCGCTAATTTCATAATTACCTGGCCCGTTTCCGTCCCGCCCGTAAAACTGACCATATCCACCAGCTGGCTTTGAACAATCTCCGCGCCCGACGCATGATCCGAACTGGAAATTATATTTAACACGCCGGGTGGAAGCCCGATGGAATGGATAATCTCCGCCAGCTTCATAATGGACGCGCTGGCCCAAGAGGATGGCTTGAACACCACCGTGTTGCCGGCCAGCAAGGCCGGGGCGATTTTCCAACCGGCCATGATCAGAGGGTAATTCCATGGAATAATGCAGCCGGCAACCCCCATCGGCTCATACCGTGTTATGCTTTTGACCGGCGCGGCAACGGGGTTTTCCTTGGGCTTGTCGATATCCCGCATTTTGCCAAAATATTCAAAGGTATCGGCGCAGGTCGGCACATCGATGAACGTCGTCTGCTTGGAAATCTTCCCGGTATCCCGGCACTCAAGATCGGCTAATTCCTTGGCATGTTCGCGGACCGCTTTGGCGATTCGGGTCAAATAGGCGCCGCGCTCGGACACCGGCAACCCGGACCAGCTCCGATTGTCAAAAGCCGTTCTGGCCGCTTGTATGGCCAATCGGACATCATTCACGGCCGCATCGGCGGCGCAGGCCACAATTTCTCCATTGGACGGGTTCAGGCACTCAAAAACGCGCCCATCACCCGCGGGCTGTAACTTGCCCGCAATGTAGAGATCAAATGTCTGGACGGTTGTTTTCAATGGCTTCCTTCTGTTTATTACACCACGTGAATATGAGGTCCTTAAAGGCTTGTAAATGCTGTCCGGAGAAATGCAGCCCCCACGTCGATTGGAGGATAACGTCATAATTGGATTTATTGATAAAGAACGTCCCGAGCATCGCGTTCAGTTCAAAGCTTGCCTTATGGACAACTTTATCCCCTTCCTCTTTCAGCATTTTAAAGGACTCATCCTCACAAAACACGATAAAACAGAGCTCGAGTTCCTTCCAAAGAAAGGCATCCCCATATTTCTGCATGAGGCACTTGCGGATAAATTCGAAATATTCCTTTGCCGTGTTCCGATCCATAATGACTTCCGGCAGATCGATAAAGGCGCACAGGTTTCTGACCTTTAAAACCAGAGGTTTCCTGACAAAATAAATTGCCCGGACATCCGGCACCGCGATCTCCATGTCGCTGACATATCCCGTATTTTTCAGGACATCATCCAGGATTTTAATCAATTGCACACCGTTAAACATATCCGGCCTTTCGTAATCTATTCTACGGGCACGCGCTGCCAAAGTTCGAAAATGCGGCTGCAAGGCGCATACCATTGAGAAATTTTGGCAAAATCCCCCCGGAGGCTCATTTTCTTCTGCGTTGTCGCGACAAACGGATCTATTTCCCGGTTAAATACGGCCCTCCAAACATCCTTGGGGGCGGAAATGACAAACTCCGCGTCGCCATCCCTGCCCACATCCGTAATATGCCCATCCTTAAAGACAAAGCGGTAGGTCTGCCCCGTTTCGTTCATTTGTACAGCCAAGTCCATGGTCATCTTGGTCTTTTTCCCCAATTCCTTCATTTGTTTGTCGTGGTTGACGATTTTAACGATGCTGTCGATTTGTTCCTGGGAAAACAGCTCAAATTTTTTTAATTTTTGCGACTTGCCGCTCTTTCCCGGTTTCATTCGCGCCGCTTGACCGTCGCGCATGTATAAACGGCTAATGGCATCTACCGTGACCGCGTCTTCCAGCGCCTGAATGAGCAGGAAGCAGTCAAACAGGTCTTTTCCTCTGGCCACAACACCGTGATTGCGCAAGGCCACGATATTATTGCTTCGCAATGCCGACATGACCGGCCCGGCGTCCGTGACCGCCGGTGTAGATTGGTCAACGGCCGGAACGTTCCCCAGCAACAGTTTAGATTCAAATATCCTTGGAGCTAAAGTGTCATTTTCCAGAAAATAAGCATTCGTATAGGTTGTATGCGTGTGAATGACCGCGTCCGCATCACTGAAATTTCTATATATTTCCGTATGGAGGAGTTTTTCCGTTGAAACACTGCCCTCTTCCAGGAGCGTGCCGTCAAGTTTCAGCCGCAGGATATCCTTTTCGTGGAGAAGCCCGAGACAAGCGCCATGCGCCGTGAGTAAAATAACATCATCGCTGAGACGCCGACTGATATTGCCGTTTAGCCCGCTGACAAGCCCTTTTTCCCAAAGCAGCCGTCCGATGGCTATGATATTCGTTTTGAAATTCTCAGCTGATGCCTTTTCCATTGTATACCTTGGTGATATATTTTGACGGCACCCATTCGGCCAGCGGTACGTATCCGGGAACTCCCCGCGGCGCCACTTTAACGCCGTTGAAAAACGCGAGTTCCCTGGAGCTGCCCAATAATTTCACCTTTGAGCCATTGGGATAGGCATAGACCGGCACATTGTGCTTTTTGCCCAAAACGCCCAGGATCAGGCCGCCAATTTGGCAGAGCGCCCCCTTGCGGTCCGCGTATTGACAAGACACCCAAACTTCCCTGACAAGATTCTTATAGAACAGAAAACCAGCCATATTATCCGCAATAAGTGTCGGCCGGATCTTCCGTTTTAAAAGCTCACGGCTCGACTGCTTGGCCGCCTCCAGCCCCGGACGGCCCTCCAAAACAAAGGCTTCCTTAATCTTCCTCCTTTTAAGAGCATCAAAAATCGACGCATCAAATACGCCCTGCAAGACGATTGCGCTTTTACGTTTAACGGACATCAATGGCAATCGCCTCCGTGATTAACCGGTGGGGGACAACATCAAATCCGGGATAAAAACCGCCGACCGGGCCGCTGACAATCTTCTTACCGGAAAATACAAGCAACTCCTTGGCTTTTCGGATTTCTATCGGAATGTCATCACCGGTTTTTATTTTATGGGAAGGCTGCGTCAGCACATAGAACGGAATGCCGAATTCCTCGGCCAAAACCGCGATTTGATAAGTCCCGATCTTATTGGCAAAATCGCCGTTCGCGCATGAGCGGTCCGAGCCGACCACGACTTTATTGACCAATCCATCCGCCATGAGTGAGCCGACGGCATTGTCCGCGATTAATGTGACCTGCGCGCCCATCCGCTGCAATTCCCAGCACGTCAATTTCGCGCCTTGCATATACGGGCGTGTTTCCGTCGCAAAAAAATGGAGGTCCTTGCCTTGCTGCCGGCAAATCGCGGCGGCCATGGCAAGCTCACCGCTGACATTGCAATGCGTGAGGACACTGTCCCCATCCCTTAGAACTTCCGCAATCTTTTGGACGCGCTGCAATCGCCGTCCGCGGATCCCCTGCAAATAGCCGTCAATATTTTTAGAAACGGATGCCGCCACATCGGCCTTTTGGGCCGCCGCGGCCTGCGCCCATGCCACAACGATTGCGGTCACTTCGGCGAAGGGAAATGTCGGCCGGCTGTGGTTCAGACGTCCCGCCGCCGTCCGTATCTTAGATAAAAGCGCTTGGGGCGAGCGCGTTTTAGCATTCGCCAGGACTAATAAAAACGTGTTCAGCACGACGAGGAATTGGCCGAAGGCTCTTGTTTTCATCTGTTTAATCACCCGGACGGCCTCCGGCAGAGAACGCACCTCAATGTACCGCAGTTTCCGCGGGATCAATGATTCATCCAGAACGCGCAGGCAACGGCCGTTTTCAGCTAATTTCACCGGCCAGAATAACGGCGATTCTTTGACCGCGGGTTTTATCCGTGCCTTGCGCATATCAAGTCCTGGCGGATGCCTGCCCTTCCCGTTTTTTGACAAGGTCGAGCGTGATGCCGATCATGGCGTGCTCCGCCATGTAATAATTTGTGTCCATGAAACCCATCTCGCCGGTGATGATATGGTCGCTGACGGCCAAAATCGCCGTGGCCGGAATTTTATGCTGCTGGCATATCGTCAGAAATACTGAAGTGACCATGTCAACAGCGACCGCCCCTTGAGCAATCGCCTTGCCGACATGTTCCCGCGTTTCGCGCAAAATCGCGTCCGTTGACCACACCTTTCCGCGATGCGTTTTGAAACCCGATTCTTTCGCCGATTCATAGAGCGCATCCGTCAACGCTTTGTCTGATTTCGGCTGAAAATTTGGGTCGCTCACGTAATAGGGGGTGACCCCTTCCCCGCGCAAAGCGCTGTCCACAACCACTAAATCGCCGATCTTGATATCCTCGCTTAAGGACCCGCAGCTCCCCATGCGGATCATGGTTTTGGCCTCGGCGCTGCACAATATCTCCGTGGTGATCGCGGTATCGGCCGAAAACCGCCCGCCGTTGATGGTCGTAATCCGCGTGCCGTTGAATTCCCCTGTATACATTGTATATTCCATAAAGCTGAAATTCTTAATTGGCCTTTCCAAACTCTTTAAGAACCCGTCTACTCTTTCTTTCGGGCCCGGGACAATGGCATATTTCCCGAGATCCTGCGGCCTGAGCTGGACCATCCCCATAAGATCCTTACCGGTCAGGTGAATCTCTTTTCGCATTTGTGCTGTCATTTCTCCCCCTTCTTTATTGATTCCATTTGCGTTATCGTTCAATATTTAAATTTTCATCGCTATTTCGCTTTTGAGCATCGCCTTATCAATTTTTCCGGTACGGTTTTTGGGCAACTCCTGCCGGATCTCAATCGACTGCGGAATTTTAAAGTGGGCCAAATGGGCTTTGATGAAAAATTTTAAATCATCAACCGTGGTGGCTACACCCTCCTTCAGGACAACAATCGCCTTGACCGCTTCTCCGCGCATCTCATCCGGAACGCCAATCACGGCCGCTTCGGCAACGTCCGCGTGCTTATAGAATGCGGCCTCAACCTCGGGCGCGTAGACAATCTGGCCCGCTACCTTGATCATCTCCTTTTTCCTGCCCACGATATAAAGGAAATTATCCTTATCGAAGCGCCCTACATCCCCTGTATATAACCACCCGTCCTTCTTGACTTCAGCCGTGGCTTGCGGATCTTTATAATATTCCTCCATAATAATCCATCCGGAAATGATGATTTCCCCAACCTCACCCGCGGGCAACTCATTATTCTGTTCATCCACGATCTTGATCCGGCAATGCGGCGCCGGTTTTCCTACACTGGCTATATTATCACTGTCCATCGGCGTTACGGTATTAGGCGGGCAGGTTTCGGTCATGCCCCAGCCGTTCAAGAGTTTGGCATTTGGACAATATTTGTGGAACCGCTCAAGGATTTCCGTGGAGCTCGGCGCGCCGAAGACAACCACCCAGCGCAGGGACGCCAGGTCAAAATGCTCGATTTGCTTTAGGGTAAGAATGGCATTGTACATGGCGGGAACAATATGAAAGCACGTGACTTTATATTGCTGTATGTTTTCCAGGAATTTAAACGGATGGAAGCGCTCCATAAGGACAAGCGTAATTCCGAATAGCAGCATATTCTGGATGTAAATGAAGCCGCCGATATGGCTCAAAGGGATGGCCGCAAGCTTGACATCTTTATCGTTAAGATCAACAAAATATTCCATGGCTTTGGGAGAGCCTTCCAGGTGCCTATAGTTCAGCAGGATTCCTTTGGGCCTGCCGGTCGTTCCGGAAGTGTACATGATCAGGGAAGGATCCGTATCCTTAACTTCTGTTAACTTAAGTTTTATATTCACCCCAGCGATCAAGCGGGAATAGGGTTGCGCATCAGCGATTTCACCGGCACAGGAAATGACCCTCTCCAGTCCTTTCACAGCTCGTTTAACCACGCTAAAATCTACATCCTGACGGCTTGCGGCAATAAGAAGTTTTGATTCGGAGTGCTCAAGGCAAGAAATCAATTCATCCTCTTTCAGCATAAAATCAAGGGGGACACCCACCGCGCCAAGGCAAAAACAGGCCAAGTAACTGAAAATGTACTCTGGGGAATTCGACAGACATAGTGCAACTTTGTCTCCCTTTCGGATACCGCTGGCTTTAAGAACATTGGCCAGCTTCAGGCTTTGTTCACGGAGTTCGTGGAATGAAATCCGATCGCTCCCAAATATGATGGCCGTTTTATTTTTATACTTTTGTGCCGTGTCATCCAGTTTATCTTGAAAATTCATCGTCCTTCCTCACAGCTGTTTTCATGTAACCACTAAGAACCGAATAAGTTCTGTACATGCGAAATTTTGATATTAATTAGTAAAATTTTACTAGTTAGATTTTAGTAGAAGATATCCATTTGTCAAGCACTATCCTGCTTTTAATTGGGGTGTTGCCTGCGGCGGGTGAGGGCTGGATTAAGTAAGAACTTCCGTTAATCTGGCAATGGAGTTAATCTCGGCTTCGACAAGGTCCAGGTCGTGATCGAGGATGATCTCAAGGTGTCCCTTGCCCTTTTTCATGTTCCTTTTAACTGCCTGAAGCTCGCGCTTTATGCGGCGCAAAAAAATTACTCGCCCCCTGAGTTGGCGTTTGGCGATTTTTTTATCCACATATTGCAAAAAATATAGGGCCAAATCGACATTAAAGTATGGCCGCTCGATCGACAAAAAGCTATCCGTGACTAAATGGTCAAAAATCTTGCCTCCCTTTGGGGTTAGCGAATATACATATTTTTCCGGCCATTTTCCCTCCCGGCCCACATCCTTCGTAACAAGCCCGAGCTTTTCCATTTTCTTCAAGGGATAATAAATCGATTTGATTTTTAAGCCCACGAAAGGAAACAATTCTTCATCAATGAGCCGTTTAATCTCATACCCGTGCTTCGGTCCGTCTTTTAATAATCCCAGAAACAATAACTCGTGCTCGATCATTCTATTTACCCTTAATTATTCGTGCATCCTGGCATCTTCGTACCGCTCCGTATACTCGATGATATGGGCCATCATTTGAACGCAGCGCGACGGGTACCGGCCGATGGCCGTTTCACCCGACAGCATGACATAATCGGTTCCGTCCAAAATCGCGTTGGCGACATCGGAAACCTCCGCCCGGGTCGGCCTCCCGTTTTCAATCATGCTGTCCAGCATCTGGGTGGCCGTTATCGAATATTTCTTTTTCCGGTTACAATGATTGATCAGGTACTTTTGCACCATCGGGATTTTATAAACCGGCAGCCCCACGCCGAGATCACCTCTGGCCACCATTATGCCGTCGCAAGCGTCCAGGATGCTGTCCACGTTGCGCACACCCTCCTCCGACTCGATTTTGGCGAAAATCTTGCAGTCTGGAAGCTTGGGCCGGACAATATCCACCACCCGCTGGATATCCTTTTTGTTGCGGACAAACGACTGCGCCACCTTCTCCACGTTTTGTTCAATGCCAAACTGCAGATCGGCCTGATCCTTCTCGGTCATTATGTTCGACTGCAGCTTCAGGCAGGGTATATTGACCCCCTTGCGCTCCGTCAGGACGCCTTCTTGTATTACCTTGACTTTTAATTTTTTCCCGCTATGGCTGATGACGCGCAAGTGTATCGTCCCGTCATCGATGAATATGTTTTCCCTCTGCCCGATGGTCTTAACATCCCCTTGGTAATCGAACGGGATGTGATCCTCCCCCTGATAGGAATCGTTCGACATATAATACTTCTGATTTCTCTTCAGCGCAATTTGCCGTTTAAACCGCCCGATCCGGATCCGGTATCCTTCAAGGTCGACCAAGAGCGTTACGTTGAATCCCTGCTTTGCGCTAATGGAACGGACGGCATCCATCATTTTTTGGTGCTGCTGGCGATTCCCGTGCGAAAAATTAATCCGGGCAACATTCATCCCGCGTGAAGCCATCTTGCCGACCATGGCCTCTTCACAACTGACAGGCCCAAGCGTGCAAATGATTTTCGTATGGCGTTTCATAATGGAATCCGTGTGCGGGTTTCAAGGGGTCAATTTGCTGCAGAAAACTTCATATCCAATTCTCTGAAGACAATTTCGGAAACCGTCCGCTTGGCGCTGCTGCTCAGCGATGTCACCTCCAATTTGACGGTAGAATCCACCAACTCATTGAAAAATATCCCCACCTCCGTTGTGTCCACATTGCCGGGGACCCCCATCACAACGATGTGCTTTTTTTTAAAATTTTTTATGAAAACGGCAAAGTGGCCGCTCGGTTTAGATTTTTTGACTTCTAACTCCTCCTCGCCTTCTTGTTCCTGCTCATCTTCGGCAGCTTCCTCTGGCGGCTCAAGCCATTCATCATCTTGATACGCTAAGGCCAAAACGGCATCAAAACACTCCTGGTACTGGCAGGCATAAGTCCTGGTCAGGGCGTCCGCCCTCGCCTCCTCCAGGGCTTTGGTTGAACTCCCCCACAGTGCTTTGACCGTCTCCGTGATGTGCGCGCACCCGGATGTAAATATACTCAAAACAACACTGAGAATCATGATTTTCTTAAACATATTTACCGCAATTGTTTAGGCAGTCATTGATTCAATCTGTATTTTAAAATCTTCGCAAATTCTCTCGAGGCCGAGCGCCTGGGCCCGGTTCTTGACCAGCTCATATTGCATCCGCTTTTCCTTCTCCACCAACTGCGCGTTGAAATCCTCGTACTTTTTAAAAGCCTCCTCCAGCCTGTTATAAGATGCTTTCAGGTCCCGGTTCTCCCCCTTCAAAAGCTCAATGGTGGCAATCGAGCCGGCCAGTCTGTTGTTCATGACGTCTAACTCGGAGCGGTCCATCCCAGCCCGCTGCATTTTGAGAAGGTCATTCTTTTCCGCCTCAAGCCGACTAATAATTATCCGCATTTCCGACTGCTGTCTTTGATGTTCGTCATATTGCTTTTTGAGGACTTCGTTTTTCGACTTCAGCTCATCCAGCAGTTCGCGGGCCGTCAGCAATCTTTCCTTTTCCTGCTGTAACCGGGCAACTTCCTGCTCCAACGCATGGACTTTTTGCGAGCCGGAATCGCTCACTTTGTCATAATCGCCTTTCATCGCCTCGATTTTGCTCTCCAACACGGTAAATTTCTCTTTTTGCTCGGTCAACTGTTTTTTGAGTTCATCATTTTCCGTTAACATTCGTTCCATTTTAACCACTGACTCATGTTCGGGACTGGCTCCGATTTCCGGGACAACGCGGTTGGCATGAAGTTTATCGGCCATGCCCGATTTGGCCCGCGTTTGGCCGATCCCCCCAGATGAAAACGATCTTTTCAATTTGGCAATCTCTTCGGAACCGGAAATCGGCACCGCGCTTTGCTCTTCCGAAGTAATGCCCTTCGCGATAAAAATAACCCCGGCAATAAAAATTACCGCCGCGATGCCAATTACGAGTGATACGTCCATGATTGCCTCCGGATCGGTTACATGTACGACTGGTTCGTTAAATAGCGCGCATAATCCTCAATAGCGTCCTCAAGCGCGGTAAATGGCTTGGTATACCCCGTCTCCCTCAGTTTTGCCATCTCCGCCTGCGTAAAATACTGGTAGCGCTTTTGAAGAACTTGCGGCATTTCGATATAATTAATTCGCGCCTGTTGTCCAACGGCCGTAAACAATGCCCGGGCCAGATCATTCCATGTCCTCGCTTCACCCGTCCCCACGTTAAAAATACCGTTGAGCCGCGGATGATCCATAAAAAAAAGAACAATATCGACCGCATCCTTTACATAAATGAAATCACGCTTCTGTTCCCCATCGCGGTATTCCGGGTCATAGGATTTAAAAAGGGGCATCACCCCCTCCTCCATCACCCTTTGATAGGATTTGGCGATGACGCTGCGCATCTCCCCCTTATGATATTCGTTCGGCCCGAAGACATTAAAGAACTTCAGCCCGACCATCCGTCCGAAATAGCCGTTGTCCAAAACCCAGCGGTCAAATTTCTGCTTTGACTCGCCATACAGGTTCAGCGGGGCGCATTTGCAGATCGTTGCCTCATCATCCTTATAGCCGGCCGAGCCGTCGCCGTACGTGGCCGCCGAGCTGGCATAAATAAAACGGACTTTATTTTTCAAGGCCCATTGCGCCAGGATCTTGCTGTACGCGTAATTATTCTCCTCAAAATACGCTTTATCCTGAAGGGTTGTGGAACTGCAGGCCCCCATGTGAATGAGACATTCAACCTCATCCTGAACCTGCCCGCGCTCTACTTGGACGCGAAAATCCGCTTTATCAACATAGCGGGCATATTTCTTGCCCGCCAGATTCCGTTCTTTTAGGTCCCCGTGAAGATGGTCAACAAGGATTAAATCCTCCCGGCCCCTCTCATTTAATTTTGCAACAACACAGCTGCCGATGAACCCGGCAGCCCCCGTGATAACAAGCATAAACACACCCTAAAAATGTCAATCTACCCCTGACAACAGGAACTGACCAATATTAATTCCTATTTGATATCCTAATTTCATTGTATCATCATTTTTATCATCTGTTGCTTCTTTGTCCGTAAATATGACTAAAACCTCGCCTGACTTGGCATCCATCAGTTTTCCAGAAACACCCAGAGACCATCGGCCAGTCAACGGCAGCCACTTTTTCAGTGTGGAAGGCCCCGCCACTTCGGTAAAACGTCCTTTGAGAATAAGCTCAGCTGGTTCTTGGCTTTCAGCGGTAAGGATGTGAAAATGGTCATGTTTGCCGGTTTGGTCGGAGTCGAAGGTATCCGTGATCCCTTTAATGATCATTAAGGCGATTTTATCCAAATTGTCGGTTGCCTCCACCCCCACACCGGCATGAAAGGGAAAAATTAAAACATTTTGCCGCTGCTGCAGCCGTGCCCGGTTAACAACCCTGCCTTTATCGACGAATTCATTGGCAACCAGCAATTTTTCATCTGATGCCGTAACAGTTTCCGCCGGATCAGGTTTATTGCCGAAAAAAGGCATTTTGACGCTTGCGCATCCGCTGAAAATGACCGAAATGAGAGCAAGGACAACCGGATTTAGTTTTGCCATGTGCGTCAGCTGACCCGATCGGTAATCACACGGTGGTTCTATTCGGATTGAACGGTTAATATTTTAACACAGCTCCTCTTTGGCCTCAAGGAAATTACCGAAAATCACCGGGGTGAGATGGTTAATTGCGCTCGGACCGCATGGTTTCTTCCGCAATTTTAATCATAAGCGTTTTGGTAAGTTTTTCCTGATCAACCCGCCATCGCCAGTTCCCGTTGACGGTTGCCGGCGTATTCATCCGGGCCTCAGAGCCTAATCCAAGATAATCCTGCAGTGGGATGATCGCCAGTTCCGCCGGCGAACCTAAGGCTAACCGGATAAGCTCCCAGTGGACCGTTTCCGCTGAAATGTCCCTTCCGAAATACTTGTTAAGGTTGCCCCTGACTTTTTCTGCGACCTCCTGCTGAAACCATCCCCGGACCGTATTGTTGTCGTGTGTGCCCGTATAAACAACGCACCGGCCCGTGTAGTTTTCAGGGAGATACGGATGCTGGCTCACATCATCCCCGTTGAACGCAAACATGAGAACTTTCATTCCCGGGAAATTAAAGCCCCGAATGACGTCCCGGACATCGTCCGTGATAAACCCGAGATCTTCAGCAATGATGGGCAGGGGCTTCACGCATGCGCGTTCCAGGCTTTTAAAGAAATCATGCGTGGGCACACTAGCCCATTGGCCGTCTACGGCCGTCGTATGGCCGGCCGGAATCTCCCAGAATTTCACGAACCCGCGAAAATGGTCGACGCGGACCAGATCAAAAAGTTGAAAATTAAACCGGAACCGCTGAACCCACCATGAATAGTTTGCCTTCTTCAATGCCTTCCAATCATAGACGGGGTTCCCCCAGAGCTGCCCGGTACGGCTGAAATAATCCGGAGGAACGCCGCTGACCACCGACGGCGCACCGTCAGTTTCCAATTTGTAGTTTTTCGGATTAGCCCAAACATCGGCGCTGTCTAGGTTCATGTATATGGGCAAATCGCCGATCAATTTAATCTTGGTTTTGCGGCAATACCGGCGCAAAAGCTGCCATTGCCGGAAAAACAAAAATTGATAAAATTTGATTTTATGGACGGCCTGGGCATGATTAGCCGAAAATTCGAGGAGCGCGTTCTTGTTGCGGTCACGCAAGCCCTTCGGCCAGGATGTCCAAATCGCCCCTCCGTGGTGCTTTTTTATCACAGAAAATAAAGCGTAGTCCTCCATCCAGAAACGGTGAGTTTCGAGGAAATTGTTAAAATCTCTTTTTAGGGCCCTGTAGAGCGTTGGGCGCGCTTCAAATTTCGTGGCCGCACGTTCCAGTAAACTGTCTTTGTGCGGTTTGACAGCTTCGAAATCGACGTGCTCAACGGGAAATTCAGGCCCGCCCGTTATATCCGTAGAGTTTAACAGCCGCTCCTTGACCAACAACTGCGGGCTAATCAGCAATTCATTGCCGGCGAAAGCCGAGGTGCTGCTGTAGGGAGAATGCTGGCTGATGGGATCCGTGGGATTGATCGGCAGGATTTGCCAATAGATCTGCTTGGCATCATGCAAAAAATCCGCAAATCGGTACGCGCTTTCGCCTAAATCGCCGATGCCGAAAGGCGATGGCAGCGATGAGATGTGGAGGAGTATGCCGCTGGCACGCTCGGACATGGGGCTCACGGACCAGACTGAACGGCTGATTTGACATAATGCTGGTAAATCGTCCGGCCATTTCCCTGCTCGGGAATATTGCTCTTTGCCGAACTCAAACGCCTTAAAAACTCTTCCTCAAAGTCCTTGCCGGTCGCTTCTTTTGCCAATTGCATGGCCCGGGCGGCGTATTGAAGAATCTGCACCGCTTCCAAGCCGGATATATCATCAAAAAACCACCCGCAGCTGGTATACATTAACATGGCATACCTCTGCATTTCCAGCAATGTCAACACCCGCCGGCGCCCATCGGGGTCACCCTTCGCGCCTATTTCCTTGAGAAACTTTTGCTGAGCTGTCTCCGATGCGTCTAAAATGACGGTGATGTAATGATCTCGCACCAGCCAGGGATCCACGTCATACGGCCGCATTTCGCGCTCAAAGACAGGAACCAGTTCGTCCCGCAACCAATCCAAAGACTCGCGCAGATATTTCCGCCATTCCTGGTTCCATTGCGCTTTGTCTTCCAGGCGGCACCCGCAATGAGCACGCCAACGTTCAATGCCGTGAAAACAGCTCCATGAAGTGTCTTCATTGATCTCCACCGCATGCGTCGGAGGAAATTTTTCCAGAAATTCCCCGTAGATGGTCACCTGCGCCATTTGATTAACCTCGACATGGTACAGCATGTACGCCAAGGCCATATTGCCGAAGCTGTGATGATGTCCGTACGTTTCACCGTCATTCGCGATGTGGCCCAACCGTGATTGTTTCTGATGCTCCGGGAATTCGCCCACGAGCCGGTTCGCAAAGTTAACGCCGTTCCTGAGCAAATCCCCAAACGCCACCTCGTTCGCAATCGCGCCGTTATAAAAGAAAAGGTTAATCTTCTTGCCCGAGGGTAACGTACACACGTACGGAAACTGCGTGTCAATCGTTCCTTCGCTCACATCAATCCATGTCCGATCACCCAGCCGTTTAAAGCGCTTGGCCTGGGCTGGCGCGAGGATGGTGAACAGGATTCCATGTTCCGCCAGAGTTTCGAGTGTCCTGATATCTACCGCGGTTTCCGGGAGCCACATCCCTTCCGGTTTGCGCTTAAACCGGTGCTCAAAATCCCTGATCCCCCAGATCGCCTGCGTCACTTTATCACGGTCATTGGCCAAGGGCATGATCATGTGATTATAAACTTGCGCTATCGCGGTTCCATGACCGGAAAACCGGCGCGCGCCGGCTTTATCTGCCTCCAAGATTGCCGCATATGTGTCCGGCACCGACAGCTCCAGCCAGGACAGCAGGGTCGGCCCGACGTTAAAACTGATCTGGGCAAAGTTGTTGACGACCTTAAAGGCCTGATTCTGGTTATTTAAGATCTGCGTGTGGGTATTGGGCGTGTAACATTCAAAGGCGATGCGCTCGTTCCAGTCGTGATGCGGATGGGCGAATTTCTGCTCTTCGATGACGCCTGTCCACGGATTCGTTCTGGGAGGCTGATAAAAATGCCCATGGATGCATAGATATTTATTCATATCACTCACACAATCACTGCGTCTTGAAGAACATCACGCTGAGGGCCGGCAAATGGATGGTCAGGGAGTAATCCTTGACATGGTGGGCGGCGCTCGCGGCATGATACCCCAATCCCCTGACGCGCCACGCCTCCCCGTTGGCCGTGAGCCCCTGCGCGTGAACCATGCCTTCGCCCCCGTAGAGCTTATCATCGGTATTGAGCAATTCTGCCCATACACCTCCGGAGGGCACCCCCACCGTATAATTTTTATTGGACATGTCCATAAAATTGCACACGACGAGTACGGTGTCGGCCGGATTCGACCCCTTCCTCAAAAAGCTGAATACGGCCTTTTGGTCATGTCCCATATCCAGCCACTCGAAACCGTCCGGAGTGAAATCCCGCTCATGCAGCGCCGGCTGATTTCTGTACAATACGTTTAAATCCCGGATAAGTTGCTGTACCTGCTTATGCCGATCATAGCGGGTGAGCCCCCATTCCAGCTGGCCGTCATGGTCCCATTCCTTCCATTGGGCAAATTCCCCGCCCATGAATAAAAGTTTTTTCCCGGGATGCCCATACATATAACCAAACATGGCTCGTAAGTTGGAAAATTTCTTTGAATCTTCTCCGGGCATTTTGCCGATCAAAGACCTTTTTTCATGCACGACTTCATCATGAGACAGTGAAAGCACAAAATTTTCGGAAAAAGCGTAATAGAGACAGAAGTCGATCTCGTTGTTATAGTTGCCGCGCACATCCGGCGCTCTGCTGAAGAAATTCAGCGTATCATGCATCCATCCCATGTTCCATTTCATGTCAAACTCCAGACCGCCGACCGAGCAAGGCTTCGTCACATTCGGCCAGGCGGTTGACTCTTCCGCAATCATCTGCACTTCAGGATATAATTTTTTAACCGTCTCATTGAGGTGCCGGATAAAGGAGATGGCTTCCAGGTTTTCATGGCCTCCATAAATATTCGGTTCCCATTCTCCGTCCTTTTTGGAATAGTCCAAATACAACATCGAAGCCACGGCGTCCACACGCAAACCGTCAATGTGGAATTTCTCCATCCAATACACCGCGCTGGAGATTAAAAATTCATTGACCTCATTTCTGCCGAAATTAAAAATACAACTATTCCAGTCCGGATGCTTGTTCGGCTGTTCAAATAACTGTGTGCCGTCAAAATTCGCGATGCCGTGATCGTCATTCGGAAAGTGCGCCACGACCCAGTCCAGGATGACTCCGATGCCCGCCCGATGGAATTGATCGATCAGGTGCATGAGATCTTCGGGGGTCCCATAGCGGGACGTCGGCGCGAAATACCCCAGGGCCTGATAACCCCAGGATCCATAAAAGGGATGCTCCATGAGGGGCAGAAATTCAACATGCGTGTACCCCAGATTTTTCACGTATTTAACCAGCTCTTTGGCCATTTGCCGGTAGGTTTGAAATTCCTCGACGCCGTTTTTACGCCAAGACCCGAGGTGGACTTCATAAACGGACATCGGCTGGTGGGTAAAATTAATATTCTTGCGCCCGGACATCCATTGCTGATCTCTCCAGCGATATTGGGCATCGTAAACAATCGAGGCTGTGTTGGGAGACAATTCGCTGTAAAAAGCGAATGGATCCGCCTTATCAGACTGATAGCCGTTGTGCTTGGACATAATGTAGAATTTGTACCGGTTTCCCGGCCTTACCCCGGCGATAAACCCTTCCCATATCCCGGAACCGTCTTGACGCGAAAATAAGGCGTGTTTCGCCTTGTCCCATCCATTGAAATCCCCGATAACCGTAACCCGCCTGGCTTCCGGCGCCCAGACCGCAAAATAAGCCCCCTCCACATCTCCATACTTCATGACGTGAGCGCCGAATTTCCTGTACAGGTGATAGTCCGTCCCCTCCTTAAAACACGCGATGTCGTTTGTCGTGAAATAATTGGATTTCAGAGTTACGTTGTTTGACATTAATTTGGCATTTGATGCGTTGCGGGATTGCTCAGTGGTTTTCATGTTGCCTCACGGCTTTCAGTGGTTAGACACAACAATCATATATCAACCCATAGGCGACGGGAAAAAACAAATAATGATCAAATAAATGCCGAGCACGCGCCCCCGAACCCCTTCTTGATCGCGAGGATAGTGACGTAACTGGTAACGGGGCCGGCCATCAGATAGGTTAGGGCCTGTCCGTAACTCATACCGCTCTTAAGAAAAGCATCCGCCATGGGAACGCTCGCCGTTGAGCAGACATGTTTGCACGCCAAGCATAAGAATAAACCCATAGCCCACATACCCTACAAGATTATCCCGTATAAAGTGCTGGATTGGCTCAAAACTGTGATAAAGCTTGCCACTCCTATTCCAATCAATATTTCAACGCCAATCTCTTTGGGAAGGATCACACATGCGCAGTAAACTGCTTCCTTAGCGTGTTAGACAATTGAGGGGGTATTATATCGTTTTTACGCAAAAAAGCCAAATAAAACTTAATATTGGGACAATAATGGGTGCGGGTGGGATTTCGCCGCTCAGTTTCCTGATATACTTTTTGAAATCTTCTCTTGGGTGATAAATTCAGGGGCGGGTTTATGAAAATAATATCCTTGCCCTGCATCAACGCCTAACTGCTTCGCCACTTCAAAATCGGCTTTGGTTTCAATCCCCTCGGCCACCGACATAATGCCGTGCTCCTTGCAGAATGACACGATAAACTTAACGATGCTGCGCCGCAGCGCGTCGGTATCCATCTTATGGACAATACGCCGATCTATCTTGACCACTTCCGGCCGCGTCTCAATAATGGATTCCAAACTGGCATACCCCCCTCCAACATCATCCACGGCAAATTTGAACCCGTAATTGCGATAATCCTTGAGGCATTTATAGAATTCCTTAAAATTGGTAATGGCGGAACGCTCGGTAATCTCCAAATATACGTTTCGGGGGTCAATACCGGCGTTCGTGAACATGGACTTAATCGTTTGGAATTTTGCCCCTTCCACCAAGTACGGATTGCAGTTGAGAAACAGTTTCTCCCCATTGAGGTGTTTGGCGCCATATTCAAGGGTCTTTTTCCACGCGAGCAACTCAATGTCCGGGTAGACGCCGTATTGAATGGCTGATTTAAACAGTAGTTCAGGGGAACTAAGGACGGTTTTGGTTTTGGGCCGGCTGAGGCTTTCAAACCCGATGAGCTTGAACGGATTGAGATAAAATATGGACTGAAAAAAGGGCGTGATTAATTCATCGTCTATTATTTGGCGTAACTCAACTATAATGTCGTCCTGCGCATTGACATCGGTGGCATTTTTGTCCAATCGCGACCGGCGGCGCATGACCGCCTCCATGCGCGCCACCAGCTCTTCGTACTCAAAGGGTTTCGTCAAATAATCATCGGCGCCCAGGTAAAGCCCCTCAACAATATCTTGGGTCAGTAATCTCGCCGTTAGGATGATGATCGCCACATGCGCGGTTTCTTTATTTTCCTTGAGGCGCCTGCAAACAAGAAAGCCTTCCTGGTCAGGAAGGACGATGTCTAAGAGCACGAGGTCTGTGCTGCGGGTGGCCTTTTGGAGGGCTTCGCGGCCGGAATTCGCGACCGTTACTTTATACCCGCGCGATTCAAACAATATCCGCAGCATATCGGTCACGGATCGGTCATCATCAACGAGCAGAATCTGCTTTTTGCTGTCCGCAACTGTAATCATATCTCCTCATTTCAGCGTTAATTCCCATTAAGCGCACTATCGGAGAAATGTACAATCCACAATTAATTATACCTGGTAGCAAAAAAATTGGCGATGCCAATTTCATGTTGAGCTAAAAATTGACATTTGGCTGGACTTTCTAAAACAATTGAAATACAACAGGTTACGCAGATTTTATGCTGCTAAGAGCAAGCGCTTTCTCATTTCGTGATTTTTTTAACTCCATATATTTCAAGTAGAACCAAATATTGACTTCTAAAGTCAATAACTTCGAATGATGTTCCTTCACTTTGATCTTCTTACCCAGCAGCACAACCGGTCATTGGGCCTTTATTTTCGTAGAGAATTTAGTTAGATTTGAGCTCGTATTCTTCGAAGTGGTAGTTCAGCGGGCCCTCGTTGTGGCGGGTGGATTCCTTGGTTTTGACAAAACGGTCCTTGAAATCACGGAAAAAGACATCACAGCCAAACGCCTGATGGATCTGGGTCACATAGATCTTTTGGCACTCGGGGTATTTTAGCGCCTCCTCATACACCTGCTGGCCGCCGATCACGAATACGGTTTCAATGATGTTTTTGAGCCGCTCGCTTTTCGTCATCGTCAATACTTGATCAAAATTCTCCGCCTTTAAGACCCCTTCAGGCACATCCAGGTATTTGTTATGGGTCAGAACGATATTGATACGCTCGTTCAGCGGGCGGTATTCCTTCGGAATCGAATCCCAGGTTTTACGCCCCATCAAAACAATGTTTTTTTTCTTTGGGGAATGTGTCTTACAGGTGAGCTCTCGGAAATGCTTAAGATCACCGGTCAGGTGCCAGGGAAGTCTCCCCCCCTTCCCTATGCCGGACTTGCTGTCAATGGCTACGATAATGTAGACTGGTATCATGTTTTTGCGTTCCGCTTACACGGCTATGGGAAACTTAATAAACGATTCATGTTCATAATTCAGCAGCTGGATGTCTTCGGATGTGATGTCTTCAAATGGTTTCTTGGCAATGACAACCGTTGGCAGCGTCTTGGGCGTTCGTTTCAGCTGCTCCTTCAGGCCATCGACATGGTTTAAATAAATATGAGCGTCGCCAAGGGTATGGACAAAAATGCCGGGAACCAGATTGCATTCC